>Ga0129311_1002365_pt1 | contig 11525 bp, 11 predicted proteins | sample Go1ome_FD_94435 | JGI IMG/M metagenome (GOLD analysis project Ga0129311, IMG submission 94435) | Western lowland gorrila individual fecal microbial communities from Wisconsin, USA - Go1022B metagenome | ecosystem: Host-associated > Mammals > Digestive system > Large intestine > Fecal | place... | reverse complement strand
TACGTTAGCCTCGCCGCCGCCGTAAGTAGCGCCGAAGTTGTTAGCCTGAACGAAACGATAGTATCCCTCCGGAGCGAGACGGAGCATGATTTCACCAAATGTAATAACTCTCTTGGACATGAGGATTCTCCTTAATATTTAAATTTATAATCGTGAACAACGTAATACGGGAAGTGCGAACTCCGCTGCGCTGCGTTTGCGTAGCGTGACGGGAAGTGCGAACTCCACTTCGTTCCGTTTGCACAGCGTAACGGGAACCGCGAACTCCGCTGCGCTACGTTTGCGTAGCGTAAAATTGCACGTTGTGCAATTTTACTTATTTCTGTACAAGATGTACTGCAAAGCCGCCGATCTCGTCTGCGAGATAGATTGCTGTCATCTTGTCGCCTTTGAACTTAGCGGACTCTTCGTTGAACTTGTAGCCCATCATCTCAAGGTAGTTCTTAGCTCTTACTACAGAGTTTGTAGCAACGGCGATATGACCCTTGGAGCCAAGTCCCTTGGACTTCATAGCCTCAACAGCGGTTCCTGCGAATACGGAGCTGTTGCCGACTTTCTTTGTGAATCCGAACAGACCGTCGAATGCGTCAGCAGTCTTTTCAGCCTCTGTCTCGCTGTCGCAGTTGATTCCGATATGAGCAAGCTCAAAGCCGAGCATTGTCTGAACAGCTTCCTTTGTAAGGTCGCGGATCTTATCGAACTCACCGGCAGCTACGAGGTCTTTCTTAACCATCCAGCTTCCGCCGCAGGCAAGGATCTTGTCGAATGCAAGGTAGGAGTTGATATTCTTAGCGTTGATTCCGCCTGTCGGCATGAACTTCATCTGTGTGTACGGAGCTGCCATAGCTTTGATCATGTTGATTCCGCCAGCCTGCTCAGCCGGGAAGAATTTAACAACATCAAGGCCAAGGGAGATAGCCATCTCAACATCACTCGGGTTGGAAGTACCCGGAGTTACCGGAATTCCCTTATCTACGCAGTATTTAACAACGGTCGGGTTTAAGCCCGGGCTTACGATGAATTTTGCGCCTGCGTTTACTGCACGGTCAACCTGCTCAGTTGTAAGAACAGTACCTGCGCCAACTAACATCTCCGGGAATTCTTTTGCCATAATACGGATGGACTCTTCTGCTGCAGCTGTACGGAATGTAACCTCAGCGCACGGAAGACCGCCCTCGCAAAGTGCCTTTGCAAGCGGTGCTGCGTCCTTTGCATCGTCAAGTACAACAACCGGAACAATACCAATTTTCTGGATCTTCTCTAAAACTTCGTTCATGATTCCTGTCTCCTTTTTTGCTTTATAAATTTAGGAAATTCAGTTTTAGTCAATAATCAAGTCATATTGAGTCTTAATACCGAGTTTCATAATGCGGAACTAAGTTTCGCATTGCGGTATCATCTAAATTAGATTATACTCATGAGATTCGAATTGTCAATAGCGAAAAAGCCTAATTTTACTGGATTTTCTGAGTAAAACTGCCGAAAAACAAATCACTTCATTTTATTATGGAAGTGTGGTAAACTATAAAAAGTAAAAACAAGGGAACCATAAGAGCAGAAAAATATTTCCCGTGAAAGACCGGGAACGGCTGCCGGAGATGAGCGGCAGTTAGAAAGGGAAAAAACAATTATATGGATATACAGTTTCAGAAGCTGGGCGCCGAGAATTTTGCGGAACTCAGTAAGTATTATGGAAGGCGCCACGACAATACCTGTGACAGTGTGATGCTTGACAATTTCCTCTGGGCGGATTATTATCATGTCCACTTTTGCGAGAGAGATGATAAGGCAGTTCTCTGGACTATGAAGATTTTAGGAAAGATGTATGCCTCTCTTCCGGTGTGCGCCATCGAGGACATGCCCCGCTACTTTAAAGAGATTGAACAATATTTCAACGAGAACCTTCATCTGCCGCTTGAGATCTACCTGGCGGACCAGGAGGCGGTGGATTATTTAAAGCTTCCGGCGGACCGCTACTCCGTAACGGAGCTTCCGGATGCAAAGGACTACCTTTACAGCGCGGAGGCGTTGAAGACATTGTCCGGAAAAGCACTTCACAAGAAGAAAAACAACCTGAACGCGTTCAAAAAAGCATATGAGGGCCGGTATGAATACCGGACGCTCTGCTGTTCGGATGGCTGTGAGGTGTGGAAGTTCCTTGATAAATGGAGAGAGGGAAAAGGCCAGGAGGTCGAGGGACACTTGGATTATGAAGTGGAAGGAATCCACGAGATCTTAAGGAACTGCTCGATGCTTTCGGTCCGCATGGGCGGGATCTATGTGGATGACCAGCTGGAGGCGTTCTCTATTGGAAGCTATAATAATAAGGAAAAGATGGCGATCATCCACATCGAAAAGGCGAACCCGGAGATGCGCGGACTTTACCAGATGATCAACCAGCAGTTCCTGATCCATGAATTCCCGGAAGCGGAGATCGTAAACCGCGAGGATGATATGGGACTCCCGGGACTCCGTCAGGCGAAGATGTCCTATGCGCCGATGGATTTTGCGAGAAAGTATCGGATTAAACAGTTAGATTTTGAAGCACAGAGCGCGGAGTAAAGTATGATACGGTATTTGGAGACAGAAGAAAAGGGAAGATGCCTGGATCTCTGGAGAGAGGCGTTCCCAGAAGATTCCACGGAATTTTGTGATTATTATTTTAAGGAAAAAATGAAGGACAACAAGGTACTTGTCCGGGAGGAGAACGGTGAGATCGTATCCATGCTCCACCGGAACCCGTATAGGATCTATATGCGGGGAAGTGAGGCGGTGTGCGACTACATCGTCGGCGTTTCCACACTGGTTGCTGAGCGCCACAAGGGATACATGAGAAGTCTCATGCTGGCGATGCTGCGGGATATGCAGGAAGAGCGGATGCCGTTTACATTCCTGATGCCGGCGAGAGAGTCCCTGTACCGTCCTTATGATTTCCGGTATATTTATGATCAGCCGCGCTGGGTCCTCAAATATAATCCGCATATCCACAGGGAACCCTGCAACTTAAAAACGCTGGGCGCGGACCTGGCGGAGTGGCAGACGGCATGGTTAAAGAGAAAATATGAGGTCTTTGCGATCCGTGACGAGGCGTATTTACAGCGGATGGAAAAGGAACTTGCCAGCGAGAACGGAACCTGCACGCTGCTCTACGACGATGACTGGTTTATCGGAATGCAGAGCGAGTGGGGCTTAAAGGAGCGGGAGATGCGATATCTCTACACCGGAGAGCACTACCGGAGTGAGGCAGGACGGAAACCGGCGATCATGGCGAGAATTGTCTGTATGCCGGAGTTTATAGCGAATATCCATCTGTCGGAGGACTGTCCCCAGGATGAGGTGACGGTGGAGATCGGAATCAACGACCTCTTCGTGCCCCAGAACCAGGGCGCATGGCTGTGGCATCTGACGAAATACGGTTCCAGGATGACCCAGGAGTCCCGGTTTATCGCAAAGGGAAAGATGGAAGTCCTGACGATCTCGGAACTCACCGAGTGGCTGTTCGGATATCGGACGCCGGATCAGGTGAAGAAGATCCCGTATGGGGAGTATATTGAGCCGTTTCGAGGGGTGTTCTTAGATGAAGTTGTATAAATGATATCAGGTGCATGATCCGCTGACAGCAAAGCAAAAAAGCGCAAGATATCAGATGTGAGATGACTCCCACCTCTTTAGGTGGCGGGCAGCAAATTAGTATCAGCGGTGGAGTCAATCCCCGTCTGACATAGCCTCTGGCAGGATTGCTTAAGATGCGCAAAAGAAGTAAGTCATGTTTTGATGATGCGCATCTCGCAGCAAGAATGCCGAGACATTCTTGAATACAGGAAGGAGAGATTTGTCATGACAGAGCGGGAGACATTAAAAAAATGGCTGGATGAGAGCAATAATATCGTATTTTTCGGCGGGGCCGGCGTGTCCACGGAGAGCCATATTCCGGATTTCAGGAGTACGGACGGGCTGTACAACCAGCAGTATGATTATCCGCCGGAGACGATCTTAAGCCATTCCTTCTATATGAGAAAGCCGGAAGAATTTTATCGTTTCTACCGGAATAAGATGCTGTTTCCGAACGCGGAGCCAAACCGGGCGCACAAGGCGTTAGCGAAGCTTGAGGAAATGGGAAAATTAAAGGCGGTCGTAACACAGAATATCGACGGACTGCATCAGAAAGCAGGCAGCAGGGAGGTTTTAGAACTTCATGGTTCCGTACTACGGAATTACTGTACGCGCTGCGGAAAGTTCTATGGGCTGGATGCAATCTTAAATTCTACGGGAGTTCCGAAATGTACCTGCGGCGGAACGATCAAGCCGGATGTAGTCCTCTATGAGGAAGGTTTGGATCAGGAGACCATCGAGAAATCCGTGAATTATATCGCGAACGCGGACGTGCTGATCATCGGCGGAACGTCCCTCACGGTATATCCTGCAGCAGGTCTCATTGATTATTACCGGGGACATAAGCTGGTCCTCATCAATAAATCCATGACACCGATGGATAACCGCGCGGATCTTGTGATCAGCGGACCGATCGGGGAGGTTCTCGGGGACGCAGTCGGTGTGTGATTCCGGAAAGAATATCAAGGTCAGAAACAGCGACTATGCCGGGATAAATGCGGAGTATTGCATGCGGCGGAACGATGAAATATGGAGGCAGAGATATGTATCAGGCAGCTGAAGATCGGTATGGTTCTATGGAATACAGGCGCTGCGGAAGAAGTGGATTGAAGCTTCCGCGGATCGCGCTGGGACTTTGGCAGAATTTTGGATTGGAGAAGACGATCGCGGAACAGGAGGAGATCCTGTGCCATGCTTTCGACAGCGGAATCACACATTTTGATCTCGCGAACAATTACGGACATCCGGCAAACGGCCTTGCAGAGAAAAACTTCGGACAGGCGTTGAAGGACTGTCTTGGTACATACCGGGATGAGCTTGTGATCTCCACGAAAGCCGGATATGATATGTGGCCGGGACCTTACGGAAACTGGGGATCCAGAAAGTATCTGATGGCGAGCCTCGACCAGAGCTTAAAGCGTATGGGACTGGATTATGTGGATATTTTCTACCACCACAGACCGGACCCGGAGACACCGCTGGAGGAAACCATGGGAGCACTCAGCGACATCGTCCGCAGCGGAAAGGCGCTTTACGTAGGACTTTCCAATTATAAAGAGGAAGAGACGAGAAAAGCGGTCAGGATCTTAAAGGAGAACGGAACGCCGTGCCTGATCCATCAGCCGCGCTATAATATGCTGGAGCGCTGGGTGGAGGACGGTTTACTCTCCGCGCTGGACGAAAACGGTGTAGGATGTATCTGCTTTTCCCCGCTCGCCCAGGGAGCGCTGACAGATAAATACCTGAAGGGAATCCCGGCAGGTTCCCGCGCGTCCCGTGATGGAACGACAGTGGCGCAACGGTATCTTTCTGATGAACAATTAGAAAAAATCAAACAATTAAACCAATTTGCGGAAGAACGCGGACAGACATTGGCCCAGATGGCTATCGCCTGGATCTTGCGCCGCCCGGAGGTGACAACCGTTCTGGTGGGCGCCAGCAGGGTTTCACAGCTGGATAACAGTCTTGCGGCGCTTGGGTGCACGGGATTTTCGGAGGATGAGCTGAAAAAGATTGACGAGATCCTGGCATAAAAGAACTTAGAACAGGATCAACACGCAGAAAACGTATAGAGCGTGAAAAATTGTAAGAAATAAGAGAGCGTTTGAGAAGACAGGTTTCAGGCAACAGGAGACATAGAGAATGGTATATGAAGTAGGCGATATCGTAAAATTAAAGAAACCTCATCCCTGCGGCAGTCAGGAATGGGAAATATTGCGCGTGGGCGCAGACTTCCGCTTAAAATGCATGGGCTGCGGCCATATGGTCATGGTGACGAGACGGCTGGTGGAAAAGAATACCAGAGGACTCAGGAAGCCGGATGGGACGGAAGTAAAATAAAGGAAACATAGATTAACCTGAATTATTCATGGAGCAATTTCTAACCTAAAACTTGCACCATGAATTGAAACAGTGCAGATGATTTTATGGAAGAGTTACCGCCGCATTAAGAGCAAATTAATCTTTAATGCGGCGGTTCTATGATTCTAAGTCAGTGAGCTTAGAGAATTGTTAGTTTTAACGTAAATGGTACAGTAGCTATATGGCTTTCAGCCACGATTACGGCTTTGCCGTGAATAATTCAGGATTAAGAAGAACAAAAAGCCAGTCACATGGGATCCATTAGAGCGGGAAGCGTAATGGAAAACGTGTGGCTGGCTTTTTGAGGTCGGAGGCAAAAATTGCTCCTATTTGATTAAAAAATTGCGTAATCGTCCAGTACCCTCACAGTTACGAAATTACAAGTAGAGACTATAAAACCGCACAGATTCTTTCCACCGCATTTTGCGGCTCCCCGATATTCGGGATCGCGTACTTTGCATATTTCTTATATAACCCGCGTCGCGTGAGATAGGTATTCTCGATTTCTTCTTTTGTATGGTTCTTAAATAACGGCCGTTCCGGGTGTAACGCAAGGTTTCGGTAGCAGTCCTCAAACGGGCGGTCGATATAGAAGATCGTGCCGCTTTTCGCGAGAATCTCCCCATTTCGGTCAAAGGTCAGCATTCCGCCTCCGGTGGAGATTACGGACGGGCCGAGGCCGCATACCTGACGGGCGATCTCATGTTCATAGTCCCGGAACAAAGATTCCCCGCCCTTTGCGAAGATCTCCGGGATCGTCATCCTGTAATGTTCGATCAGCATCTGATCCGTATCGTAAAACGGGAGACCGAGCTGTTCGGAGAGAAGTTTTCCGATGGTGGTCTTTCCGCTACTTGTGAAGCCGCATAAAATAATTGGATGTTCTGGTGTCATGTCTGGTTCCTCTCGAAAGGCCTGTGTATCCAGGCGAAAGTATTCAACGTTTTTGATAATACCGCGCCGGGTATCAAATGAGTCGACAATGTCGGTCTGTAAATGAAAAGCACATATAAAATATCATAAATATAGTAGAAACGCAATATTACTCTGACTTCAATAATGGGTAATGCCCCAAAAACTGCTGCAGCGCCAGATTCCCGGAGGATCTTTTCCACGCTGCAATGATCTCAACGACCTCCTCTTCGCCGATCAGCGGAATAAACACAAGGTTTTCCGCGTTTGTCAGCTTATGCGTCACATAGGAGGGAATAATGGAGATCCCTTCCTCGATGGATACCATCATGAGAATGCTTTCCACATCGTTGGAACGGAAAAAGATGTCCGGATGATATCCGGCCTGCTCATACATCTCGTAGAAGCGGAGGTCACTGACGGAATCCCCGGTGCTGGACGGAGTCATAAACAGCAGGCGTTCGCCGTGGAGCTCAGACCGCCGCAGGGATTCCCGCCTGGAAAGTGGATGATTGCTGTAAACAGCGACCATCAGAGGACTGCGTTCAATGAGCCGGTATTCAATGGACTCGTTTTTCACAAGCTCCGTGCTGTCCCAGGTAAAAATAATATCATACTCGTCCTTCAAGAGCCCTGCGGCGAGAAGATCGGTGTTCCGTCTGTAACAGGAAACAAGAATATTCGGATATTTATTATGGAAGAAACGCAGGGAGTTGGAAAAATTGCTTCGCTCAAAGCCTTTTGTATATCCGATCCGCAGGGTTCCTACCATACCGGTTGAAACCTCCTGAATCCGGTTTACCGCCTGATCAATGCGGCCGAGGATCGACCTTGCATCACTTAGAAATGCGCTTCCGGCCGGAGTCAGGGAGATCGGGCGGCTCGACCGGTCAAAGAGCGGGACGCCGAGGCTGTCTTCTAACGTGCGGATCTGCTGGGTGATGGCAGTCTGGGTAATGTAAAACTGATCTGCGGCTTTCGTGAAGCTGCGGCATTCAGCGGCGGTCACAAAGTAGCGTAACTGGTTTGTGTTCATAAGCGCCTCCTAAAAAATAGGAATAAATCGCCCCACTCTGTGGGAAGGATCGTTACTCTTTGCAAAACATAAGTTTTTCTTATGATATCATACAAAATGCGCGGTTGCAAATCCTTTTACCGGGCGGTATCATAAGACTACTGATGCTGAACTGCGGTACAAGGGCGGATATGTTCCAAACGGAACATGCTGTACCATACAGAATACAGTGAAGGCAGCAGGACAAGAGCTGCGGATAAGACAGGCGCGGACCGCAGCCGTAAGAGGGGAGTTATGCTTATGAAACGAGAAAATTTTGGCTCACGTTTAGGCTTTTTACTGGTAAGCGCGGGCTGTGCGATCGGAATTGGAAATGTGTGGCGGTTCCCGTATGTAGCGGGACAGAACGGCGGCGGCGTATTCGTCCTGTTCTATCTGCTGTTCCTGTTGTGTATGGGCGTCCCGGTCCTCACCATGGAGCTTGCGGTGGGACGTGCGGGACGAAAGAGCGCAGTCGGCGCGTATCGGGCGCTGGAAAAGCCGGGCAGTAAATGGCATGTACACGGCTGGTTCTGTATCCTTGGCTGCTATCTGTTAATGATGTATTACACGACCGTATCCGGCTGGATGCTCAGCTATTTCGTGAAGTTCGCGACGGGAACATTCACCGGAATGAATGCGGATCAGGTCGCAGGAGTATTTGGGGATATGCTCGGCAATCCCGGTGAGATGGGCTTATGGATGGCTGTGACCGTTATCGTCGGCTTCTTTATCTGCAGCAGAGGCCTCCAGAATGGCCTTGAGAAGATCACAAAATGGATGATGGCGGCGCTGTTATTGCTGATCCTGGTGCTTGCGGGTCACAGCCTGATCCTTCCGGGCGCGAAAGAGGGACTGAGCTTTTATCTTCTCCCGGATTTCAAACGCGCGTCGGATGTCGGACTCGGATCGGTGATCATGGCGGCCATGAACCAATCCTTCTTTACATTAAGCCTCGGCATTGCGGCAATGGAGATCTTCGGAAGCTATATGTCCGAGGAGCATACGCTTGCAGGTGAGGCGGTACGGATCTGCGGTCTCGATACGCTGGTAGCTCTTTCCGCCGGACTGATTATCTTCCCGGCATGCTTTTCCTTCGGCGTACAGCCGGATGCCGGCCCGCAGCTGATCTTCATCACACTTCCGAACGTATTTGCCAACATGGCAGGCGGACGGATCTGGGGCATGCTGTTCTTCTTATTTATGTCGGCGGCAAGCTTCTCAACCGTTATCGCCGTGTTCGAAAACCTGCTTTCCAGCTGCATGGATAACTTCGGATGGAGCAGAAAAAAGGCGTCCGTGATCAACTGTATTTTCGTGCTGATCGCCAGTCTGCCCTGTGTCCTGGGCTACAATGTATGGAGCAGCCTCCACATCATCGGCGCGAGAGATGTTCTGGATTCTGAGGACTTCCTGGTCAGCAACCTGCTTTTACCGCTTGGATCCCTTGTTTATCTGTTATTCTGCGTGAGCAAGTGGGGCTGGGGATATGATAAGTATCTCGCGGAGGCGAACAAGGGAACGGGACTTAAGATGCCGGGGGCGAATTGGGCAAAGATCTATTTCCGGTATGTTCTTCCGGTGCTGATCCTGGTGATCCTGATCCAGGGGCTGATCGGATAACAGGCTTTCAGATATGCACGGAATTCATAAGAAGACCGGAATTTATGAAAAACTTACCGGTTTAACGCGATATACACATAAAAACTTTAAAGCGTAAAAGCTTTTATATTGAATATCGAAATAACCTGTGTTATAATAATCATCGCAAATACAAAAAAGAGGAGAGTACCACAATGAAAAAGATGATTGCACTGGGCATGGCCGCTATGATGTGCCTGTCCATGACTGCATGCAGTGTCTCCACATCTTCCAAGACCGAGACGACCGCAGCAGCAACAGAAGCAGCTGAGACAACTGCAGAAGCAGCAAAAGACAGCGAGACAACCGCAGAGGCTGCCGGCGATCTTGTTGCGACCGCAGATTATCCGACAAAACCGATCACAATGATCATTCCTTACGGTGCAGGCGGAACAACCGATACCTGGGGCAGAAAGCTTGCAGTTCTGCTTGAGAAATATTTAGGACAGCCGATCACCGTTACAAACCAGGGCGGCGCGTCCGGCTCCATCGGAAGCCAGTTCGTAAAAGAGCAGCCGTCTGATGGCTACACACTTCTTGTTTGCGCAGAGACGATGGGAACCTACAGAACCATGAATATCTGCGACCTTGGATACGATGATTTCACCGTTATCTCCCCGTTGGTTGGTGATCCGAAGGTCCTTGTAGTCGGAAAAGACTCCAAGTACAACACACTTCAGGAGCTTCTTGATGCGATCAAGGAAAATCCGGGAAAGATCACAATGTCCCACTCCGGTCCTGGAGGAAGCGGACACAATCAGGGACTTGTATTAAAAGAGCTCGGCTATGAAGTTGCTATGACAAGCTTTGACTCCGGTAACGATGCGCTTCTCGGTGTCATCGGCGGACAGGTTGACTTCACAAACCCGAATATCTCCACCCTCGGCGGCTATATCGAGAGCGGCGATGTGAAACCGTTAGCAGTATTCTCCGATAAGAGAATGGACGCTTACCCGGATATCCCGGCATTCACAGAGACAGTTCCGGAAGCTGAAAAGTACTTAAATATCCCGTACACACTCCTTTCCTTCGTTGTAAACAACGATACACCGCAGGAGGTTGTTGATGTATTAAAGGCAGCATCTGAGAAGGTGTTCGCAGATCCGGAGTGGACCGAGTTCGTAAAACAGAACGCAGCAGATCCGGTATATGACGAGTACAAAGATGACGCATCGATCCAGGCATTCTATGACAACTGGAAATCTGTAATCTGCTGGTTACAGTATGACAACGGTGTTGCCGAGAAGAGTCCGGAAGAGTTCGGCATCAAGAGAATTGGAGAATAATCAATGAAGAATAAGATTCATTCGCTGATCGTCGAAGGAATTGTATTTTGCGGGAGCGGCCTTGTGCTGCTCTCGTATTCTCTTTCATCCTACGCGAAAGGGTTTAACAAAAGCTGGGCACAGTCCCCGTACCTGTTTCCGCTGATCGTGGCGATCGCCATGATCGGTCTGTCCTTATGGATCGTCGGAGAGGGAGTTACGGCAATGAAAAAAGCGGCCGCAAATCCGGATGACAAGAAGCCGGAAAAGGCAGGAAAAACAGAAAAGCGGCGCTGGGTCGTGATCGCCCTGATCCTCTGCGCGGTCTACTATGCGGCACTTGCCTTCATTAAAATTCCGTATATCACCATTGGAATTTTATCTTTTGCGTATACATTTTCGACATTTGAGGTTGTGACGGTGGTATTCCTGATTGCCATGATGGTTTTCATGGGTGTCAGAAAAATTCCGGTCCTTGTCTTCGTGCCGATCGGAACCACATTGTTCTTAAGCCTTGCATTCCGCACATTCTTACATGTGCTTCTGCCATAGAAAGGAGAAAGGAAAATGATGCAGATGTTATCCGTGGTCGATCCGCGGTTTATCCTTATGGTTCTCCTTGGTTCTGTGGCTGGTCTGTTCGTAGGAGCGATCCCGGGACTTTCCGTGTCCATGGCGAC
>Ga0129311_1002364_pt1 | contig 11528 bp, 8 predicted proteins | sample Go1ome_FD_94435 | JGI IMG/M metagenome (GOLD analysis project Ga0129311, IMG submission 94435) | Western lowland gorrila individual fecal microbial communities from Wisconsin, USA - Go1022B metagenome | ecosystem: Host-associated > Mammals > Digestive system > Large intestine > Fecal | place... | reverse complement strand
GGGGAAGAAGTAGCCGAACTTCTGGACTTCGACATTTGCGATGCTGTGATCCTCCAGTTCGACCACGATATCCGTGATAAGTAAGGAAGATTCCGAACCGATCCGGGAGGAATCATTCGGAAGCACCTCCAGGATCTGTACCTGCTGGTGAAGAACCAGGGACAGAAAGTCCGAGAGGCGTTCCGGTGTATATTCCGGGCTCATGATTTCCTTAAAGAAGGCATCATACAGGATCTTCACACCACGGACGCCGGTACAGAAGTCTAAGAATTCGGTCTGCTGTGCCTTCGACCACGAATGAAAGGTGCCGGTCAGTAGCTTATTAGAATGGATATCCTGAAGCACCGCATCACGGGAGCGGATCATAGGAAAATAGGCGTTCAGTTTATTGGAAAATGAATTCGATATTTGATTGGACAAAGATAAACCTCCTCGTAGTGTATAAAACATATAGTGAATAGTCGTTGGGGAATAATAACGATGTTTTTTTGAATCTGCAGAACTCAAAATAAAAATGTAAAAATAATATTGCAATAAAGTCATAATACAACAAGATGATATAAATGTCAAATAAAATGTGACAAAAGAAAATCGGAAGAATCGGATTCCTTTTTTAAGCGGAATGACAACGGATGCAACAACTGTTACAACCACTACTTCAGTACAAAATGAAGAAAACCTGAAAAAAGCAGGAAGTCCTGAAACGGGTGATGAAAATTCGATAGGGATGGCGATGGCTCTTTTGCTAATAAGCATTGGAGCAACTGCTTTGATAAAAAGAAGATATAAGTAATGATAATAAAAAGGGCAGAATTGGTTCTGCCCTTTTCTATGGTCTATAACAGGTGATCAACCGGAAGATATACCGGGAGACCATCCTTATACTTGAGATCCGGTTCCCCCTGAATCAGAGGAAGCATGTAATCGACTAACTCCTGCGTGATATCATTTCCGGCTTCGTTGATCCATTCTCTTGGAATCGACTTTGCCTGATTCGCGATGTCGTCGACAGGTGAAAAATGTGTTGTGACACAGTATGGATGCTGGCTGGTACGGTGCATGGTAAGCATACACATGGTTTCTCCGCGTTCCGCACCTTCTACCGCTTTCTGACCTAAAGCAAAGGACTCGTTCAGATCTGTAAGTGATGCAGTGTGGGATGCACAGCGCTGAAGTACATTTAACTCGATGGAACGAACCTTTACGCCTAAAGCATCCTTGATCATATACTCCAGAGCTTTTCCGGTACCGCTTAACTGGCTGTGACCAAAGGTGTCGGCAGCGGCTGTAGTGGAACTGATGTATTCACCATGTTCATCCCGGATTCCTTCAGATACAGCAACGATAACATTGTTGCGTGTTGCTAATAGGGTGCGGACATCTTCGATGAATGCCTCCTTTGAGAAGGCAACTTCCGGAAGGTAAATGAGATGAGGGGCTGCATTATAGTCATTTCGTGCTAAAGCTGCGGCAGCGGTCAGCCATCCGGCATCCCGTCCCATGATCTCTACGATCGTAACACTTTTGACGGCATAGATAAAGGTATCATGAGCAATCTCCAGTAGAGAGGATGCGACAAATTTGGCTGCGGAGCCATAGCCGGGTGTATGATCTGTGACACACAAATCATTATCAATGGTTTTCGGAATACCAATGATCGAGATAGAGCTTCCGATGCGTTTTCCATAGTGTCCCAGCTTCATAACGGTATCCATGGAATCATTGCCTCCGATATAGAAGAAGGCCTGTATATTTAACTTTTCAAATAACTTAAAGATCTGACGATAAGGCTCATCATCCTCTTTGTAATCCGGAAGCTTATATCTGCAGGACCCCAGATACATAGCAGGTGAGGTCTTTAATGTTTCGATGAAATGAGGAATCTCACGGCTGCGCTCGGATAAATTGAGCATACGCTCCTTTAATATGCCAAGGATACCATTTAGGGATCCGTAGATCGTATCATATTCTTCACTGGCCAGAACTCCCTGGATCACCCCTGCCAGACTTGCGTTAATTGCTGCAGTAGGACCACCGGACTGCGCCACGATACAGTTTTTCTTATTCATACGATATAACTCCTTTGTAGATATAATGATCAACGTTCATACGCATACTATAGTTAAGTATAAACGATTTCTTAAAAAGTGCAATGTTAATTGCACTTTTGATGGAAATAATATAAAGTAGGAAACGTCTGGAGACAGAAAGAAGGAACATAGATATGGAACCGAAATTTAGAAAACCGACACTGGAAGAAAGTGAATTCATAAAAGTGGTATTAAAGAAAAACCATTATCGTGGCTGTGAGTTAAGCACCCCGAATCTGATCCTGTGGGCAGATTATTATCATATGGAATATACGATCATCGATGGCGTGTTGATCAGCCGGAACATAGATGAACAGGGACGGATACGATTATCCTATCCGATCGGGGCAGTTGGAGAAGAGGAAGAACGACGCTTCTTTGATCTGGAACTCCGGTACTTTCAGGAGCAGGGGCAGTCACCGATGTTTGGAATTATTGATCCGGTGATGTGGAAACAGATCAATCGCTGGTATCCGGGACGCTTTGAAATCTGTTATGAACGCGATTGGGCAGACTATGTGTACAGTCGTGAGAAACTGACGACATTAGCAGGGAAAAAGCTACATGGAAAACGAAATCACATCAAGCGGTTTCAGGATAATCATCCGGAATGGAGCTATGAAACCATAACCGATGCAAATGTAGAGGAGTGCCTGAAGATGGCAAAAATGTGGTGCAAAGCGAATTGCGTTGCGGAGGATGATGAGAAAGAAGAGGAGTATCATCTGGTTGTGCGTGCTCTTCGTAACCGGGAAGCACTGGGCATGCGGGGCGGGCTTCTTCGGATTCCGGAGGGTGTCATCGCTTTTACACTGGGGGCACCGGTTACGGAAGATACATTCGATGTATGCTTTGAAAAAGCTCTGGGAGATATTCAGGGAGCATATCCGATGATCAATCAACAGTTTGTACTGCATGAACTACAGTCTTATACGTATATAAACCGCGAAGAAGATGTGGGGGTAGAGGGGCTGCGAAAGGCAAAGCTATCCTACTATCCGGAATATCTGCTGGAGAAGGGAATCGTGAGGGAAAGTACCTCTTTTACTTGCCTATCATCGCTATCTGGCATATAATAAAAAGAACGAAACAATAAGGAAAAGAAGGTGCGTAGATATGAAGTTTTTTATTGATACAGCCGTTGTAGACGAAATAAAGGAAGCAAATGATATGGGCATCATTTGTGGGGTTACCACGAATCCGTCCCTGATTGCAAAGTCCGGAAGAGACTTCAGCGAGGTCATTCATGAGATCGCAGCGATCGTAGACGGACCGATCAGTGGGGAAGTAAAGGCAACCACGACCGATGCGACAGGGATGATTGAAGAAGGACGTGCCATTGCCGCAATTCATCCAAACATGGTGGTCAAGATTCCTATGACAGAGGAAGGATTAAAAGCATGTAAGGCATTATCGGCAGAAGGAATCAAGGTAAACATGACATTGATCTTCTCTGCAAATCAGGCACTGCTGGCGGCCAGAGCCGGGGCTGCCTATGTATCGCCGTTTATCGGAAGAATCGATGATATCAGTATGTCAGGAATGGATCTGATCCGAAGCGTCGTAGAGATCTTCAGTTATACGGATCTTCAGACAGAGATCATCGCAGCCAGTGTTCGGAATCCGGTACATGTAACGGAGTGCGCATTAGCCGGAGCAGATATAGCGACGGTTCCTTACAAGGTATTAAAGCAGATGATTCATCATCCGCTGACAGATGCCGGGATTGAGAAGTTTCGGAAGGATTATTTGGATACGCTGAAATAAACAGTATGAGGTATATAGTTTTTTTAGAATGTATAAATGAGTGAGGAGAGATACATATGAGAAGGAAAATACTTATAGTGGCAATAACACTAGCGATGATTACCCCATCTGTTATGCAGGATGGAAACTGTGTGAATGCAGAGGATGATCTAAAACCGGATTATAATGAAGCTTCTGTGGAACAGATAGAAGATATGGATGAGAATAATGCGGTTCCAAACGGATACCTGCCACTTGATTATACACTGAATACCGGCGGCATATCTGAGACCAATAGTCAGCAGGTACAGCTATATGGATATCCAAGAGCTTATGATGCCCGGGAAAATGGAGGTATTACTACAGTAAAGAATCAAGGCGGATATGGCACCTGTTGGGCATTTGCTGCTATAAATTCTGTTGAGTCGGATGCAGTAAGAGATGGCAGGGTCAGTATATCGGAAGCTGATTATTCAGAAGCACAGCTGGCATATTTCTTTTATCATCGTCAGGCAGATCCGTTAGGGGGAACGACAGGTGATACAGTGACAACTACAGAAAATTATTTGATGGTAGGTGGCAATAATCAACTGACAACACTTGCATTGGCATCGTGGATGTCTCCAACAAAGGAATCGGTCATGCCGTATGAAAATGTAGGAAGTTATAATACAAGTAATGTAACTGCAAATATGGCATATCCTGCGAATGAAGAACATTTGCAGAATGCATATTGGATATCTATATCCGATCAGGATTCCATTAAAGGGATGATTATAAAATATGGATCGGTAGCAACATCTTATTACAGTAGTTATTATTACTATCACAATAATGGAAATGGATATTATTATTATTGTCCGACTGATTATGTTCAAAATCATGCAATTTCAATTGTTGGATGGGATGATTCCATACCGGCCAGTTCTTTTATGTGTACAGATCCAAGTGATGGAACGCAGTATATGCCAAGTGTGGATGGAGGATGGTTGGTAAAGAATAGTTATGGAAGTGACTGGGGAGATAATGGTTACTTCTGGCTGTCCTATGGTGATGCCAGCCTTACAGATGGGAAAAATATATGTGTTGCTTACGATTATGAGTCGAATGATAACTATGATAATAACTACCAGTATGATGGAACGGTAGGTATGAGTTGGTTGGAATATTCAACGACGAGTTGTTATACGGCAAATGTATTTACTTCGCAGGGAAGGGAAGAACTTAAGGCAACCGGATTTTATACAACCCAGCCGGGAATGAGCTATGAAGTTCAGGTTTATAAAAACTTACAAGATGGTACTCCAAATGGAAATGCTGTGTTTTCAACTCCGATATGCGGAACAGAGCCATATGCCGGATATCATACTGTGGAATTTCCGAAATCAGTGAGTTTAAATGCCGGAGAGACCTATTCAATTGTTGTGAAATATATAAGTCCGACAGTGGGTACATCCTTTTTTATAGATTCTAATATTACTTTTGGAACGATAACCTGTACATCAAATAATCAGCCCGGACAGGGGTATTATGGATGGAACGGAAGTGACTGGAAAGATTGCTCTACGGAACATAAGGCCAATATTCGGATAAAGGCATTTACCGATAATTATTCTGAAACAGATTCAGGAGAGGATGCGACAGTACCTATTACAGGAATCTCTCTGAATCAAACGAACGTGAATATGAAAACGGGAGAGACTATTCAGCTATTATCAAGTGTTTTACCAACGAATACTACACAGGACAAGACTGTAGCATGGAGCAGCTCAAATCCTACGGTGGCAACAGTAACTTCAAGTGGAAATGTGCGGGCGTGTACAGTCGGAACAACAACGATTACAGCAACAACGATAAATGGCTTGAAAGCAACATGCACTATAACTATTTCAGATCCAGAACCAAATTATACAAAGACGCAGGCGTTTGTTGCTCGATTGTATAATAAATGTCTGGGGCGCCAGCCGGAAGAAAAGGGGTTGGATGAATGGAATCAAAGGTTAGTGAGTGGCGAGCAAAGCGGTGCACAGGTTGGATGTGGATTTGTTTTTAGTCAGGAATACAAGAATAAAAATACAAGTGATTCAGATTATGTAGAAATGCTGTATCAAGTATTTTTAGATCGACCATCAGATCCTTCGGGTAAAACAGACTGGATCAATTCATTGCAACAGGGAATGTCACGAGAATATGTGTTCCGAGGATTTGTTGAATCACAGGAGTATATGCAAATTTGTAGTTCATATGGAATTACTCGAGGGAATTACCCATTAACGCAACCTCGAGATCAGAACTATGGTGTTACGGCATTTGTGACGCGATTGTATCGGCAAACATTAGGGAGAGAACCGGAAGAAGCAGGGATTAATGACTGGTGTAATCGAATATTGACAAAACAGATGTCACCAGAAACGGTATCGGAATGTTTTGTTTATTCACAAGAATTTGAAAATAAGCATTTATCAAACAAAGAATATGTAGTGGTTTTATATCATACATTTCTTGGACGTGAACCTGATATAGCAGGATTAAATGATTGGGTGAATAGATTGAATAGTGGGACTAGTAGAAGCGAAGTTTTGCATGGATTCTCTCGCTCGCAAGAGTTTTCGCAAATCATGGCACAATATGGGTTATAAAGGTACAGGAGAATATTATGAGAAGAGGAAAAAAGGTTTGTAAACGTATTGGAGTAGTGGTATTAGCACTGATAATTACTGTAACAGAAATAATAACAGCTAAATCATCAAAACAAATATATGCAGCGGATAGAAACAATATAGAGAATGAAATTTCTGTATATAGGTCTGGAATATCTCCGGTTGATCAGCATGGAAGGCTCCATGTTGACGGAACAAATATAAAGGATGAGTATGAAAATGTAGTACAACTTAGAGGGGTAAGTACGCATGGAATTAACTGGGATGTAGGACGACCGTATGTTAATCAAGAAACATTTCAGACATTAAGAGATGATTGGGGAGTTAATACTGTACGGTTAGCTATGTATACAAGTGAGTATAATGGATATTGTACAGGTGGAAATCAGGCGGAGTTGAAAGATCTCTTGGATAAAGGCGTGCAGTATGCCACGAATCTTGGAATGTATGTGATTGTTGACTGGCATGTATTGAATGACGGTAATCCTTTGACGTATGTTGAACAAGCAAAACAGTTCTGGAACGAGATATCTGCAAAATATAGAAATAGTAATAATGTTTTGTATGAAATTTGCAATGAGCCTAATGGATGCAGTTGGGATGATATAAAGAATTATGCAAATCAGGTAATACCAATTATTCGAGCAAATGATCCTAATGCTATAATTATAGTAGGAACTCCAACTTGGTCGCAGTTGGGAATGCAGGGACATACAAATGAAGTCGCAGATTCTCCTTTGACAGGATATAGTAACTTGGTTTATGCATTGCATTTTTATTGCTCTGAATGGTCACATTCACAGTATTTACCAGCAAAGGTTGACTACGCGATTAGCAGGGGAGTGCCAGTGTTTGTATCGGAATTTGGCCTCTCAGAGGCAAATGGAAACGGAAGTATTGATACTGTACAGGCAGAAAAATGGCTGAAGAAATTAGATTCCTATAATATTAGTTATAATGTATGGAGTTTGAGTAATAAAAATGAGTCATCTGCATTAATTCAAAGTTATGTAACCAAGACAAGTGGGTGGTCAGAGGGAGAACTAACACAGGCAGGACAATGGATTCGAAATCAATATCGAAGTCGGAATGTAGATGTGACTCAAGTACAGGCTTTTGTAACTCGGTTATACGATAAGTGTTTAGAAAGACAACCGGATGCAACTGGATTGAATGACTGGACAAACTGGCTGGTGAGTGGTTCAATGACAGGAACAAGAGTTGCGTATGGATTTGTATTTAGTGATGAATATAAGAATAAGAACATATCAGATTCAGACTATGTGGAAATGCTGTACCAGGTGCTTTTGGACAGATCCTCAGATTCTGTAGGAAAGGAAGACTGGATGTCTGCATTAAGAAAAGGAATGTCAAGAGAGTATGTATTTCATGGCTTTGCTGAATCACAAGAATTTACACAAATATGTTTGATATATGGAATCGAACGGGGAAGTTTGGACTTATTGCAACCACGCGATCAAAATAGAGATGTCACATCTTTTGTAGTAAGATTATATGAAAAGGCATTGGGGCGTACGTATGATGCGGTTGGCTTAAATGATTGGTGTGGTCGAATAAATAGCGGTGGATATTCGCCTGAATTAGTATCAGAGTGCTTTATTTATTCTGATGAGTTTACAAACAAATGTTTAACAAATGAAGAATATGTTAAAGTGTTGTACCGTACATTTTTAGACAGAGAATATGACCAAACAGGATTGGAAGATTGGGTAAATCGCTTGAACAGAGGAGTGTCTCGACGGGAGGTATTATATGGGTTTTCGAGATCGGCGGAATTTGGAAATGTTATGAGGAAATACGGCTTGTAATGTTACGGAGACGAGTAAGCTTGTGATGATTAGAAAAATATGATATAGTTAAATGATTTATTTGACTATAAATAAGGAATTAGAAATATGAATGTTACAAAAAATATTATGAAAATTACAAGCAGATATCGGAAAATGTTAATTAAATTAGTTCCAATATCGGTTTTGAGAAAAGTAAAAAAGAGTATCATTCAAAATAACCTTCGGAAAGCTACTAAAGTTAGAAAGGCACCGTTTGATCCAAGCGCGTTTCCGATGGGGATTAACATTGTGGGTGATGTCAGGGCAGAAATAGGATTAGGGCAAAGCATGAGACTGCTCGTAGGTGAAATAGCACATTCAGGCATCGATTATACTATATATCAGCAAAACATGGATGGAAATTTGAGGGCAGATGATCATAGCTATGATGACAAGATTACTCAGACAACACCTTATGGAGTTAACATATTTCATATTAATCCATATGAGTTAGGGGAGGCATATAGTAATCTTGGAAGAAACATGTGGGAAAAGAAGTATAACATTGCGTTTTGGCTATGGGAATTGGAAGAATTTCCTGAAGAATGGAAGCAGTGTTTTCCTCTAGTGGATGAAGTGTGGACACCATCGGAGTTTACCAGTGCTAGTATTCGTAAAGTTATTGATGTTCCGGTTGTAACGATTCCATATGCTGTAGAAGCCCCTATTGATTCTAGATATGATAGAGCCTATTTTCAATTGCCAGAAGAAATGATACTATTTCTCACGATGTATGATTGTAATAGTACCATGGATCGAAAGAATCCTATGGCAACGATTGAAGCTTTTAAAAAAGCGTTTTTAGGTAAAAATCGAGAACTGACAAAAAGAGTAGGTTTAGTAGTAAAAGTAAATAATGCAACTAATGAGGATATGGGGGTTCTTAAACAGGCATTGGAGGACTGTGATAATATATATTATATTACGGATGTGTTGAGCAAAGTTGAAGTTAATAGTTTGATTGCAATAGCAGATGTGTTTGTATCTTTACATCGTGCGGAAGGATTTGGATTGGTAATGGCAGAGGCTATGCTGAATAATACGGTATGTATAGCAACTAATTGGTCGTCAAACACTGAGTTTATGAATGAAGAAGTAGCATGTATGGTTCCATATACTATGACTGAAATTAAGAAATCAAATGTTCAATATAAAAAGGGCTACCAATGGGCTGAACCGGATGTTAACATGGCGGCAGAATATATGAAACAATTGGCACAAGATGAATTCTATAGAAGAACTTTAATGGAAAAAGCCAAAACATATATTGAAAAAAGACTAAGCATGGAACGTGCCGTTCAATGTATAACAAAGCGCATGAAAGAAATCTACGAAAGGAAGTAAAAGAGTGCAGGTATGGATGAATCAAAGAATGTACGTGTGTATACAGAAGAAATTATGCAAGAAATCAAACAGGATATAAAAAATAAAGGATTTTGCGAGGAAATTTTAAATTTTCGCGAAGTGGATTTGCACACAGATATTTCAGAACAGGAGTGTTATGCTCAAGATACATTTGAAGAACATGTATCTAATATGAATCATATATATGCTGTAAAAGTAGAGCATAAGCAAAATGTAAATGTTGTAAAGAGGATTATGCAAAAAATAGTCGCTAAGTTTATTCGTTTTTATATTGAACCAATAGTAGAGGAACAGGTTCAATATAATATAGAAGTGGTAAATGCAATGAACCAAATTCGATTATATCATATACAAAGTCAACAAGATATTGAGGAATTGAACTCGACAGAAAGAGAATCGGTTTATGATATAACACAGAAGATTCAAATGTTAGAAAAAGAAATAGATGAGATAAGGAGAAATCATAAGTGAAGATATATCAAATACTACCGGTTCTCTCTTACGGAGATGCGATTGGAAATGATGCACTTGCGTTGTATAAGGTAATAGAAGTAGCAGGATATGAAACCCACATTTATGCAGAAGTAGTGGATTCAAGAATTTCTTCTGATATATGTAGTGAAATTAAAGAATTTGGAAATGTTGAAAAAGAAGATATAGTCTTCTATCATCTGTCAACAGGCTCGGAGTTGAATTATCAAATTGCGAATTTAGAATGTAAAGTGGTTGTGATATATCATAATATAACTCCACCATCTGTTTTTGGTGGTTATAACCGTGAAGCATATAGAAATTGTAGAAGAGGATACGCTGGCGCAACATTCTTGAAAGATAAGGTAGTATATGCATTGGCAGATTCAGAATTTAATAAGGAAAAGCTGGTAAAGATGGGGTACCAGTGTGAGATTGACGTATTGCCAATACTCATACCATTTGATGATTATAAGAGAAAACCAAGTAATAAAATAATAGAACAATATGGAGATGGAAAAACCAATATTATCTTTACGGGACGGATAGCACCAAATAAAAAACAGGAAGATATTATAGCTGCATTTGCAATGTATAAAAAATATTATAATTCGGAAGCGAGACTAATTCTTGTAGGTGCATATGCAGCAATGCCGAGGTACTATGAACAATTAAAGCAATATGTAAAGGAATTGCAAGTGAGAGATGTTTTGTTTACGGGACATATTAGTTTTGACGAAATTCTGGCATATTATCAGGTCGCAGATTGCTTTTTGTGCATGAGTGAGCATGAAGGTTTCTGCGTTCCACTTGTAGAGGCAATGTATTTTAATATTCCGATAATTGCATATGATAGTACGGCGATTGCAGATACATTAGGTGAATCAGGCTGGTTGTTGAAGGAAAAAGATCCTAATCTGACAGCAGGTGTAATTCATTATCTTTTATCGGATTCGAAAATTCGTGATAAAATAATTAGAAGTGAACAGAAACGATTAGAAAATTTTGAATATGCTGCAATTCAGAAAAAATTTTATACATATCTTGATAAGATATTGTCCTTGGAGGAAAAAGCATGAAGATAGGATTTGTAACACCATGGTATGGGGAAAATATACCAGGTGGAGCGGAAATGGCACTCCGCGGTGTGAGCAGAAATTTATTAGAAGCAGGGGAAGAAGTGGAAATATTAACAACTTGCGTAAAAGAATTTTCTGCTGATTGGAATGACAATTATCATAAGCCTGGAGTATCGGTTTCAAATGGAATACTAGTAAGAAGATTTAAAGTTAGAAAACGAAACAAGCATATATTTGACAGTGTGAATGCAAAACTTATGCGGGGAG
>Ga0129311_1002358_pt1 | contig 11549 bp, 13 predicted proteins | sample Go1ome_FD_94435 | JGI IMG/M metagenome (GOLD analysis project Ga0129311, IMG submission 94435) | Western lowland gorrila individual fecal microbial communities from Wisconsin, USA - Go1022B metagenome | ecosystem: Host-associated > Mammals > Digestive system > Large intestine > Fecal | place... | reverse complement strand
ATTGCCCTTCGTTTTGTATCTGTGCTATCTGAGGAGCTGTCGCGAATAATGAGAGCTCAGGAGGCAAGAGGAGCGAATTTTCACAGTGGAGGCTTGGTCAAGAGAGCAAAGAGTCTTAGTACGGTTATCGTTCCGTTGTTCCAGAATTCGATAGACAGAGCTGGCAATCTGGGTGATGCTATGGATGCAAGATGTTACTCTGGTGGAAAAGGAAGAACAAAGCTTAATCCTCTGGTGTATAAGGGTTGGGACGTAATAGTTTATATTGTGCTTATAATATTAACAGCGGCGTGTATATGGCTGGCTGTTGCATTTTGATGATAAACATTTGGAAGGATATATTACATGAAGAGAGTAAAATTAACGATAGCTTATGATGGAACAAATTATTGTGGATGGCAGATACAGAATAATGGGATAACAATAGAAGAGGTCATAAACAGGGAGCTTACAAGGCTTCTCGGTGAGGAAATAAAGGTAATCGGTGCAAGTCGTACAGATTCGGGCGTTCATGCACTTGGAAATGTCGCAGTGTTTGATACGGAGACAAGAATACCAGCGGAGAAGATTTCATTTGCCTTAAATCAAAAGCTTCCTGACGACATAAGGATAACTAATTCCTGTCAGGTCGCTGATGATTTTCATCCGAGATATTGTGATACAATAAAGACTTATGAATACAGGATATGGAATGACAGATTCCCTAATCCGCTGGTTAGACTTTATTCTAAATTTGTGTATTTTAATATTGATATCGAGAGGATGGAGAAGGCAGCAGCGTATCTTGTGGGGGAGCACGATTTTAAGTCATTTTGTACTCCGAGAACTCAGGTTGAGAGTACCGTGAGGACTGTCACCGAGATATCCTTCTTCAAGGAGGGAAACATGATAACCATGAGAATTAAAGGTACAGGCTTCCTGTATAATATGGTAAGAATTATCATGGGAACTTTGCTTAAGTGTGGAATGGGAATGTATGAGCCTGAGTATGTCAAGGAGATATTAGATGCGTGTGACCGCGCAAAGGCAGGACCAAAGGCAGAGGCTTGTGGTCTTACGCTGATGGGTATAGAATATCTGTGATAAAGGGAGAAATGAGCACATGGTAGTACATCCGATAGAGCCGGTATACAATGAAGAGTCAGAGATTTTGATACTTGGAAGCTTTCCTTCGGTTAAGTCAAGGGAGCAGGGATTTTTCTATGGACATCCGCAGAACAGATTTTGGAGGGTGCTTGCACAGTGCTTTGAAGATACTGTTCCAGAGAGTATTGATGATAAAAAAGCATTTTTGATTAAGCATCACATAGCTGTGTGGGATGTAATTCACTCCTGCGACATAACAGGTTCATCTGACAGCAGTATTAAAAATGTTGTCCCAAACAATTTGCAGGATATTCTTTCGACAGCTAATATAAGACAGATTTATGTAAATGGAAAGAAGGCTTTGCAATTATATAACAGGTATACAGAGCCGATTATCAAAAGAAATGCTATCTGCCTTCCGTCCACAAGTCCGGCAAATGCCGCCTGGAATATGGAACGCCTTGTAAATGAATGGATGCAGATAAAAAAAGACTAAAAATGGTTACATTTTCTAAAAAAAGCGTTGACACGCAAGTGCACGTATAATATAATATTTAACTGTGTATGAGACCAAAGCCCCGGTGTCATACCAATTTTGATAAATGTTATATACCGTTTCGGACATTTCGGTTGAATATTTATTTTGTACAAATTTTGATTATTTTAAGGAGGAACCACAATGAAGAGCTTTATGGCAAGCCCATCAAACATTGAAAGAAAGTGGTATGTAGTTGATGCTACTGGACATACATTAGGCCGTTTATCATCTGAGATAGCAAGTATTTTAAGAGGAAAGAACAAGCCAACATTTACACCACATATTGATACTGGCGATTACGTTGTAGTAGTAAACGCTGACAAGATTAAGGTAACAGGTAAGAAGATGGATCAGAAGGTTTATTACCATCATTCAGATTACGTTGGTGGTATGAAGGAGCAGACTTTAAAAGAGAAGCTCGCTAAGAAGCCAGAAGACGTTATCTATCTTGCAGTTAAGGGAATGCTTCCAAAGGGACCTCTTGGTAGAGAGATGATTAAGAAGCTTCATGTTTATGCAGGTCCTGAGCACAAGCAGCAGGCACAGAAGCCGGAAGTATTAGAGATTAAGTATTAATAAGGGAGGAAACGTTCGTGGCTAAGAGTAATAGATTTTACGGAACAGGTAGAAGAAAAAGCAGTATCGCAAGAGTTTATCTTGTACCAGGAACAGGCAAGATAACTATTAATAAGAAGGATATGGATGAGTACTTCGGTCTTGAGACTTTGAAGGTAATCGTAAGACAGCCATTTGCAGCTACAGGTACAACTGGCAAGTTTGATGTTCTTGTAAATGTTCACGGTGGTGGATTTACAGGACAGGCAGGTGCCATCAGACATGGTATCTCAAGAGCACTTCTTCAGGCTGATGCTGAGTACAGACCAGCTTTAAAGAAGGCTGGATATCTTACAAGAGATCCTCGTATGAAGGAGAGAAAGAAGTACGGTTTGAAAGCAGCTCGTCGTGCTCCACAGTTCTCAAAGAGATAATATTTTTACAATTCAGTACGTCTTATGGCGTTTCGGAAAAGTATGTTACACCTCAGGACTTTTTGTTCTGGGGTGTTTTTTTGTAAGAACTGTGGTACAATAAATAAAGAAGATTTTACATATAAAATATTATTGTCATCAGATTATCAGGAGGTAAATAAATGCCGGAAATTTCTTTATTTTATGGAATTCGAGTTACAATGTATTATGATGATCATAATCCGCCTCATTTTCATGCAGAGTATAATGGAAATAAGGCAATTATTGAAATTGATACAGCTAGATGCATCAAGGGAGCTTTGCCATCAAGACAGTTAAAGTTGATTTTAGCGTGGTGTGTGTTACATCAAGATGAGTTGATGCAGAATTGGGAATTATCAAAAGATGGAAAGCCGTTAAATAGAATTAATCCACTTGTATAGGAGGTGTTTGTCTATGTTCCCGAAGGTAGTTCAGGTAGTACCTATGAAAGATTACACAGTATATGTGTATTTTGAAGATGGAAAAATCGTATGTTATGATATGAAAAATATGTTGGATAAAGAAGTCTTTAAACCATTGAAGGATATTTCTGTATTTACTGATGCATGTACAGTTATGAATGATACATTAGCATGGGATATAGGTGGAAATAGAGATGCTTGTAAGTGTATTGATATTGATCCAGATACATTATATGAACTTCCCTATTGTAAAGAGAAAATAGCTTAGTGGTAAATCTGCAATATTGACTTTTCCGCCAATTCCATATAGTATAACTACATAAACAAGAAAAAGGGAATTAGGATGTTCCCTTTTTTTATGCACCCAAATAAAACCACAAATGAGGAGGATAAATAAGAAAGATGGAGAACAAATCGTCAGACATTAATAACATCTACAATCTGGATGGAAGAGTTCCGGTTGCGAAGGCTATACCATTTGGATTACAGCACATATTAGCGATGTTTGTTGCAAATATTGCACCGATACTTATAGTTGCAAATGCGTGTGGCTTATCTGAGGAAAATCGCGCAATGCTTATACAGTCAGCGATGCTTATAGCAGGGCTTGGAACTATAATTCAGCTATATCCGGTGTGGAAGATAGGCTCAAGGCTTCCGATAGTTATGGGAATAAGCTTTACATTTGTGTCGGTGTTATGTTATATAGGTCCGACATTTGGATATGGTACGGTGATGGGAGCTGTATTAATAGGTGGATGTATAGAGGGAATACTCGGACTTTTTGCGAAATATTGGAGAAAGATAATATCACCTATAGTTGCAGCAAGCGTTGTTACATCGATAGGATTTTCATTGTTGGTTGTAGGAGCGACCTCGTTTGGCGGTGGTTCAGGTGCAGAGGACTTCGGCTCGGCTAAGAACCTGATACTCGGAACAGTAACGCTGCTTTGCTGTATATTATTTAATATATTTGCCAAGTCATATTGGAAGCAGCTGTCAGTTCTGTTTGGTTTAGTTGTAGGATATATAGTGGCTATATTTATGGGAGTAGTAGATTTTTCGTCATTGGGAAATTACTCGATAATAGCACTTCCGAAATTTATGCCATTTAAGATGGAGTTTGATATAGGTGCGATAGTTGCAGTTACCATGATATTTCTTGTATCTGCAACAGAGACGATTGGAGATACATCAGCTCTTGCTATGGGAGCCTTGGACAGAGAGGCAACAGATAGTGAGATAACAGGCTCGCTTGCCTGCGACGGATTTATAAGTGCGGTGTCATCATTATTTGGATGTCTGCCAATTACATCATTTAGTCAGAATGTGGGACTTGTGAATATGACAAAGGTTGTAAACAGATTCACAATACTTATGGGCGCAATAATAATGTGCCTTGCCGGAATATTCCCTATATTTGGAGCTGTGCTTGCAACGTTGCCTGACGCTGTGCTTGGTGGCTGCACAATAATGATGTTTGGAACAATCGTGGTAAGTGGATTGCAAATGATAGCAAAATGCGGATTTTCACAGCGAAACATATATATAGTAGCACTATCATTAAGTGTAGGAATAGGATTTACAGAGGTGCCGGAAATCTTCTCTATTTTTCCACAGCTTGTGAAGAATATATTTGCAGAAAACTGTGTTGCTGTTGTATTTTTGATGGCAATAATACTTAATCTTGTGTTACCTAAGGATATGGAAGGTAAGAAGAAAGAGGCTGGTAATGAATAAACCCAAGAATATGTCCGATATAAGGAAACGTGCATTTGTAAAGTCAATTCCAATAATGTGCAGCTACATTTTCCTCAGTATAGCATATGGAATGATGATGCAAAATGCGGGGCTTCCCTGGTTTTATTCTATGTTTGCCAGTGCAGTTGTGTACACGGGTGCATTTCAGTTTGTGCTGATAACATTTTTAAGCAGTGGTGCATCTATAGCAACAATAGTTTTAACTGCGCTGCTTATGAACAGCAGACAGATATTTTACAGCATATCCTACATAGAAACCTTTCGGAAAATGGGAAAGAGAAAGCTCTATATGATACACTCGCTGACGGATGAAACCTACGCTGTCAACTATACGATACCTGAGGATGAGGACAGGGAGGATGTAATGTTCTATGTTGCCCTCTATAGCTGGTTGTATTGGATTGGCGGTTCGATTCTGGGTGGAATTATAGGTCAGCTAATACCATTTGAGCTAAAGGGTATAGATTTCTGCATGACAGCATTATTTGTCATCATATTTATAGACAGGTGGGAGAGCACAAGCAACCATAAACCGGCATTGCTGGGGCTTGGAGCGTCTGTGCTGTGCCTGATAATATTTGGTCCACAGGTATTTATGCTGCCATCACTGCTTCTTGTGTCGGGGCTACTCCTTGTAAGCATGCAGCTTGAGCATGGAAAGAAGGAGGGTGATGAATAATGAGCACAGGTAGAATAATTGGAGTTATACTGCTGTCTGCATTTATCACCTTTGGACTAAGGGCATTACCATTTGTTATATTCAAGGGCGACAGGGAACTGCCAGTTAAGGTTCAGTTATTGGGTAAAAGGTTACCACCTGCCATAATGTCAGTGCTTATCGTGTACTGTCTCAAGGACGTTAGAACCTCATTTATGGAAAATGGTATATGGGAGCTTGTGGCAGTTTTAGTAGTGGCAGTAAGCTATAAATGGAAGCATAATACGTTTGTAAGTATTTTGCTTGGAACAGTGGTGTATATGCTGTTGCTGGCATTTACATAAGTAATTCATTACATTTCATAAAAATTTGATAAATACAATAATGGGAATTGTCTCAATCAGATAGTGATAAAAGCTGATGGAGATAATTCCCATTTTTATTATTTCCCTACAATCACACAATTATCACACAATTTTAAAAATGGAATAAAAATATATATTTGGAATAGAAATACGCTTTTATATGTGATATAACATCGTTAGGCTTAACAAACTGTAATGGGAATATATAAGATAAGTGGATGGACAAGAAAATATATGGATGAAAAAGTGCTGAATATTATTAAGAAAAGTAAATATCTTGAGAACTTGGTAAGCAAAATACCAGAGGAGATGCTGGAATTTTTTTTGGACAGACTTCAATTACAGGTGTCTGGAATTTCGGGCGAAGTGATACATTTAAAAATGGGACAAAATGATGAATATATGAATTTTGTGGAATTGCTAGATGGAATGGATATTCAGGAGTATTGCCTTGGTGGAATGGATAAATTGCCGGGACGTTCACAGGACTATGCACTTGAACGGACTGCTGTTATTCATTATTGTACGCAGGGACATGCTGAAATAATTATTGATAGTGGACAAAAATATGCGTATATGAAGCCGGGAATTTTATGTATTGAATGGCATCAGGAGGACGGAAAGAAATTTAATTTCTATGACTCGCTGTATGGTGGCATGGAAATTATAATCAGTATGGACAGCATAAGTGCTGATGATGAAAAAATGCTAAAAAGGCTTGGCGTTGACCTCGAAATTCTGCGGGATGAATATGACAAAAATGGCAGCTACTATATAGGTCAGTGTCCGGAGAGGCTTAAAGCTGCATTTGATTATCTGGTAGATATTATAAGAGATGGCAGGAAGGATAAAAGCACATATTTAGTTACCACGTTATATGCGATTAATCTGATTCGTACTGAGGAGATATGCATTAGTGACAGGCAATTTTATCTGACGAAGGGACAGAGAAGAATAGTACAGGAGATACACGACAGATGTATTAGTTGTTTAAATACAGATATATCAATGGCAGAGCTTGAGGAAGCATACAATATGAGCCAGGTGTCACTGAATAAATATTTTGAAACTATGTATGGCAGCACGATAAAGCGTTATATACAGGATATGAGGATGAAGCTTGCTGCAAAGAAGCTAAAGGAAACTACAGCTTCAGTCTTTGACATTGCAATGTCGGTTGGGTATGAGAGTCAGAGCAAGTTTGGAACTGTTTTCAAGAGAAAATACGGATACACACCGTTAGAATATAGACGATTGTATGGAGGAAGATAATATGTTTATTCAGATGAAAAATGCAAAAAAGAGTTATGGAAAGGGCGAGAATATAGTACATGCGTTAGATGATACAGAGCTTGCCTTGGAAAAGGGGAAAATATACACCATTCTTGGTCCGTCAGGCTCAGGGAAAAGTACATTGTTAAATATGCTTGGTGGACTTGACAGCCTTGACTCTGGAAGTATATCGGTTGATGGTAAGGAAATCTCTAAATTAAAGTCTGGAGAGCTTACGCACTACAGAAGGGCGGATGTAGGCTTTGTATTTCAGTTTTACAATCTGATACCGGATTTGACAGTCAAGGAAAATATACAGGTTGTATCGGATATAGCTAAAAATCCTCTTTCACTTGATGAGGTTATGCAGGCGGTTGATATAGAGAAATACAAAGACCGTTTCCCTAATGAGCTTTCTGGTGGACAGCAGCAGCGTGTAGCAATTGCGAGAGCAATTATCAAGAATCCGAAACTCTTATTATGTGATGAGCTTACGGGAGCTCTTGACTCTAAAACATCAAAGAGTGTACTTGAATTTGTTGAAAAGGTAAATGAGAAGTTCGGAACAACAGTAGCCATTATCACACACAATGAGGCAATCGCCAATATGGCAGATGGCATAATAAGGATTAAGGATGGCAAGGTTATTTCAAATAAGATAAATGAAGCTAAGCTTCCTGCCAAAAATCTGGAGCTCTAAGAGGTGATACTATGACTTTAAATAAAAGATATATACGAAATATAAAAAGCAATCTATCATTTTACATCTGTGTGATTCTTCTTACAGCTATTGCAATTATTATGTATATAGCACTAAGCGGAGCAGCTACAGGAGAAGGGGATTACCTGAATGGTTTCTATGAGAGAAATAATGTAGAGGATGCACAGCTTGTCACATTTAAAGAAATTGATGCTGATGCGATGGAGGAGCTTTCAGAAAAATATGATGTAACTATTGAGAATCAGTCTTATGCCGACTTTGACCTTGACGAAGAGGGCTGCGATGAGAGAGTTGGCAGTGATATAGAGGAGAATTACACTATCCGTGTATTTGCACCTGCTGATTTAATTGATACCTACGAGCTTATTGAGGGGGAGGATGTAAAGGCAGATGACGAAATCCTTCTCACACCAAGATTTATGGATGTCAGGAAGTTAGAGCTTGGCGATACAATCGATATGGGCGGAAAAACATACAGGATAGTTGGTAAAATGGCTCGCCCTGATTATCTTTCACCTTATAAGAATATATCAGATAATATGCTTGTGTTCGATGCATTTGGCTGTGGGGTTATTAGCAGAGAGGCATTTGACAGACTGGATGAATCTCAAAAGAATTCGTACTATACTGTAATATATGGGGATGACACGGATGAGAAAGCATTTCGAGAGGAAATACATGAGAAATACTATACGCTTTCTTATTTGGCTGCCGATTCAAATGTTCGTATAAAGACACCAAAAAATGAAATGAAGTCGCTTGCAATGTATACGGGAGTGATAATTCCTATAATCGTTTTGTTTGTTGTATTACTTATAGCTGTTGTGCTTGGAAGAAAAATAAAGTCAGAGTCAAAGCAGATAGGTGTTCTGGCAGCACTCGGCTATGGAAAGGGCAGACTTGCATTTCACTATGGTATATTTGGACTTATCCCTGGGGTGATAGGTGCAGTAATAGGTGTTCTTGTGGCTATTCCATGCAGAGATGCGGTGGCGGAGCTGGTATTTGGAAATAAGATAGAGAAGCTTCCTGTTGATTATACATCCTCGGCTGGCTCATTTATATATGCCTGTCTGACACCGGTTATTGCATATGTGCTTGTGAGTGTTGTGACAGCTCTTAGAGTGCTTAGATTTAAGACAGTTGATTTGCTGCATGGAAATGGTGGCATTAAGCGTCATAATCATATGCGTATGTCAAAGTCAAATATGAAATTCACGACAAAATTTAAGCTCCGTTCATTAATTGGAAATTGGAGCAGAAGTCTTGTAGTAATTCTTGGTATAACTGTTGGCGGGTTGATGCTTATATTTTGTTATGTATGTATCGATTCGCTTGAGAATTACTGTAATAAGTCTGTTAATGAGGTTGGAAGCTATGAATATGAGTATTTTCTGTCTGATATAAGGACAGAGCCTATGGATGATGCGGCTGAAATTATGATTGGAAATTTCAGTGTGGATGGCTGTGTTACCAATATGGTATATATGGGAATGGATGATAATCCATATATGGATTTAAAGACTAAGGATGGAGAAAAACTATCTTTAACTGAGGGCAGGCATTATATTTCTGCGATGGGAGCAATGCTCTATGATGTAAAAAAGGGTGATACACTTACCTTCTATAATCAGGCAACGATGGATGAATATTCGGTTAAGATTGATGATATTGTTCAGAATGATTGTCAGAGTATTTTATATGGAAGCTGGGCAGAAGCGTGTGAATTCATGGGTGTTCCTGAGAAAAGCTATAATGCTGTTATGTCAGACAGACAGCTTGATTTAAAGGAGTCAGAGTATCTGACTAAGGTATTAAAGAAAGCACTTGCTGACCAGATAGGAGAGGTTACCATAAGCATGAAAATGTTACTTAAGCCATGTATCATCTTCTCTGTTATTATTATTGTTATCAGCGTATATCTTATGGTGAATATGCTTATCAATGAAAATATGACTTCTATATCAATGTTGAAGGTGCTTGGATATGAGGATAAGGAGATTAACAGGATAATAATAAATGTATATCATATACTTGTGCCGATAGGATTTTTACTTAGCTGTATTGCGGGCATTGGAGTGTGCAAAGCAAATTTTGAGGCAAGTGTCAGTGCGTATAACACATATATTGAAACTGTCTACAGTCCTGCTGGATTTATAAAATTTGCAATTATACTTGTGGCAAGCTATGTTATTTCATTGCTTTTGCTTGGAAGAAAAGTAAAGCGTACAGATATGGTAGAGAGCTTAAAGGATAATAGGGAGTAATTCCTATTATCCTTAATTTATATAATAATATTCTGCCCTTGGCATTTATATAAAATAGTCCTACAATATTTAGGAAACGAAGTAATAGGAGGCGACCACATGGATGCAGGTAAAATGATTAACCGCATTTCAAATCGTCTGCGCAGGGTATGATATTAAACTATATCTTGCTGAAATCGGCAACACATTCCGTATATCAAAAGGACATAGAGGAAGAGTTCGGACTTCGCTCGTCAACAGCAACAGGGGCATTAAAGGAGCTATCTGGCAGGATGCTTCAGAATTTGGATAATGCACAAAAGGATATAGGCTGATAGATGGAGGCACTAAATGTCGCAACAATTACTAAAGGATAAAATAAAATCCGACCTCGGAGTATCTCCTGTCAGCTCAATTCCTTATACAATAACTTGTATATTTGGCTTGGAGATGGGTAAGGCAACAATACTGTTTCATATATTTTTGGTTATAATCCAGATATTTATCCTGAGAAAGGAATTCAAGGCAAAGAATTTGTTGCAGGTAGTAGTGGGAGTTTTGTTTGGTTACTTTACAACATTTTCAAATTATCTGTTTACATATCTGCCTACACCTAACAATATATTTATAAGGCTTATTCTCATGATTGTAAGTACGCTGTTTATAGCGGTAGGAATATTTTTCTACCTGCCTGCTGATATAGTACCGCTTGCTGGAGAGGGAGCGATGAAGGCGATATCTGACAAAACAGGAGTTGTGTTCAGCAGGGTAAAGATAGGCTTTGACCTTACAATGGTATTGATATCCCTGATATCATGTCTTGTAGCACTGCATAGGCTCGGCTCAGTTGGAGTAGGAACAATTATAGCTGCTGTTTTGGTAGGAATTAATCTTGGCATTGTGACAAAGCTTTTTGGAAAGCAGAGAGATAAGCTTCTGCACAGATTGTGTTAGAGATGGAATAGAACACGGTGATGCTGATAAAACAATAGAGGACTTCACGAAAGCTGTACAGATTGGTAATTCTGCTTTGCTGCTCAAATACAGGGTGAAGGAAAACAAATAAAATAATGCATATTGCAATGCAAAACGCATTGCAATAAATTCTCTGATATGTTATATTTTGTGTGATACAAATTATTTTTAACAGGCAATTTGGAAACAGCCATATTTGTATAAATAATATGGCTGTTTGTAAATACCGGTTATAGATAATAAGAAGGAGGATTTATTATGAGAAGAATTAGAAAAAGAGTAGCAGCATTAGGTGTCAGTGTCCTTATGTGTATAGGAATTGTTGCACCAACTGGTAATGCAGGTAGTGTTAAGGCTGCTGAAGCGGAGGATGTTGATTGGAATGTAACCTGTGTTCAGGATGAGAATTCTGAAGAAATGAATGAAGTTGCAGAAGATTCTCTTAATGTTGAAACAAGGCTCGGCAGTGTTACTGTGCAGGGAACAAACAATTAT
>Ga0129311_1002355_pt1 | contig 11552 bp, 10 predicted proteins | sample Go1ome_FD_94435 | JGI IMG/M metagenome (GOLD analysis project Ga0129311, IMG submission 94435) | Western lowland gorrila individual fecal microbial communities from Wisconsin, USA - Go1022B metagenome | ecosystem: Host-associated > Mammals > Digestive system > Large intestine > Fecal | place... | reverse complement strand
TGTAAAGGTACTGGACGAATATGTAAAAGACTTCCAGAAGCGGAATCCGACACTTCGGGTATTTAGCTGCTATCTGCATCAGGATGAAGCTACTCCGCATCTGCATATTGACTTTGTGCCTTATGTGACTAACTGGAAGGGAAAAGGAATGGATACCAGAGTTTCACTGAAGCAGGCATTGAAAAGTCTTGGATTTCAAGGTGGAAATAAACATGATACAGAACTGAATCAGTGGATAAATCATGAAAAAGAAGTGCTGGCAGAAATCGCAATGCAACATGGAATTGAATGGGAACAGAAAGGCACACATGAAGAGCATCTGGATGTTTACAATTTCAAGAAAAAGGAACGTAAAAAGGAAGTGCAGGAACTGGAACAGGAAAAAGAATATCTGACAGCGGAGAATGAAGGACTGACTTCTCAGATTGCAGATGCAAGGGCAGATATTAAGCTGCTGGAAGAAGAAAAAATTCAGTTCCAGAAAGATAAAGAGATAGCGGAAAAACGTGCGGAGAAAGCAGAAACGGAATTGAAAAAACTGGAGGACAGAAGAGAATTCCTGCAACCAGTGATGGATAATGTCAGTAAGGAAATAAAAGAATATGGAATGATCAAAACATTTCTGCCGGAAGCTACAGCATTGGAACGTGCGGTAACTTACCGGGATAAGAAAATCAAACCATTGTTCATTGAAATGAAGAATAAAATAGGTGCGATGGCTGCACAGGTGAAAGAACTTACAAGAGAAAGAGATAACTGGAAAAGTAAGTTCCAGAAGAAAAGGCAAGAGCATGAGAACACAAAAAAGGAACTGGCGGAAGTTCAGAAGGATTATCAGAAACTATCCGGTGAAAAAGAAATACTGCAAGGACTTGCGGACAGATACAATCGACTTTTACGCATGTTAGGAAAAGATATGGTAGAAAGACTGGTGCAGGACGATATCCGAATGCAGGCGGAACTTGAAGCGAAAAAACAGAAAGAGCAGATGCCGAAAAAAATAGGTGACCGCATACAATGGGCGAAAGAACGAAGCGAAGAACACAATGCACAAATTAAGAAGAATAAAGCAAAGTACAGAGGAATGGAGTTGTAAGAATATGAAGAAACAAATTTATGATGAAAAGAACGGACTGAGCTACACATTGCATGGAGATTATTATCTGCCAGACCTGGAAATCAATGAGGAAGAACCCACATATGGGAAATATGGAATAATGCGAAAACAGTTTTTGAAGGAACACCGGAGTGCCAAGTATCAGTATCTGGTACTGACCGGGAAGTTGACGGAGCATTTGAATCAGGTTGATAAGGAAGTAAAAGAAAAAGTCGAGATGCTGGTGGAGCAGATGGCTGAACAGTGGGGCGTGACGGAAGAATTGAAGAGACAGAATCAGATGGAATGGGTGCGGAGGATGAATAATATTAAGAATGTTGCGGAAGAAAGTGTCCTGAAAATTATATATTCATAGTAGTGGATAACTAATAAAATGGAAAAAGCAAACGAAAGTATGTTCGTATTTTCGCTTGCTTTTTAAATTGCATTAGAGTATAATAGGGAAAAAACAGGTATAAATATATTCCCAGGAGTGATGAGAATGAGACAGGTACATATAAGAGTAGATGATGAGTTATATAATGAATTGAATTCATATTCAGAAAAGAATGAACTGAGTATGCAGGACTGCGTCAGAGAAGCAGTAGCATATTATATGAGTGATGTAAAAAAGAAAAGGAATACAGGGAAAGAGAAAAAATTTACATTTATTGATCTTTTTGCCGGGATTGGTGGTATGCGTATTGCATTTGACCGGGCCGGCGGTCAATGTGTTTATTCAAGCGAATGGAATAAATACAGCCAGCAGACCTATTTTGCAAACTTTGGAGAACAGCCTGAAGGAGATATTACAAAAGTTAATGCTGCAGATATCCCGGATCATGATATTCTGGTTGCCGGATTTCCGTGTCAGCCTTTTTCAATAGCCGGGGTATCAAAGAAAAACAGTATGGGAAGAGCTACCGGATTTGAGGATAAAACACAGGGCACATTGTTTTTTGATGTCTGCAGGATATTGAAAGAAAAAAGACCAAAGGCATTCATGCTTGAAAATGTTAAAAATTTATGTAGCCATGATAAAGGAAGAACTTTTCAGGTAATCAGAGAGTCACTGGACGAGTTGGACTATGAAATTTTCTATAAAGTTCTGGATGGACAAAACTATGTTCCTCAGCACCGGGAGAGAATATTAATTGTAGGATTTGACAGAGAACGCTATGGAGATAAGATTAATTTTGAGTTTAATCTTACACCACGTGTTCCCAAACCCGTTATGAGAGATATTCTTGATGACGAGGTTGCAGATAAATACACATTGTCTGATAAATTGTGGACATATCTGCAGAATTACGCAGCAAAGCATCGGGCAGCCGGTAACGGATTTGGATACGGAATAGCTCCTCTGGATGGAGTGTCCCGGACATTGAGTGCCAGGTATTACAAAGATGGATCGGAAGTGCTTATTGCACAGGAAGGAAAAAATCCGAGAAGACTGACTCCAAGAGAATGTGCAAGATTGCAGGGATTCCCGGATACATTTAAGATTCCTGTTTCGGATACACAGGCATATAAGCAATTTGGAAATTCTGTAGTCGTTCCATTAATGGGAGAAGTTGCAAAGCTGATTGTAGATGAAATTGACAGATTGGATAAAGAAGGTGCGGAATGGAAACAGGTTATTTAAATAAATACTTTTCTGGTGTGATTGTAAAAAAATTATCTGAAGTTGAAGCTAATATTGAAAGTAGTAATCAGCATGAGTTTAATGGAAACAAAGCCATGCGACAGATATTGGGAACAGATATCCAAAGAAGAGAGTTTAACACGATATTTTTATATATGGAAGATGATTTTACCATAGACGCATCCGGAAAGATGACGTGGTATGATTCAAGGTACAATAATCCCAAAAGAACAGAATGGAGATTCTATTTTCCAACGACAGAAGTATCAAAACGTGCAAAAGCCGGAGACAGCCTTTTTATATGCAAAAGAACAGATGATACCTTACTTATTATCATTGCCAAGAAAGACAGTACAATAGAAAATCAGTTATATTGGTTATTCGATTTGAATGAGAAAGATGCGGACAGATTTATTGGAAAAACTGAATTTAGCAGTGGAGATAAACAAATTGAATTTGCTGTCAGAATGATTTTAGAACAAATAGGAATTGAATATGAAGACCGAAGTATAGAATCTTATCTTGAACCGATGTTAATTGAATTTCATGGAAGTTTTCCAACGACAAGGGAATTTTCTGCATATGCAAGAAATACAATTACGGATGCAGATCCCTTGGAAAATCCAGATGACACTTTACTTAAATGGGTGAACCGAGAAGAAGCATTATTTAAGTTGCTGGAACAATATCTGATAAAAGAGCGAATTCAGCAGGGATTTAAGGTGGGTGAAGATGTTGATGTGGATGCATTTATTCAATTTTCGCTTTCTGTGCAGAACAGAAGAAAAAGCAGAGCAGGATTATCTTTGGAGAATCATATAGAAGCATTGTTAAAAGAACAGAAAATTATATATTCACATACACCAGTTACTGAAGATAAATCGAAGCCGGATTTTATTTTCCCGAATATAGAAGCGTACAGAGATAAAACATATCCGGAAATAGAACTGACAATGTTGGGGGCTAAAAGTACATGTAAAGACAGATGGCGACAGGTATTGTCTGAAGCAGAGCGAATAGAACGCAAACACTTGCTGACACTTGAATCGGCAATAAGTGAAAATCAGACTAATGAAATGATTAATAAAAAATTACAACTGGTGTTGCCATTGCCAATTCATGAAACATATACGTTGAAACAACGAGCTTGGCTCTATTCTGTGAAAATGTTTTTGGAAGAAGTAAAAGAAAAACAGAAATTTTATGAGAGAAAGCAGAGATAATCATGGATATAAAGAGTCCGGAAGAACGTAGCAAAAATATGGCAGCGATACATTCAAAGAATACGAAGCCGGAAATATATCTGAGAAAATTATTGTTTGCCAGAGGTTACAGATATGGCGTGAATTCAAAAAGTGTGCCGGGACATCCGGATATATACATGAAAAAATATAATACAGCAATTTTTGTACATGGGTGTTTCTGGCACAGACATGAAGGATGTAAATATGCTTACATGCCAAAATCAAGGATAGAATTCTGGCAGAAAAAGTTTGACGTAAATATAAAGAGGGATGAATGTGTTCGAAAAGAATTGATGCGTAAAAAAGTCAAAGTAGTAATTGTGTGGGAATGTACAATAAAGAAAATGAAAAAAGATGAAGAATTCCGAGAAGATAAATTGCATCAACTGGAGGATTATTTGCAGAATGAACAATATAGCTTGGAGATTTGAAAAATAAATTCAGTGATTAGTGTAACTTGTTTTAATCGGAAAAGAATGATATACTGATAATTATCAGCACTCGATGAAAGAGAGTGCTAAGGAAGGAGCGCGGAAAATGAGTTTGCAGACATATTTTAAAGAATTTAACAAAGCAATAAAAATGGATTATGACGTTAAAAGTGAACTGAAAGAAAAAAGAGATATTTTATTAGGTATATTAAGAAATGATGACGATATGCCTGCATTTGATGAGTACAATCAGGGGAGTTATAGTATGCATCTGGGGGTTGAACCACTGGATAAAGAATATGATATAGATGTAGGTTTACGTTTTCATGTTAATCGTGATGATTATGAACCGATGGACCTGAAAGAGAAAATAAAAGACCTGTTAAAAAATCATACTGAGTATGGCGCAAAAATAAAAAAACCATGTGTGACAGTAACATACAAGAAAGATGGCGAAGCTGCATATCATGTGGATTTAGTTACTTACGTTTATGAAGACAAAGATGATTCTGACAGTCAGTTATATCTTGCGCGTGGAAAAAACAGGGATTCAGAAGAAACATGCTGGGAGAAATCTGATCCGGTCGGGCTTGTAGAATATGTTAATGATAAATATAAAGGTGATGATAACAAAGAAGATCGCGAACAATTTCGCAGAGTAGTAAGATATATAAAACGTTGGAAAAATAAGAAATTCAGTAGTTCGGGAAATGCAGAACCACCAAGCATAGCAATTACGTTAATTGCTGTAGATCATTTTGAAGCTTCAAAAAAATATGATTATATAGAAGAAAAATATTGTTATGATGATTTACAGGCTGTGATTAGTTTTGCAAAAGAAATTCAAAAGCTGTTTGTATTTAAAGAAGTGAATGAAAATGGACGGTTAATGTACACTATAGAATACAATTTGCCTTCTTCATTGAACTTTGAATCCGATGTCAATCTCTTCAGAAAGATGTCAGATAATTATATGACAGATTTTAAAGAAAAGATTGATGATTTGATTGATGATCTGGAAGCTGTAAAAAGTGAAACAGATGAAGTGGAACAGTGTAAGATGCTGAGTAAAATTTTTGGAGATGATTTCCCGATTCCGGAAAAGAAAAATGCAGCCAAAAAACAAATGAATTTTATACCTTCAACAAGTGCATCAGGAGTAGATTAAGATGTTTTCACCAGAAGAACTCAAACGAATCTTACAGGAAAGTGATGTTATAAAAAATGTAAGCATTATAAAAGAGGCTAAATTATTTGAAAACGTCTATCAGACGGTTTTGCAGGGAGAACTGGTAATAAATGAAAGAGAATCGTTTGTTGTATATATAGCAGTTCCGGAAAAATGGTATAGAGATTTAGTGGATATATATGTTGCAGATTATAATGAACTTGCTTATATGCCACATATAGATAATAAAGGAAAACTGTGTTTGTTTGAAATGGAAGGTATTTTGATAGATCAGAATTTACCTGGAATTATGATGCAATCATTATTGCGTGCACAGACAATTTTGAAACAAGGTTTTTCTGGAGAAAATAAAAACGATTTTATAAATGAATTTGAATTATACTGGGCTCAACTGAAAGATTGCAGAATTGCATATTTGGCAGTGGAAACAGATAGAAAAAATCGTATCGTAAAAGGGGGCATTAAAAAAAGTTCCAAAAGGAAAAAAGAAAAACAGATAGAGTATATAAAGAGATGTAAAAAAGCACCGATTTATATTGGAGAAAATGTTGAAAGTTTAAAACGTTGGAATCTGGAAAAAACGCCGGTCATGAATATAGCATATTTTGTAATATATTCTGAAAAATATATTTTTCCACCGGACATAAGAAAAAAACTGTCGATAGATTATTTGAATGCTCTTTTACATTTTGTGCCGGAGGGAGAACTTGCTTCAATTATGCCACGTTCTCGACAAGATAGAATTGTTGTGTTTGAAATTCATCAGCCATCAGGACAGACACATCTTGTAGGAATGTATATAAAAGGTGGCATGTTAAAAGAGACTTCTCTGGAAAAAGTAGAAGAACTGCAGCCGTTGCTTATGGAAAGAGCTGATAAAAAGTTTTTGATGAAGCGTGTAACAGAACAGGACAGCGAAAACTATAAAAACAGAATACTTATAATAGGCTGCGGTTCGATTGGTGGACATGTTATATGCGAGCTTGCAAAAGCAGGATATGAGGATCTTACTATTGTTGATTATGAGAAGTTGACGGAAGAAAATATATTCAGGCATGTGTTGGGAATGGAATATGTTAATCGTTACAAGTGCGAAGCTTTGAACACATATATACAAAAAAATATTCCGGAAGTAAAGATAACGACGTTGGCGGAGAGAATTGAAGATGCAATTACAGAAGAAGATATTAATTTTGAAGACTATAATCTGATTATCTCAGCGGCAGGAAATCATAATTTAAATCGTTGGATTAATTCATGGATACAAAATAACAAAATCAAAGTGCCGGTTGTTTATTTGTGGAATGAAGTATATGGTATTGGAAATCATGCTGCATATATAAAATATGGAAATTGTGGATGCTATGAATGTTTTTTTGACCGAGATGAAGAAACAGGAGAACTATATGACAAAACATCGTACTGTATGAGGGGACAGATTATAACGGAAAGTGCAGGTGGATGTGGAAAGACTTATGTGCCCTATGGAAATCTGGTTTCACTAAAAACAATGTTACTTTGTTTAAAGCTGGTCAAAGATATTTTTGAAGAAAAGATTGACGATAATTTACTGATATCTTTAAAAGGAGATAGTGGCTATCTGGAAAAACATAACCTGGAAACCTCTGGGCGATATTTGCGACAACAGGAACTGATTAAAATATTGACTGGTGAGCAATTTGTAAATACTAATTGTGGTGTATGTAATGATTGTAACAGAAAGTAAAAACAGAAAGATAAAGATATGCGATCAAATATTGGAAGAAATACATAGTCAGATCCAGAAAAATGATTATGATCCAGAGAAAGGTGGAATTATAGTCGGACGAGAAAATCTGAATAATGAAAATATAATTCTTGAGTATATATCTAAACCATTAAAAAATGATATATGTACCAGAACCAGATATACCAGAAAAGATGAAGGGCATTTAAAATATTTTGAAAAATTGTATAATGAAAATAATGGTGTGTATGCATATTGGGGAGAATGGCATACACATCCGGAAGATATACCACATTATTCAATTATAGATTTAAAAAACTGGAAACGTATTGGTAAAGAAGATCCTAAAGGGGTACAATATCATATCATTGCCGGACGTAAAGCATTCAGCATATGGAGAATGCAAAAAGAAAAGCTTTGCCCGAAAAAAATATGTGAGGTAAAATGGAATGAAATCAGTTTATGAATGGTTTAAAAATAATATCAGACCAATATTACAGCTTTTATTACTTGGCTTTGTGTTTTGCGCTCCGAGAATATTTAAAATTACAGAGTTAATAAAGCTTCTACCTAAGCTGGAAGCGACACAAGAAATCTTGAAGTATGTTTTTTACTTTGCCTGGAAAGGTGGAGATTGGGCAATTGGCGTTTTCTTTTTTATAGTAATATTGTTTGAAATTAGAAAATGGAATAAAACAGCTGTGTTCAATAAAGGAAATTCTTATAAAAAAAATATATATGGGTGGTATTGGGCGTGCTCAAAAATATTGGGATACTCAGAATGCAATCTTATTCAGGTACCGATATATATGCAATTTAAACTGGTGTTAAATGATACATTTGAAAAATATAATTGTGGAGAGTTTGGTAGAAAGGAAAATGATACTGTTTCAGTAAATAAATCAAATTTTTCGAGTACAACAGATGAAGTGAATATAATGATTTCTGATACATATCCGCTTTCGCTGAACCAATTACCGGACATAAAGAAAAATTTACCAACATTATTAATATCGCGTAATAATACTAATGATTTTAACAGATATGATAGTCCTGAATTAGTAGGGCGTGTTGTTAATGAAGTCAGGAGCTTAAATAATAATATAAAAAAAGTAAATGTTTATGCTACAACTAATCCATTAAATACAAAGAATATTGCCAGCAGTGCTTTTAAACTTGGAGGAAGAGATAATTTTAATGAAGTAAGAGTTTTCCAGCAAGAAAGAGATGGAATAAGAAAATTTAATAATAAGGGAATTGTCGTTTATAAAAGATAAGTCTGTGATAACACCATGATAACAAAATCCCCCAAAACTACACGGACACAACGGAAAATCAGGATTTTCCCCCACAAATCATACGAAAAATCACCATTTGCACACCGCAATACATCGGTCTGATATCGTGAAGGTGGCCGTACTGTAGGTTCAGGTCGTGTTGCTACAATCATCGAATAATATTCGCTAAGCAATGAGCAATGCAAATCCAACGAATGATGACTGGTGGGAGCTCGCTCACACCAAGGCATTGTTCGGTGGATTTATGAGGCGAATGCCTCGACTGAGATGAAGCGCAGCGGAATCGAAGTAATGCATTGCGAATATGTAGTGCATATCGTATATAAATGAGTGTCAGGAGTACACTCTGTGTCCAAACGTAAGATGCCCCGGAACCGTAAGGTTTCCGGGGTTTTTCTGTTGTGCGGAACGTTGGAATAATGTTGAAAAAGTAATTTTACAAGAAGTGATGAAAGAAATGAAACTATCTGACAGAGTCATTCTTCCTTTGGTTGGAAGTGCATTTCAACCGGGAAAGGCAGCAGAAGCAATTGAAAAAATAGAAGATAAGGAACTGGCGCAGATTGCACAGGGAGAATATTATTTTTTCTCAGCGCAGGCGGAAAAATGTGTGGAGACGGTAAAAGATTATCTGGATCACGATGATGTGATGCTCCGGCTATCGGCAGATATGCTTTATACATTTGCGAATCTTACACTTGGAAATCCGCAGGCAGCACAGCGTACAAGGGAAGATGTACAGCAATGTCTGACTCGTGCAATGCAGATGGATGTACCTGTGAATGTAAAGGCAGCCTGTCTATTCGCATTTTATGTAATCAGCATATTTCTTCATATACCGCCGGAGGAAGGAACACCACCGCTTCAGCAGTACATTCCGTATCTGCCAATCGGACAGCGGTTATTTGCGGTGAGCCTTCTGGCGCATGAGATTTATCTGAGACAGGATTATGCTAAGGCAAAAGGTGTTGTGCAGGGCGCATTTCTGATGGCAGACGGAGTTTACCCGATCGCCATGATTTATCTGGGCTGTGTTCAGGCAATGTGTCAGATCAATCTGAAAGAACAAGAAGAGGCGATTCAGACGGTGAGCCAGGCATGGGAGTGGGCAAGGCCTGATAAATTCATGGAACCATTTATCGAGTACCATGGTCTGCTTCAGGGAGTTCTGGAAGTCTGTATCCGGAAAAAAGAGCCTGAAATGTACAAGAAGCTGGTAGATGGTGTACTTGCATTCAGCCGTGGATGGATGAAGATTCACAATCCTAAGATGCAAAAGGCTGTGACGGATCTTTTGAGCCCCCTGGAATTTTCCATTGCAATGTTGGCGTGCAGGGACTGGACGAACCAGGAAATTGCAGAACATCTGGGACTGTCCGTGAACACGGTCAAACATTATGTCTCCGGAATTTTGGAAAAGCTACAGATTGATAAACGTGATAAGATTAAAGATTTTGTAAATCAATAAAATAATAAGATACGAAAAAGTGCCTGTTTTACGCGGATTATGTAAAAAGGCACTTTTTTTGCCTGAAAAGAGCCTGCAAAGGTGAACAGTGTGGAGATAAAATAGTTAGAAGGAATAAGATATTTATTGTCATGTATGAAGAATATCAGAGTAGATCAGGGAGGACACAGGAAGATGAAAAAGATTACACAAGTCGTCACATTTATTATGATTGTGGCTATGTTGTTTGGCCTTGGCAGGTGGCAGGTAAATGCGGCAGACAATATTACAAAAAGTACAGTGGCGGATAGTGAGACAATCAACAACTGGCATGCGGCAAATGCCTTTGATGACAGTACAAAAAATGTGGGACGCATATGGACGGACAAATCTGTATCCACAGGGGACGTCACACTTACAGGCAGACAGAGTGAATCACAATCAGCCACAATAACGAAAGGTGCAGATTCTGATTTTCTGGTAGGACTTTCTGCGCTTTCCTCCACTGCTAAGATAGTGGGAGAGACAACAGTTCCGCTGGATATTGTGCTGGTACTGGACGTATCAGGAAGCATGTTTGATCCTGCTGGACTGACAGACCGTACGAAACGGATAGACCGGCTTAAAGAAGCAGTGAATGATTTTATTGATAGTTCTGCAAAGGAAAATGATAAAAGAGCTGATGAAAATAAGCAGAGCCGGATTGCAGTTATAAAATTTGCTGGAGAAGAGAGTGACAAGATTGGAAATGAAACATATCGTCAGGGTCAATATTCGTACAATTATACGCAGGTCGTCAGTGGATATAAGGCATATACGAGTCGTGATAAATCAGAATTGCAAGAAAAGGTGAACGCACTCAAGCCGGCTGGCGCTACTATGGCAGATAATGCGATGAATCTGGCAGAGAAGCTTGTAAATCAAAGCAAAACCGATGAAGCGAGTAATGCGGACCGAAAAAATGTGAAACGAATAGTCATATTTTTTACAGATGGAGTGCCGGCAAGCGTTAGTAACTTTGATAAAGATGTAGCAGAAAGAGCAATAAAATCAGCAAAATCAATAAAGAAAGATGCGGATATTTATACAATTGGTATATTTGCCAATGCAGATGCAAAAATCACAGGACATACAGGAGATGGAGAATGGACGGATATAGAAAAGGCCAATGCATTTATGCATGGACTTTCCAGTAATTATCCAAATGCAGAAAGTTATGATAATCTTGGAATCCGTGCAAAAGACAGCAAAGGGAAGGAGACAGCCTATTACAAAGCAACGGACGCTTCAAGTCTGAAAGATATTTTTACTCAGATAGGAGATGATATTATATCATCAGCCCAATCCCCGACTGATGTAGGACGGATTTTGCGGACATTCAAAATAAAAAAGAATGTGGAGGTAACAGACAATGGCAAAATCATTATTTGAGGAACTGGGCGGCAAATACGAAAGGCAAGGGGATTATTTGATACC
>Ga0129311_1002353_pt1 | contig 11561 bp, 8 predicted proteins | sample Go1ome_FD_94435 | JGI IMG/M metagenome (GOLD analysis project Ga0129311, IMG submission 94435) | Western lowland gorrila individual fecal microbial communities from Wisconsin, USA - Go1022B metagenome | ecosystem: Host-associated > Mammals > Digestive system > Large intestine > Fecal | place... | reverse complement strand
CTTTCTTCCTCTCCACCTTCTATTGTCAAAAATTCCGTGCAGTCTTTCTCCCTACTTTCCATTTCTTTCATGTCTTTCTTCCTCTCCACCTTCTATTGTGAAAAATTCCGTGCAATCTTTCTCCTAATAAAAAGAGACGGCATCGCCGTCTCTTTCTTACTCGGATATGGTCCTCTTATAACCTTTTTCCACGGTCTTTCTTGGAAGCATCAAACTTCTCTTACATCCAGTGCATTCAATACGAAAGTCCATGCCCACTCTTAAAATCTTCCAGGCATTGGTGCCACAGGGATGAGCCTTCTTCATCTCTATAATTTCTCCAAGTTGAAATTCATGTTTTTCCTGTGCCATTTTCTGCCTCGTAATTTTTGCTCTGACAAAGCAGAGAAACTTCTCTGCTTTCTAAAATTTCCCTGCTTCTTTTCAAAGTTTCACTGCTTTTCTTAATGCTCGCTTATTTCTTCAACGCTTTTGTACTCTGTCCCTCAATCAAAAGTGCAGGATAGTTTTTCTGTACATGATCCACTGTACCATTCATGAGGCCAATGAGCTGGTTAACAACTGCGTCAACCATTTCACGACATGGCTGTTTCATGGTGGTCAGGGATGGATAGTAATACTTAGACATATCCAGTCCATCGAAGGATGCCACTGCAATGTCATCCGGAATCTTCTTGCCACGGCTAAGAATTGCCTTGCAGGCACCATAGCAGGTATTATCTGAAATTACATAGAGAGCAGTGAAGTCCGCTCCAGAATCCAGCAACTTATTTGCCACCACATAACCATTCTCTGGTGTGTAGGCTGGAATATCATCTTCCATGTAATAAACTAATTTCTCATCATAAGCAATGCCAGATTCTTCCAGGGCTCTACGATAACCCTTCAGTCGGTGAAGACCAATGTTCTGGTCATCCTGACGTCCAGCAATAATTGCAATTTTCTTATGTCCCAGACTTAATAGATATTTCACTACCTTATAAGACTCCAGCTCATCATCAATACCGATGGCCGAATAATCTGTGGCTGGCACATCGTCTGCCACACGTGCTGTACACATAACATATGGCACAGTAAGTTTCTTCAAATTCGCCTGCTTGGAATCATCAAAATATCCACCGAAGAAAATGGTACCGCAGACCTTCTTCTCCTTCTCAGCGCGAAGAGCAACCAGGGCCTCATCCTCATTCTGATCCACCTGCTGCAGCGTCAGCGTATAAGGTGCCAGAGCTGGATGATGCTCAAACATTGTATACATATTGGTAAAGAATGGGTTAGAAATACCCTTTACGATAATCGCAATGGTATTAGAATCCTTACGCTTAAGATTGCGCGCAGAATTGTTTGGCACATAACCACGCTCGTCCATAATACGCTGGATGCGCTCCTTGGTCTCATCACTGATGTCATGAGAATTATTCATGGCACGCGAAACCGTGCTGACACTGCAACCAGACAGTCTTGCGATATCTCTAATTGTAATTTGCTTCTGCTTCATATTTTCTTCCCATCTTACTTTTCAACAAACCATGCAAATGAACTGCGCGGGTCTCCCAAACTAGTCAAATATCTAAAGGCAGTTTCCACATAAGGTTCCATGCAAATAGGCCTTGGCCATTGAATAGTATATAGTTTCCTTTTCTATGTTGCAATTATTAATTCACTTGCCATGCAAGTAATCTGTCCCATGATTCACAATATTACTTCCCTTGTTGTTCCTACCTTAATAAAAGAGGGATGCCCCATCTGTGCAAATCTCATTTGCACAAATTCTTGCATCCCCTAATATGATTAGCCTTTCTTACACTCTGCCGTAAGTAACTGCCAGCTTCTTGATATAGGCCGCCAGGTCGTCTGTCATCTGCTCAGATTTCACGCGCCACTGCCAGTTTCCAGAATCAGTGGAAGGTGTATTGATTCTTGCTTCCCTTCCCAGACCAAGGTAATCCTGGAGTGGAATGATGCAAAGATCAGAAACGGATGATTCCACAGAACGAATCAGCTGATATGCGATACGACGATTCTTGATTTTCAGAAGTTGCTCCTGATCCCGTCTTCTCTGCTCAGCCTTTGTGACTTTCTCGTCCTGCTGAGAATTTGCCTCTTCCTCAGCACCTGTAGTGTCAGGTTTTGCTTCTTTCGTGGAAGTTACTTTTTTCTTAGCAGATACTTGCTCAGCCTTTGCCTTCTCCGCTTCTGTCTTCTCCTGTAATTTCAGGAACTTGAGTTCACTCTTTGATGCACGATCCAGTTCTTCTTCCACAATACCCAGATAATCCAGTACGTCCTGGTACTCTGCTGGTGTAATTTCTTCCAGCCAGCCCACCAGTGTTTCATTATCATGTGTGCCTGTGTAGCAAACTGTATTCTGTGTGTAATTATATGGCAGATAGCTCACTGGACTTGAGGAATCGCGACGGTCAAAAGCAAATTCAATAACCTTCATACCCGGATAACCAGAATCAGCAACCAGCTGCTTTACGGTATCTGTAACATAGCCCAGATCTTCTGCAATAATCAGTTTGTCTGTGCCAAATGTTTCCTGGACTTTTCTAAAGAACTCAATGCCAGGACCCTTGCACCACTGGCCATTCACTGCTGTCTCTTCCCCGTAAGGGATGGCATAAAACTCATCAAAACCACGGAAGTGGTCGATACGAATGGCATCATAAATCTTGTAGCAGGCACCGATACGGCGCAGCCACCAATCAAATCCTGTTTCCTTCATGTAATCCCATCTGTAAATAGGATTGCCCCAGAGCTGACCGTCAGCAGCAAATCCATCTGGTGGACATCCTGCAACTACCCTTGGGTGTCCCTCTTCATCAAACTCGAAGTAGTCTGGATGAGACCATACATCAGAAGAATCAAAGGCAACATAAATTGGAATGTCTCCAATGATGGATACACCATGATCATTTGCATACTGCTTCAGTTTCATCCACTGCTGGAAGAAAAGGAACTGGGTATATTCATAAAACTCTACATCGAAATAGCATTCACTCTGGTAGTATTCCATGGCATTGGGATAACGGAAACGGATGTCGTCAGCCCATTCGTCCCAGGCCTTTCCACCAAAGCGATCCTTGATTGCCATAAAGAGTGCATAATCATTTAGCCAATAAGCATTCTCCCTCTGAAACTCATGGAATGCCTCATTCTCCCCTACATTACTGCGTGTATAGGCAAGGCGGAGGAGCTCATATCTCTTTTTATATAATTTGTAATAATCAATTTTCTTCTTCAGATCAAACTGAGGACGAGCACACTCTGTGCGTGTAAGAACCCCCTCCTGAATCAGCTGCTCGAGGTCGATGAAATAAGGATTTCCTGCGAAAGTCGAGAAGGACTGATAAGGGGAATCCCCGTATCCAGTTGGTCCAATTGGAAGAATCTGCCAATACTTCTGGCCTGCCTCCACCAAGAAATCTACGAATTCATAGGCTTCTCTCGAGAAACTTCCAATACCATAACGGGATGGCAGTGAAAATATAGGCATTAAAATTCCGCTTGCTCTCATTTAAGTCTCCTGCTTTAGCCGGTAACTCTGCCCCTTGGGGCCAGTCACTCGGACATATTTTTTAACCCTTAACCGCACCAGACAAAACACCGTCGATGATGTACTTCTGTGCAATGGCATAGAAAATAACGATTGGAATAATGGCAAGAACCAGTGCTGCCATCATTGCGCCCCAGTCAATCTGTCCGTGGCTCTGCTTGAGGTACTGAATGGCAATTGGAATGGTCTTATACTTGTTGATATTCAGAACCAGTGATGGAAGCAGGTAATCGTTCCATACCCACATGGCTTCCAGGATGGCTACTGTTACGATGGTTGGCTTCATGATTGGCATAACAACCAGGAAGAAAGTCTGCAGTGGTGAGCAGCCATCGATCATGGCAGCTTCTTCAATTTCGATGGAGATTCCTTTGACAAATCCCGTGAACATGAAGACTGCAAGGCCTGCGCCGAAGCCCAGATAAACGATGATGATACCCACTGGATTTCCAAGGTGCAACATATTTGCAAACTTGGACAGAGTGAACATTACCATCTGGAAAGGTACGATCATGGAGAAGAGGCAAAGAATGTAAATTGCCTTTGTAATCTTTGTCTTAACTCTTGTGATATACCATGCACACATGGATGTGCAGAGCAGAATCAGAGCAACCGAACAAACTGTGATAAAGAGTGACAGGCCAAATGCCTTGAAGAACTCTGTCTTATTAATAGCATTTGTATAGTTCTGAAGTCCGTTAAATGTTGTGTGAATTCCTGACTTCCACTTATCAAAGCCCTCTGACAATGTGAACTTTGAAATGCCAAATGGGTTGCGGAAGATATACGCCTTACGCTTAAAGGAGTTCAGCAGCACGATGATAATTGGTGCGATCCACGCCAGGGAAAGGATTGAGAAAAAGAGTGTAATAATCCATCCATGGCGGGCACGACGTACAGAGTTTACTGTGTCATCGTTCTTACGTTTCTTTGCAGCCTTCCCATCAAAGTTCTGCATCTGAGGTTTCTTTGCTTTATCTACTTTTTTTTCTTTCTTTAATACTTCAGTTGCCATTACGCATCAACCTCCTTCTTTGTTGTAAGTCTGTTCTGGATTAATGAAATTACAGCAACCAGAATGAAGAAGATTACCGCCTTTGCCTGACCAACACCCTGCCAGCCTGTTGTACCGTACATGGTGTCGTAGATATTCAGAGCCAGGAGCTGAGACATCTTTGCAGGATTACCACCTGTAAGTGCTAAGTTCTGGTCGAAAAGTTTAAATCCATTTGTCAGTGTCAGGAAAGAACAAATAGTAATGGTTGGTGCCAGCATTGGAAGAATGATCTTTGTAAGAGCCTTCCAGCCAGATGCGCCATCAATCTTTGCTGCTTCAATAACATCCCCTGGAATATTCTGAATTCCAGCGATGTAGATAACCATCATGTAACCAATCTGCTGCCAGCAAACTACCGCAACCAGGCCCCAGAAGGCTGTCCACTGTGTAGTAACGATTGTCATGGAATACTTCTGCAGAACTGCATTGAAAATCATCAGCCAGATGTATGAAAGAACGATACCACCGATGAGGTTTGGCATGAAAAATGTTGTACGGAAAAGATTTGTTCCCTTGATTCCCTTTGTGAGCAACATTGCGATTGAAAAGGAAGCAACATTGATGATAACTACGGTTACAGCTGTGAACAGCGCTGTATACCAAAGTGAATGCAGGAATGTTGTATCCAGTTTTCCGTTGACCATAAAGATTTTTGTGTAATTTGCCCCACCAATCCACTTCCAGTCAACTACTGTTGTGAACTTACAAAAGGACAAAAAGATACCATAAATGAATGGAACTAAGAATCCAACGAGAAAAGCAAGCATCGTTGGAACTACGAAAATTGGCCAGTATTTTTTGATGGACTTTTCCATAGCGATCTCCTTCTAAAATAATTTCTTCTATAATAAGTAGCTTCCCTAATACCCTATCCATAAGATTTTCTATGGACTTCTCTACATCTTCTCTATGTATTTCTTTATGTATTTCTCTATATATTTCTCTATATACTCCCCGCCACCTATTTCCTATTGCGCAAATGTACTTGTTCACAGCGCAGTCCATTTGCAAATGGACTTTGCAAGCCCCTTGTTTTCCCAGCCCCTCTGTCAAATGGACTTTGTGAGACCCTGAGCAAATACATTTGCACAATATTTATTAAAAATATCCGGGCTAGGCAATTTCTGCTTTCGCCCGGATGTTTTTTAGGTGGTTTTTTAATAGCGACGCGGTACAGCTCCGCGTGCTACGATGTTAACATTTTTAGTAGCTTATTAAACTTTTACTTTTTGCTAATGTGTAGGCTTTGCTTATTCAGCTGCTTCTTCAGCAAGCTTCCACTGATCAGCCCAGCCATCAACGAATGCTGACTTAACGCCATCCCAGTCACCAGAGCCATCTGTGTAAGCTGTCAGAGCTGAAACAACGTCTGCTCTCCAGTCATCAACGTTTGGTGTGGCATTGAATGACCAAGCAACTGATGTCTTACCAGCGCTCATAAGAGCTGCTGAATCCTGAGCAAATACGTTCTTAGAAGCGTATTCGCCTGTGAATGTATCGAATGGAGATGAAAGTCCCATTGCGTTTACCATTGCGTCACGGCCTTCATCAGATGTGATTACCCAGTTAAGGAAATCAAGAGAAGCCTGTACGTTTGCATCGCCTGTCTTAGCGTTTACTGCCCAATGGTTTTCTGTACCTACGCAGAGGCCTTCATTTGCATCATCAACACCGAAGTAGATTGGCATCATGCCCATATCGTCTGCTTCTACAAGGTAACCATTTTCTTCATTTGTAAGTGCTGAGAATTCCCAGTCACCGTTCTGGTAGAATACTGCTTCACCCATACCAAATTCTGCTTCAGCTGAAAGTGAACCAGAGTTCAGTGTCTTAGGATCTGCTGCTGATGTATTTACATACATATCCCAAACTCTCTTGTAATTATCAAGGTATGTTCCCTGAATTTCAGCTTCACCAGCTGTCAGATCTTCAAGACCAGCGTCCTTGAATTCGTAGTAGAGTGGCATGTTAGCAAGGTGTCCAGAGAATCTCCAGGAAGAGCCGTCATCAAGACCAGCAGATGCGAATGCTTCTGTGATCTGGTAGTCTGAACCATCTTCTGCTAACTGATCATTTACTTCATCAACTCTGTCGTTGATATCTGTAGCAACTGCTTCCAGAGTATCAAGTGATGTAATCTCATCTGCTGACTTAACCTTAGCGCCATCAAGTTTTCCATAAGACTCGATGATTGCCTTATTGTAGATGATACCGTAAGACTCGTAGCAGTTTGCAATACCAGCGATCTTGTCGTTGTATGTGACTGCAAGTGACTTATCTGTCAGGTGCTTATAGATTTCAGAATCCTTGAGGTCATATGTGTAATCATCCCAAGTCTGAGCTGCTGTTGCATTACCAATGTTGAAGATTGTTGGTGCATCATCCTTAGCCATTTCTGACTGAAGTGTTGTAGCATACTGACCATCAGCTGCTGTAAGAACTGTAACTTCTACGCCAGTCTCATCTGTGTAAGTCTTAGCAAGTTCCTGCCAAGCTTCATCTGTTTCAGGCTTGAAGTTCAGCATGTATACGCTTCCACCTTCCGCTGATGCCTTTGTCTCAGCAGCATCATCTGCTGATGCATCGTCCTTTGATGCTTCTGTAGCACCTGTACCATTGTCAACTGCTTCATCTGCTCCATCAGTTGTCTTTCCACAACCAACAAGCATGCTTGCTGCCATAGCAACTGCAAATGCACTCGTAGCAACTTTCTTGAATTTTTTCATGCGCGATTCTCCTTTTTCCCTCTGTAAAAAGATTTAATTTGTTCGTTCAGGAATTGTTTCTGAAATCGTATCCGGTAACGATAACGGAAACGTTTCCGTTCGATCTAAAATGAGTTTCGTGCACATAGTTACAAAATGCAACCCATTTTTTACATTTTTTCGTCATTTTGTCGAAATGCACGATGTATTCTATCATTTTTTATGAATTTCTTACAATAATCAGCCAACATTTCCAGATTTCAGACAGAATTTCTGCACGATTTTGACCATTTCAAAGATTTCCATGACCGATTTTTGGTTGATTTTCAGTCATTCCCTTTATGACTGATTTGCATATTTGATTAATTTTTCATGTTTCTGTTCTGAAAATAATAAATTAGTCCCGCAAACTGACTTAGCAGTTGCGGGACTAATCCTAGTATTGTTAATTGATTAATTACTTACTTTTTCGAGTATCTATAGGCTTTTAATTCTCATACTTCAAAATAAGAGCATCATAGCCCTGAAGCAACACAGACAATTTCTCTGTTTTCTGATCTTCCAGGTACTCAATCTTAGAACTGTTGCGAAGGACTTCCTCAAAATCTCCTGCAGGGAGTTCCACTTCTTTGGCTTCTTTGCAGAAGTTAACCAAGACAAGTACATTTGCACGGAAGAAGGCTATAAGGTTCTCCTGCTCCTGCTTGTAAGGCTTCATCTGGCCCCAGACCAACGCCTCTTTCAGCTCAGGATTCTTACGAAGATTCAGTAATTTTTTGTAAAATGCACGAAGGGATTTTTCATCCTTCTGCTGATCCTGCACATTAATGTCCTTGTAATTTGGATTGACACGGAGCCAAGGCTTTCCGCTTGTGAAGCCTGCATTCAGGCTTCCATCCCACTGCACTGGCGTTCTGGCATTGTCGCGGTTGAAGCGGGCAACGATATCAAAGGCCTTCTTTTCCTCCATACCATCTTCCAGATATTTTTCGTACATGCCCTTCCACATAATGTCATCAATTTCGCAAATGGAATTGGTTTCGATATTTGTCATACCGATTTCCTGGCCCTGATAAAGGAATGGCAAGCCAAATGGCATGATGTTAAGGACAGCCACTGCTTTCTTGGCATGCCGAGAGAGGCTTTCACCTAACTGAACAGGACTAGTTGTATCTACTGCATCAATGGATTCTACTGGATTACCAGAGTCAACGAATCTGTCATCATATATCACATCCTCAGGCAGAAGACGGTTTACGCCACGAAGTTCATCATGATTTTCAATAACATTTGCCATCATTCCTAAGTTCTGAGTACGTGCTTTCTCTGTGAAAATGACCTTCTTCAGTTCTTCCGGAGTCAGACTCTCCATGTCCTTTCCACGCTGGGCAGCAAATACAGAGAAGTCAAAGATGGTTTCAAATACACCATCATCCCCACAATATTCCCTAAACTCTTCTGGATCATAGTCATAAAGTTCTGCTACGGTGAAGGCTTCCTGCACTGTCACGCTTTCACCAGTCTTTTCGTCCACATATTCAAACTCCGCAAAGGCTTTTTCCTTCAGCTCTTTCAGGAAATCAATCACTCCAGTGGCATTATTCAGCATCTTCCAGCAGCCACCCATTCCATCAGCGCCATCAATTTCTACATCCCGGAATTCCAAATCTTTCTTGATATTAATAATGGCGTCCAGTCTGAAACCAGCAACGCCCTTCTGTCTCCACCAGCGAATCATCTTGTAAAGTTCCTCGCGAACAAGAGGATTCTCCCAGTTCAGATCTGGCTGTTCCTTGGCAAACATGTGTAGATAATAGAGATTATCCCAGGTGTCTCCAGTTTTGCTTTGACCGGAAACCTCTGCCTCATTATCAGAAGTATTGTTTGAATCCTTGCCAAGTTCATTTGCAGGGAGTTTGGATGATGTCTGGTCAGGGTCTCCTGCAGGGAGTTTGGGAAGAGGTGTCCAGACACTGCCTCCAAAGTAGGCTCTCCAATTGCATGGAGGGATAGACTTGCCTGTTTCTGGATCAATCTTTCCTTCCGCGATATAGAAATATTTGCCGTACTCTCCATATGGATCCTGACAAGCTTTCTGGAACCACTGGTGCTTGTCGGAACAGTGGTTGAGCACAAGGTCCATAAGGATGGATAAGTCTTTTTCTTTGGCTTCTGCAAGCAGACAATCCATATCCTCCATACTGCCAAAGATTGGATCGATATCATAGTAATCGGAAATGTCATAGCCCTGGTCCACCATTGGGGACTTATAACATGGAGAAATCCAAATGATGTCCACACCCAGGTCTTTTAAGTCATCCAGGTGCTGGCGAATACCATTTAAATCGCCGATTCCGTCGCCATTGGAATCACAAAATGATTTTGGATAAATTTGATAGGCATTCTTTTCATGCCACCAACGTTTTTTTAACATAGTTACTCCTTATCTGATTTAAGATGTTTTAGTCTTCATCCAAATTGTCAGAGTCTTCACCCGTCTCATTTGCAAAGTCTTCGAGAAATTCATTTGCATCCTCAGCTGGCATATAAGGTTTTAGAATATGACGCACAATAATGGCATTGAAAAAATATGGGCCAGATACGCCGAAGCCCAGCCAAAGAATCATGGTTTTCCAGAAGAAATCTGGTTGGAAATAAAATACAATAGCCGGCAGGGCCTGTATGATAGCCATCAGGAGTACGTAAAAGAGATTCTTGATACCAATGAGAAATGAATTTAGCAGAGTCTGCTTCATGCTGTTCTCAAATGTGGCACAAAGCGGAAAGAGCAACATGGTTGGGAAAAGATAAATCAAAGCCACGGTTGCCATTGGCACACCTGCAATAATCTTCACATTTGAGCTGAGATCTGACTGCCAGTCGAAGACCAGTCGATACTGAAAATACAGGCCAGCACCCACAAGAAGAAGGATCAGACCAGCCAGCATCTTCTTCAGGAAATTGTCCTTCAACTCTCTGAAAAACATACGAATGACGTGACTATCCTCATTCTTCAGCACCTTCATGGTGCAATAGCACATGGCCTCCGTCGCAGGTCCAAGAGGCAGAATGAAGATGGAGCAAAGCAGCCAAAGAATATTAATTAATGCGAGATTTGCGATTCTCTCCAGGGCGCTCATAAGAGGTCCGTCGAGACTAAAAAATTGTGACATATGAAATCCTCTGAATATTGGGAAATGAAAATACTTTGAAATAATAGGCAGCAAGGTGCTGCGGCATACGCTTCCCCTACCTAAAATGATTTTGTTTGAAGCAAATATGAATGGCCAAAATCAAAAACATTCATAACCGGATAGATTGTTTTATAACATATGCCATTTCTATTGGCAAGTTTTAGACAAAAAAAGCCTTGAAGATTTCTCTTCAAGGCTTGTGCCCAGAACCGGAATCGAACCAGTGACACGAGGATTTTCAGTCCTCTGCTCTACCGACTGAGCTATCTGGGCGTTAAACGGGATATTGTCCCAAGTAGCGGGGACAGGATTTGAACCTATGACCTTCGGGTTATGAGCCCGACGAGCTTCCAGACTGCTCCACCCCGCGATGTTATTTTATTTTTAAAAAAAGGAATCTTGGTCTCCCAAAATTCCTTTTGAGATTGGAAGGAGGTGGATTCGAACCACCGAAGCGTAAAGCAGCAGATTTACAGTCTGTCCCCTTTGGCCACTCGGGAATCCTTCCATTAAAGAGCCGGTGCTCGGACTCGAACCGAGAACCTGCTGATTACAAATCAGCTGCTCTGCCAATTGAGCCACACCGGCACTTATTGGGACCTACAGGGCTCGAACCTGTGACCCTCTGCTTGTAAGGCAGATGCTCTCCCAGCTGAGCTAAGATCCCATTCCTATTAAGGACGACCCAGACGAGACTCGAACTCGTGACCTCCGCCGTGACAGGGCGGCGCTCTAACCAACTGAGCCACTGGGCCATAACCTCAAACATCGTACACTATTTCTGGGGAAATAGCAAGTGTTATTTGGTATATTTTGAAGAAATTTTATTATTCCTTCAAAACTTCACACAGATCCTGAACATCAGTTCCAAACTTCGTTCATTCTAACTATTAGATAAGCTTTCGACCTATTAGTAAACCTCCGCTGAACAGATCGCTCTGCTTACACTTGGTTCCTATCAACCTCATAGTCTATAAGGGGTCTTATTACCGAAGTATGGGATATCTCATCTTGAGGTTGGCTTCACGCTTAGATGCCTTCAGCGT
>Ga0129311_1002351_pt1 | contig 11567 bp, 9 predicted proteins | sample Go1ome_FD_94435 | JGI IMG/M metagenome (GOLD analysis project Ga0129311, IMG submission 94435) | Western lowland gorrila individual fecal microbial communities from Wisconsin, USA - Go1022B metagenome | ecosystem: Host-associated > Mammals > Digestive system > Large intestine > Fecal | place... | reverse complement strand
GACAGCGGGTACAAACATAGACATGGCGGGGCGTACCATTGACGATAGCCTTCACGCGCTTGACGTTGGGCTTCCAGGGACGATTGGAACGACGGTGAGAGTGGGAAACTCTGATACCGAACGAAACACCCTTGTCGCAAAACTCGCACTTTGCCATCCGTTGCACCTCCTTGCTGTAGTCAAATCAAAGGCTTGCTCTTTCACAAGCATCTGATACTATAGCAGATAAAAGAATAAAATGCAAGTACTATTTTCAAAAAAGATGAAAAAATCGGCAGATTTTCTGTGAGTGCTCCGGCGTGGAAAAAAGCGGCGCGGCGGAGGGCGTTTCCGCTTGTCAAAAGCGGGGGGAACGGCTATAATAAAACTGTATATCTTTCGGCTTTGCCCGCATGGAGGAACACTATGAATACGAATCGCTCCGTCCGCGTAAAGGACATTGTAGAAAAGTTCCAGATGGAGGTCATCAACCGTGGCACGGATTACGATACCGAGATCCTGACCATCACGGACGTCAACCGTCCGGGCCTGCAGTTCATCGGCTTTTTTGATTATTTTGACCCGCGCCGGTTGCAGATCATCGGCAAGAGCGAGGTGACGTTCCTGCGCGGCTATTCGTCCGAGGAGCGGCGCAAGCGCTTTGAGGACCTTTTCTGCTACGAGATCCCGGCGCTGGTCATTTCGCGCAATCTGGATATTTTCCCGGAGTGCCTGGAAATGGCGCAGAAGTACGGCCGCACGCTGCTGCGCACGAGCCACACGTCCGTCGAGTTCACCGCCATGACCATCGACTATCTGAACCACGCGCTCGCGCCCGTCATCACGCGCCACGGCGTGCTGGTGGACGTTTACGGCGAGGGCGTGCTCATCTTCGGCGACAGCGGCATCGGCAAGAGCGAGACGGCCATCGAGCTTATCAAGCGCGGACACCGGCTGGTGGCCGACGACGCGGTGGAGATCACGCGCATCGGCTCGGTCCTCTCCGGCACGGCGCCCGAGCTCATCCGCAACTATCTTGAGGTGCGCGGCGTGGGCGTGATCGATGTGGAAAAGCTCTTCGGCGTTGGCTCGGTGCAGGATTCGACGGAGATCGACCTTGTCATTCAGTTCGAAAAGTGGGCGGACGACAAGTTCTACGACCGCCTGGGGCTTGACGAGAACCACACGATGATCCTCGACGTGCCCGTGCCGCAGGTCACGATCCCGGTCAGCGCGGGACGAAACCTTGCCGCGATCGTGGAGCTGGCGGCGATGAACAACCGCCAGAAGAAGCACGGCTTCAACTCCGCACGCGAATTTGCCGCGCAGATCGACGGGCACATTGACCGCGTGACACGCGAGAACAAAGCAAAGCAGCAAAATCCGTAACGGAGGACTGAAAGCTATGGCGTGGTATACGGCGCTGGATAAAACAATAAACGACTATCTTCCGGACCTTGCGTGGCTTCAGGATGAGTCGATGGCGAAGCACACGTCGTTCCGCATCGGCGGACCGGCAAGGCGCATGGCCCTTCCCGAAACGCGCGAGCAGCTCGTCGTGCTGATGGGCTTTTTGCAGGACGCGGGCGTCAGGCCGCTGCTCATCGGCAACGGCACGAACCTGCTTATCGCCGACGAGGGGCTCGACACCGTGGTGATCGATACCTCGGCAAGGCTCTCGCAGCTCGCGCTGACGGGCGAGGGCGAGATCACGGCGGACGCAGGCGTATCGCTTGCAAAGCTCGCGGTGTTTGCGTGGAAAAACGGCCTTACAGGCCTTGAATTTGCCCACGGCATTCCCGGCACGCTCGGCGGCGGCGTTGTGATGAACGCGGGCGCCTACGGCGGTGAGCTCAAGGACGTCGTCACCGAGGTGACGGCGCTCTACCCGGACGGCGTGAAAACGCTCGCGCCGGAGGAGCTGGATTTTTCCTACCGCCACAGCGCCTTTTCCGCGGGCGAGGGCGTGGTGCTCGGCGCGAAGCTCCGCCTTGCGCCCGGCGACGCAGATGCGGTCAAGGCGAAGATGGATGAGCTGATGGCGCGGCGCAGGGCAAGCCAGCCGCTCGAGCTGCCGAGCGCGGGCAGCACCTTCAAGCGCCCGGCGGGCTACTTCGCGGGCCCGCTCATTGAGGGCTGCGGCCTCAAGGGCTGCCGCATCGGCGGGGCGGAGGTATCGCCAAAGCATGCGGGGTTTGTTGTGAACGTGGGCGGCGCGACCTGCGCGGATGTGCTCGCGCTCATTGAAAAGGTGCAGAAAACCGTTTACGATGCGCATGGCGTTGCGCTGGAGCCGGAAGTGAAGATCATCCGGTAAGAGGGAGAGACGAGCATGGAATTTGTGATCATATCCGGTCTGTCCGGCGCTGGAAAGTCCAGCGCCGCGACCTATTTGGAGGATATGGGATATTTTACGATGGATAATGTCCCGGCGGACATCATCCTCAAATTCGCGGCCTTCAGCTCGCAGAGCGACGGACGCTACGACCGCGTCGCGCTCGTGAGCGACATCCGCTCGGGCGGCGGGGATTTTTCCGGCCTGCTCGACGCGATGGACCGGCTCAAGCAGGGCGGCGACGTGTGCCGGCTGCTGTTCGTCACGGCGGACCTTGAAACGATCATCAAGCGCTATAAGGAAACGCGCCGCCGTCATCCGCTCATGGCGGACGGCATGACCATCGAGCAGGCCATGCACCGCGAGGAGGAGCTGCTGCGCCCGCTGCGCGAGCGCGCGGACGTGGTGATCGACACGACGCAGATGCCGTCGGCCAAGCTGCGAAACGAGCTGTACCGCCTGTTTGGCGACAAGAGCACGCGCAGCAAGCTGAGCGTGAACGTGATGTCGTTCGGCTACAAGTACGGCATCCCGCTCGAGGCCGACCTTGTCTTCGACGTGCGCTTCCTGCCCAATCCCTTCTACGTGCCCGAGCTCAAGCACAAGACGGGCATGGACAGCGAGGTCTACGACTATGTTTTTTCCTTCCCGCAGACGAAAACGTTTGTGGAGAAGCTCGAAGGGCTTTTATCCTTCCTGCTGCCGCTTTACGCGGAGGAGGGAAAGAGCACGCTCGTCATCGCCGTCGGCTGTACGGGCGGACACCACCGCAGCGTATCCGTTGCGCGCTGCCTTACGGCGTACTTATCAGGCCTGGGCTACCCGGCCTTTGAAAATCACCGCGATATGACGCGCGGTTAACACGAAAACACGGGAAAGAGAGAAGGTGAGCGCGTGTCATACGCCTATGACGTGAAGGCGGAGCTGTGCAAAGCGCCGCTCAGCCGCGGCTGCTGCGCGGTGGCGGAGGGCTGCGGCGTGCTGCTGTACGCCAGCGCCTTCAGCGCGGCAGAGGTGCGTATCGTGACGGAAAACGACGAGTTCATCGCAAGACTGCCGAAGCTTTTCCAGAGGGCCTTCGGCATCAAATTCGACGAGCTGCCGGAGAGCAGCAAAAGCGGCAAGCGCGTGCTGCGCATTACGCGCGAGGACAAGCTGGATGCGATCTGGCACGCGCTCGGCTATGACCGCCGGGCGCATTTTGCGTTGCACCTGAACTTTGCGCTGCTCGAGGAGGAGTGCTGCCGCGCGTCGTTCCTGCGAGGGGCGTTTCTTTCCGGCGGCAGCGTGACCGACCCGCAGAAACGCTATCATCTGGAGCTTGCGACCTCGCATGTGCAGGCGGGGCGCGAGGTCGAGGCGCTGCTGCGCGACATGGGCTTTGAGCCGAAAAACGTCATGCGGCAGGGCAGTCTCATCACCTATTTTAAGAGCAGCGAGCACATCGCAGACCTGCTGACACTCATCGGCGCGCCGGGCCGCGCGCTCGAGATCGTGTCGGCAAAGATCGAAAAGGAAATGCGCAACACCGTCAACCGCCGCGTGAACTGCGACGCGGCAAACCTCGACAAGACTGTAACAGCGGCGATTGAACAGGTGGAAGCCTTTACACGCCTGACCGAGTCCGGCGTCATCAACGAGCTGCCGGTCAAACTGCAGGAGGTCGCCGTTGCGCGGTTACTTCAGCCCGAGCTGACGCTCTCCGAGCTTGCGGCGACGTTTGACCCGCCGCTGACGAAGTCGTGCCTCAACCACCGCATCCGCAAGCTCATGGACATTGCAAAGGAAAACAAAGCTTAAAAGGAGGGAGCGCGCCATGTCGTTTGCCCATCTTCACGTACATACCGAATACAGCCTGCTCGACGGCGCGTGCCGCATCCGCGACCTTCCAAAGCTCGTCAAGTCGATGGGGCAGACCGCCTGCGCCATCACCGACCACGGCGTGATGTACGGCGTGATCGACTTTTACCGCGCCTGCAAGACCGAGGGCGTCAAGCCCATCATCGGCTGCGAGGTGTACGTCGCCCCGCGCACGCGCTTTGACAAGCAGCATGAATTCGACAGCGAGGCCCGCCATCTGGTACTGCTGTGCGAGAATGAGGAGGGCTACCGCAACCTTTCCTACCTCGTCTCCATGGCGCATGTGGAGGGCTTTTATATCAAGCCGCGCATCGACCTCGACCTTCTGCGCGAGCACGCGAAGGGCCTGATCGCGCTTTCGGCGTGCCTTGCCGGTGAGATTCCGCGCAGACTGCGCAATGGCGATTATAACGGCGCAAAGGACTATGCCTTGACACTGTCTGATATCTTTGGCCCGGAACACTTTTATTTGGAGCTTCAGGACCACGGCATCCGCGAGCAGGCCATCGTCAACAAGGGCATCCTGCGCCTGCACGAGGAGACGGGGCTGCCGCTCGTCGTGACGAACGACGCGCACTACCTCCGCAAGGAGGACGCCTACGCGCACGATGTGCTCCTCTGCATCCAGACGGGCAAGACCGTGGACGACGAGAACCGCATGCGCTACGAGCCGCAGCGCTTTTACCTTCGCTCGACGGAGGAGATGGCGGCGCTGTTTCCGGACTATCCAGAGGCGGTCGAAAACACCGGGAAGATCGCCGAGCGCTGCAATCTGGAATTTACCTTCGGCAAGTATCACCTGCCGGAGTTCAAGGTGCCCGAGGGCTATACCTCGCTGACCTACTTTAAAAAGCTCTGTGCGGACGGCTTTGCCGCCCGCTACGGCGAAGGGACCGACAAGCAGCGCGCGCAGCTTGAATACGAGCAGAACATGATCGAGCGCATGGGCTTTGTCGATTACTTCCTCATCGTCTCGGACTTTGTGCGCTACGCCAAGAGCGTCGGCATTCCGGTCGGTCCGGGGCGCGGCAGCGCGGCGGGCAGCATCGTATCCTACTGCCTGTCCATCACGGATATCGAGCCGATGAAATACGGCCTCTTTTTCGAGCGCTTTTTGAACCCCGAGCGTGTGTCCATGCCGGATATCGACATGGACTTCGGCGATACGCGGCGCGGCGAGGTCGTGGACTACGTGCGCCGCAAGTACGGCGACGATCACGTCGCGCAGATCGTGACCTTCGGCACGATGGCCGCGCGCGGCGTCATCCGCGACGTGGGCCGCGTGCTCAACATGAGCTATGCCGACTGCGACGTGATCGCAAAGCTCATCCCCGCCGGGCCGCATGTCACGCTCGACGATGCGATGCGTATCTCGCGCGAGCTTCGCGAAAAGTACGAGAGCGACGATCAGGTGAAAAAGCTTATCGACACCGCCCGCGCGCTCGAGGGCATGCCGCGCCACGCCTCCACGCACGCCGCGGGCGTGGTCATCACGAAGCGGCCGGTCGTTGACTATGTGCCGCTCGCGCGCAACGACGACACCATCGTCTGCCAGTACGTGATGACGACGCTTGAGGAGCTGGGCCTTCTTAAAATGGACTTCCTCGGACTGCGAAATTTGACCATTCTGGACGACGCAGTCAAGATGATCCGTGAAAAGGATAAAGACTTTACGCTACAGAATATTCCGGAGGATGACGCCGCCACCTATGAGATGCTGGCCGCGGGGCGGACCTCGGGCGTCTTTCAGCTTGAATCGAGCGGCATGACGGGCGTGTGCGTCAGCCTGAAGCCGCAGAACATCGAGGACATCACGGCCCTGATCGCGCTCTACCGTCCCGGCCCGATGGAATCCATCCCGAAATTCATCGCCTGCAAGCACGACCCGAAGAAGGTGAGCTACCTCATCCCGCAGCTCGAGCCGATCCTGTCGATCACCTACGGCTGCATCGTCTATCAGGAGCAGGTCATAAAGATCTTCCAGCAGCTTGCGGGCTACTCGCTCGGCCAGGCGGACATGCTCCGCCGCGCGATGAGCAAGAAGAAGGTCAAGGATATCGAGCGCGAGCGCGAGGCCTTCCTGCACGGCGACAGCGCGCGCAATATCGCGGGCTGCGTTGCAAACGGCATTGACGAAAAGGCTGCGCAGGAGATCTACGAGGAGATCTACGCCTTCGCGAACTACGCGTTCAACAAGGCGCACGCCGCGGCCTACGCGGTCGTCGCGTACCAGACGGCCTACTTCAAGTGCCACTATACGAAGGAGTATATGGCGGCGCTTTTATCCAGCGTGCTCGATTCGTCCGACAAGGTGGGCGAGTACTTCAACGAGTGCCGCGAGTGCGGCATCAAGCTTCTGCCGCCAGACGTAAACCACTCGGCGGACCGCTTCACGGTCGAGCCCGAGGGCATCCGCTTCGGCCTGGTCGCCATCAAGAACATCGGCCGCGGGCTCATCCTGCGCATGATGCAGGAGCGCGAGCTCAACGGCCCGTTCACAGATTTTCAGGACTTCTGCCGCCGCATGGACGGCATGGAGATCAACAAGCGCGCGGTCGAGAACCTCATCCGCGCGGGTGCGTTCGATTCGACGGGCGCGAAGCGCTCGCAGCTCATCGCCGTCTATGAGAAGGTGATGGACGGCATCGCGGCGGGCAACCGCGCGAACATCGAAGGGCAGATCGACTTTTTCGGCATGGGCGCGGAGACCGCGCAGCAGGCCGCGCTCGTCCTGCCGGACATTCCGGAGTTCACGCCGCAGGAGCTGATGGCCATGGAGAAGGCCACGACGGGGCTGTATCTCTCGGGGCACCCGATGGACGCGTTCCGTTCGCTCGCGCGCGCGAGCGGCGCGGCGGCGATCGGACGGGTGATGGAGGACTTCGCGCAGGAGACGGGGCCGACCGTCTTTTCCGACGGGCAGAAGCTTTCACTCGCGGGCGTTGTCACCGCGAGCAAGACCAAGATGACGAAGAAAAACACCCTCATGGCCTATGTGACGCTCGAGGACGGTACGGGCGCGATCGAAATGCTCTGCTTCACGCGCGCGCTTGAGCAGTACGGCAGCTATTTGCAGGAGGGGCAGGTCATCTACGTGACGGGCACGCTCAGCGTCCGCGACGAAAAAGCACCGCAGCTGATGTGCGACTTTGCCCGCCCGCTGAACGCGGAGCTTTCAACGCCCGCGCCGCAGCAGGCATCGGAGCAGACGCAGAAAAAGACCGCGCAGACGCTTTACCTGCGTCTCCCGTCGGCCGGCGGACCGGAGATGGACATCCTCAAAAAAATCCTCTACATGTTCGAGGGGCGGGGCAACAACGTCCGCATCCGCGTGCTGGATACGGGCAAGCTCATCGGCACGACGTGCGATCTGCACACCTCGCTCGTGCGCGACCTCGAGCAGCGCTTCGGCAAGGAAAACGTGGTGGTGAAGTAAGAGAAAGGAGCGTGCGGTGATGAGATTGCGTTTGACCATGATCTGAAAAATAACGATCATGGAGGAATTTATGGAGATTACCGAATATCAGACCTATCGCGAGGAAGAGATCCTGCCGCTGTACGCGTCCGTTGGTTGGACCGCGTATACGGATGAACCAGACGCGCTGCGTGAGGGCTTTGCCCGCTCGCTCCTGACGCTTGCGGCCTATGAAGGAAAAACACTTGCCGGCATCGTCCGCGCCGTGGGCGACGGGGCAACGGTCGTGCTCGTGCAGGACCTCTTGGTTTTCCCGCAGTTCCAGCGCCGCGGCATCGGCACGGCGCTGATGCGCGCGATGATGGAGCGCTTTGCCAATGTCCGCCAGCTTCAGCTCTTGACGGACGATACCGGGAAAACGCTCGCATTCTACCGCTCGCTGGGACTGCGCGAGCTTTCGGCCTTTGGCTGCCGGGGCTTCATGCGGTAACGGCTTTTTACCCTGCTGCGGGAGAAACAGTAAGGGCAGAGACTGACAACGAAAAAGAGACAGGCTATAAGCCTGTCTCTTTTTTATGTACAGCTTTATTTATCTCCGTCGGGCTCGGCGAAGAGCGTGTTGAGGATGCCGGAGTAGAGCTGCTCGGGATTTTTCTGGAAGCGCTCGGCGAGGTCCTTTGCCATGACCTCCTTGGGCACCATCATCTCCATTTTAAGAAGCGGCTGTTCGTCATCGTCGTTGAAGGCAAGGGTGACGGTGTAGGTTCCGTTGCGGCGGGGCTCGATGTCCGACTTGATCTGCGCGCGGCGCTTGAGCTTCTGGTTATAGATGGTGATATTCTTGTCGGCGCGCAGGCGCACGGAGTAGGGAAGGCTCGACTCACAGATCGCGCCGTTGTGCGCGCCCTTTTCCGTGATGGCGTACAGCCCGTCGTCCGACAGCGTCAGGTGCTGCGACTCGACCAGACTGCTGAGACACTCGGAAAAGTCGAAAAAGTCGATGCCGTCGTCGCACATCGTCAGCTCCTGCATGGCCTCGAACGGCACCGGCTCGATGAGCCGCGCGGCCACGTAAAGAATGAGAAATTTGATCTCCAGCTTGTCCTGAATAAAACCGACGCGCCCCATAGCGCACCTCCTCGGATCGATGTATTGCCAGCAGAATACCACAAAACGAGCGCTGATACCACAAAAACTTGTCGATAACGGCAGGCGGTAAACTATATTTAGTATACCACGGCTTTTTCGTTTTGTATAGGGCTTTTTCAAAAACTGCGCCGCACCCATCCTGCCGCGCGGCATAGACTGGGGTGAAAGAAACCGGCGCGGCCGGACTTTCGCAGTACTTAAAATAGGAGGTATTCTTGCTTTATGGCTGATAAAGTTGCTGCAGGACCGGTCAGCGGCGCGAACGGCGTGCGCGAGGCGGTCTGTGTCCATACGAAAAAGATCTACTCCTCATGCAGAGACAAGGACTGCATCGAAGATCTGCGCTTTTACCCCACGGCCAGCGCGCAGAGCGTGCTGAGCACGAGCCAGTGCATCCGCGGCGGCAGCGCCGAGCTTCTCTACACCTTCGTTGACGTGGAGCCGGTGAACTTCAACCGCGGGTACTACACGGTGGATATGCGCTTTTTCTACCGTGTGATCTTACAGGCGATGATGAACGGCAGCTCGCGCTATACGGAGATCGAGGGCCTTGCGGCCTTTGACAAGCGCGTGGTGCTCTTTGGCAGCGAGGGCGGCGCGAAGATCTACTCCTCCAGGCCCGCGGCGAACGCGCCCGATGTGCCGCTCGATTTGACGGCGAACCTGCCGACGGCGGTCGTGGAGGTCGTGGACCCGATGCTCCTCTGCGCGCACTTTGCCGACAACTGCAACTGCCGCTGCGGCTGCGGCTGCGGTTCGATCGGCGGCGTGCCGGCGGGCATCCTCGAAGCGTTCGACGAGCCCATCGTCTTTGACGAGTCGGCCATCCGCCGCGTGTGCGTCTCGCTCGGCCAGTTTTCGACCGTGCGCCTGGAGCGCGACACGCAGCTGCTGATCCCCGTGTACGACTACTGCATCCCGTCCAACGAGTGCACGCTCGCCGGCGGCGACTGCGGCAGCGAGGACCCCTGCAAGGTATTCGATGCGGTGGAATTCCCGCTCGACGATTTCTTCCCGCCGAACGTTCTGCCCGGCGGCGACAAGGGCTGCGCTTGCGGCTGCAGCGCGGCAAATTAAGAAAAAACGGGGAGATTCGGTCGTGTGCCGATAAGACAGTAATTTGAGAAAATTACGAAATCGGCAACTGCGAAACAGGATTGGATAAAACAGGCGGCATTCAACTTCGGTTGGATGCCGCCTGTTTTTGTGCGTTTAAGGGTCGAAATCCGCTTGTTTTCTGCTCTGTAAAGCAAGGATAGTGAAATGGGTGAAGTAGTTATCATCCTCGTGATAAAATCACTACGAAACAGCAAATCACACTATAATGAATATTGTTCGTTGATGAGTGTGAAAATCTGTGGTTGCGTTAAGTACCCCACAAAACAATAAAACTAATAGGTGAGTATTTCGATACAGGGTATGTCCGGCAACATAAAACCGTCAAATCGGCTCACCCTCACAAAAAGCTTCATTTTGAGGAGCTGACTTTCGGGAGACCTATTGAAAACAGATGTTTTTTCGTGCTATAATGTGTGTACACATATAATGTGGCCTATAAAAAGGTAGCTCGCCAAAAACAGATAAATATGTCGTTGGAAAAATATCTTATTAAGCAAGAAAGGCAGGTCAAAAAATGAAAAAGGCGGTATCTCTACTTTTAGCAATTCTTATGAGTTTTACTTTTTGCGCTTGTGGTTCTGCTCCTCAATCATCACAAGAAAAAGACTTTGAAGAATCTCAAAATCTTGTGGTTGGTGAAGAAACTATAATTGGATTTTACGATATTCTTACGGAGGTAGGGATTGACAAAAATGATATTAGTGAGGTTACAAAAATTGATGACTGGCGCCTTGGCCCCAGATATAGTTTCAATTTAAATGGAACACCGTTGCAGCTTTATTGTAATATGGACGGTACGATTTATTCGCTCGGCTTGGGAAATACCAATTTGTATGAACAGGGCTATGAAACATGGACTATAGACAATTTTCTTATTGACCCTGACGCAAAAAGTGCGGCGATTGATCGAACGAAAGATTTGGTTAAAGCTTGCTTGAATTATCCGGCAAGTGCTGATTTCCCGTGGTTAGATTGGTCAGTTGGCAGAAGCTTTAATTGGTATTCGGTTAGCAGTACAGTAACAGCTAAAAACGCATTCGGGGTCGAGAGTGAAATCCCGTTTGTTGCAATCTTTTGGGTTGAGGGCAATTCAATCAAGCCCATTTACTTGGAAGTAAATGGTGAGATTGTTCGTGATGACCGAGAGGATTATCCGCTTCCCGATAGAAAAGTGGTCGAGGTCGAAATAAAACCTTCGGAAGAAGGAACCATTCATATTGTCGATGGCCAGCTTGGAGATTATGGGAAGAAAGTTAAGCTTGATAGTTACGAATATGATTGGTATATGGTTCCCGCTGGGAAATACGAAGCCGCCAGTAATGTAAAAACTTGCACCGTGTATGTTGATAAAGATGAAATCACTCGTAATTCAAGCGGATATGTTGAAATGCAGAATGTTGCGACATATACTTGGAATTATGGTGAAACCATTGAAATTGAAGTTGGTGAGGGTGAGCATCTTTTCAATGTGTATGGAGCAGATTATGTTCTGACTCCCATATCGTAATATATCAACGATGAACAATGTGCCATCGCAACCTATCTGTAAAAGCAAAAGGAGTTTCCATGGCAGATCATAAAAATCGCAAGCGACCGATACAGGTCAAATTCTTTGTAGACGAAAAAGAGCTTGCTGCCATCAAGCAGCGAATGATAGAGTCTGGCACGGATAATCTTAGTGCCTATCTTCGCACCATGGCTATGGAGGGG
>Ga0129311_1002350_pt1 | contig 11569 bp, 9 predicted proteins | sample Go1ome_FD_94435 | JGI IMG/M metagenome (GOLD analysis project Ga0129311, IMG submission 94435) | Western lowland gorrila individual fecal microbial communities from Wisconsin, USA - Go1022B metagenome | ecosystem: Host-associated > Mammals > Digestive system > Large intestine > Fecal | place... | reverse complement strand
TAATAAGTTCATCGAGCTTACTAAGACCACTGGCGTAGATATAGAGACACTTAAGACATTAGTACTGCTGATTGCACCATTTGCTCCTCATATAGGTGAGGAATTGTGGGAACAGCTTGGTGAGAAAGATTCAGTATTCCACCATGCATGGCCAACCTATTCGGAGGAAGCTATGGCAGATGATGAGAAGGAAATTGCCGTACAGATAAATGGTAAGACAAAGGTTACTGTTAATATTTCTGTTAATGATGATAAGAATACTGTTCTTGCCAAGGCTAAGGAGGCACTTGGCGACAGACTTACAGGTAATATAATAAAAGAGATTTATGTTCCTGGTAAGATTGTCAATATAGTAGCTAAGTAGACAATTAACAGAAATAGGAGGTAACAATGGAAGGCGAAGTGCTTATGCATCAGTTCGTTGTGGGAGATAATATTGATAAAGTTCAGGAAATTATTGAACAATTTGCTGTAGATAACTTATACAGACCTGTAAAACGTAAAAAGGATTTTTATTATAGAAAACTCATGACGGATGGAATACGTTACCTCAGATATAACCTTGATGGTGATATACTTACAATATCATATTACATGAAAACAAACCCGGTGCCATTTAATTTTTTGAACACTAAAATAATGTGGATTGATTATTGCAGTTACGAGATGTCACTTAGTTTATTGTTCAGGGAGCTGGTTAAAATAAGTACAAGCTCTACTTTTGGAGAAATAATAAAACAAAATGATGAATATATAGCTGCGGGTAAGATAGTTCCAATGGAAATAAGACGTAAATTGCTCCCGCCGATGCCTGATAAGGTAGAGAAGATACCTGTTCATACGAGGAGAATGCTTGCTGTGATGAGCCTGATTTTAAGTATTATAGGTGTTGTTCTATATCTTAATCATATTTATATGTCAGGTCTTGTGATAGCAGCCGGATTAACTGCTGCGATTATTGGAATGGCAAGTAAATATAGGTACATATCGGCAATTGCGTATGTAATGAATATGCTGTTGATGGCTGCGGTGATATGTGGAACTTTATAAGTATTGTAGATAGTAGTATATAATAACATATAAAATCCCTTATTCAATATATAATATTTATATCGGATAAGGGATTTTTTTTAATTCATAAATTCCTTTATAAGGTTAAATTTTTTGCGCTCGTCAGGAGTGAGGGACTCCTCAATAGCTTCCATGAGAAGTTCCGTCTCAATTTTAGTAAAGTTCATATTTCGCCTGTTTAATTCCTTGTTAATTTTCATTATTTCTGGAAGTAATTCGTCTAAGGATTTTGTCTTGCTTTTTTCTTTGATTTCCATAATAATTTTTAATTTTACAGGGTCAACATTTTTTAGTTTAGGGTTGTTGTTAAAGTTCATTTTGCACCTCACTGATAATTATTAAATTATTTATATTAGTTTTGATTGTCAGATTCATTCAATATGGACATAATACTATCATACAGGCTTGACTGTGGGGCATCAGAAGCATTACTGTTATCGGTGGTGGCTGATGTCATGTTCATGAATTCCATCATCTGCATCATCTGTTGCATCTGTTTGATGGAATTCGCAAAGTTTCCGGGCAGAAAATGACACATATCATTTATCATATCATCCATACAGGAGGGGTGACAGTTGAAACCACAGGAGTCAACGTAGGATATGTCATCTAAGGCGCGGAATATTGACATTAGTTCCTGGTACTTGATGAACAGCACTAAAGGTTTTTTGTATGGATACTCCACAAATGGAACCATAGCCTCTAGAAAAGAATAGGACTGGTTCCCTATTAAATTGTCGAGGGGATGAAATTGCATGTTCCCGTTCATAATGTCCACCTTTTCTTTATCGCTGATAATAAGCTGTAATTATCAAAAATATATGTTTATACTCCTATCATAATATATGTAACACATTAATTAGATATGTTATTAAAAAAGGACTGTTGCCAGGGGCAACAGTCCACCATATATGGTAAGAAGAAATTAGCAGCCACAACCACAACTGTTTCCGTTGCCGTTGCAGCAGAATAAGAGGATTAAAATAATCCAGATCCAGTCACATCCGCAGCCATCGTTTCCGAAGAAACCACCATTGCTGCCACAACCACCACAGCATAATAATATTAAGATAATCCATATACATGAGCAGTTGTTACTGCCGCCAAATCCCCAGTTGTTGCCACAACCGCATCCACACTGAGTTGCTGATAAATCGCTCATAGGTTTGCCCCCGATTAAAATTCTTATGGTATATATTATTCTTGATATTAAAATGTGTTACTTGATTTGAAGTATTATAAATGTTAAGATGTTTCTATTAATAATGGGGAATTCTATGGTATGAGAAATAAGATATTTCAAAATCTATTACTTAAGAATACAGTCGCTATCACAATTCCGGCGATTGTTGTGTTTTTGATACTCATTTTTGTATTTTCCAGATATCCTGTTATGAGTCAGGTGAAATGCCATGATTTAGATAAGGTGGAAAATTTGAATGAAAAATTAGCTGAGCTTGAGGCAGCAGATACAACTAACATCAAATACACAGCTGAGAATTTGTATTATACAGGTTTCAACTATTACATTGATGGAAAGATAGAGGGAGCATATTATTACATGATGAATGATAATGATATGATATTTTTCCTGATTAAAACTAAGAATCCTGCGATGCATATAGATAGTATAACTATTAAAGGTAAGATAGTTAAGGATTATGTATCAACTGAGCATATTTTGAGCAGATTAGCTGAGAATACAGGGTTAGATAATAAGAAATTTTTTGAATATAGCTCAGGGTATCTTATTAGTGAGCCGGATTATCCGTATGCACTTATCACCATGGTGTATGTATTTTTTTATGCACCGATAGTTGTGTGTGTGCTTATATTTGCTTATACAATTCTTGTGTGGCTAAATCCGCTTATGAATGGACAGGCCAGACAGCTTGCAGCTTATGGAGAGCCGGGCTCTATTATCGAGGAGCTTAATCTTCAACTTAAGAAAAAGCTTGTTTACAAGAAGAATAATATATATATAACCGAGGATTATATGGTTGTAAATTATCTTACCAAAACTGATGTTATAAGGCTTGATTATATTAAATATCTGTCTAAAAATCTGGTTGAGAAGGAGCATAGTGGAAGGAAGAAGGAGACGGTATACAGACTCACAATGTCTAATCCGGAAAAAATGTTCTATGAGGTTGATTTTACCAGTGAAACACTTATAGATGATGTTGTCAGATATATTCGTGGGGTGAATGATATTTCAGAATGACAAAGCAGATTAAAACCCCTTGACATATTCAATTCTTGTGCTAGAATTATTTCTAGCTGAATATAATAATGGCGTTGATAGTGCAACAAGGCTATGTTATCACCTTACAGAGATGTGTGGTCGCAGGCTGAGAACCATGCAGAGGTTAAGTACATTAGCTCATTTTCACACTGGAGTCATATGTTTGAACAATCATGTGGGTGGTTGCCCATTATAAGTAGGACATATCGTTTATGTACGTTACACATATAGAGTGCAGTTGTCTTTAGATGGCTGAAACAGGGTGGTACCGCGGAAGAGAGTTTCGTCCCTTATGGGAAAGGAACTCTCTTCCGTTGTTTTTTGTTAAGTTAAATATATAAATGGAGGACTATAATAACTATGAAAGAAAAGTTACAGGGCATTAGAGAGGATGCGTTAGCTAAAATCGCAGAGGCAAAAGATGCGGGTATGCTGAACGATATCAAGGTTTCTATCCTTGGTAAGAAGGGTGAGCTTACTCAGGTTCTTAAGAGCATGAAAGATGTTGCCCCTGAGGACAGACCTAAGGTTGGACAGATGGTTAATGAGGCAAGACAGAATATTGAGGCTAAGCTTGAGGAGAAGCTTAAGGCGTTAAATTCTGCTGCAAGAGCAGAGAAGATGAAGAGAGAGACAATAGATGTTACTCTTCCTGGCGTGAAGAAGATAGATGGACACAGACATCCAAACCAGATAGCTCTTGAGGATTTGGAGAGAGTGTTTATAGGTATGGGTTATGAGGTTGTATCAGGACCAGAGATTGAGTATGATAAGTATAACTTTGAACTTCTTAACATTCCTGCTAATCACCCTGCAAAGGATGAGCAGGACACATTCTATATTAATAAGGATATACTTTTAAGAACACAGACATCTCCTGTTCAGGCAAGAATAATGGAACAGGGAAAGCTCCCAATCAGAATTCTTTCACCTGGACGTGTTTTCCGTTCAGATGAGGTAGATGCAACACATTCACCTTCATTCCATCAGGTCGAGGGTCTTGTTGTTGACAAGGGAATAACAATGGCGGACTTGAAGGGAACTCTTGACCAGTTCGCAAAGGAGTTCTTCGGAGAAAAGACAAAGACTAAGTTCAGACCACATCACTTCCCATTTACGGAGCCTTCAGCAGAGGTTGACATAACATGCTTTAAGTGCGGCGGTAAGGGCTGCCGTGTATGTAAGGGCAGCGGTTGGATAGAGATACTTGGCTGTGGTATGGTTCATCCACATGTATTTGAGATGTGCGGTATAGATCCTAACGTATATTCAGGCTTTGCATTTGGTATAGGCCTTGAGAGAATTACACTTCTTAAGTATGAGATAGATGATATGAGACTCTTATATGAGAATGATACAAGATTCTTAAATCAGTTCTAATTATAAGACAGCGTAGTTAATATTTGTATAGAAAGTTGAGGTAATATAATGAATACACCTATATCATGGTTAAAAGTATATGTTCCGGATTTGGACGTTGATATAAATGATTTTGTTGACAGCATGACACTGTCAGGCTCACATGTAGAGGGCTATGAGAAGAAAGATAAGAACTTAGAGAAGATAGTTGTTGGTAAGATTGAGAAGATAGAGAAGCACCCTGATGCTGATAAGCTTATTATATGTCAGGTAAATATTGGCACTGAGACAATTCAGATAGTTACAGGAGCACCTAATGTGAATGAGGGAGACCTTGTTCCTACAGTTCTCGATGGCGGTAAGGTTGCTGGTGGACATAATGGTGAGGCTCTTCCTGAGGATGGAATTAAGATTAAGAAGGGTAAACTCAGAGGAATAGAGTCAGATGGTATGATGTGCAGTATCGAGGAGCTTGGCTCATCAAGAGATTTATATCCGGAAGCACCAGAGTATGGTATATATATATTCCCTGAGGATTCAGGTGTTAAGCCTGGTGATGACGCAGTTGCAGCACTTGGATTAAATGATTCTGTTGTTGAGTATGAGATTACATCAAACAGAGTAGATTGTTTTTCTATGCTTGGTATGGCAAGAGAGGCTGCTGCAACCTTTGACAAGAAGTTTATACCACCTGTTGTAACTGTAAAGGGTTCGGGCGGAGACGTTAATGATTATATATCTGTAGAGGTGCAGGATACAGATTTATGTCCTAGATATACAGCGAGAGTTGTTACAGACCTTAAGATTGGACCATCACCTAAGTGGATGAGAGAGAGACTTGCATCACAGGGAATACGTTCAATCAACAATTTAGTAGATATAACAAATTATGTAATGGAGGAATATGGACAGCCTATGCACGCGTATGACCTTGATACTATAGCAGGTCATAAGATAATAGTTCGCCGTGCCAAGGATGGAGATAAATTTGTTACTCTTGATGGTCAGGAGAGAGACATGGATAAGGATGTCTTAATGATATGTGATGGCGATAAGGAGATAGGAATTGCCGGTATTATGGGTGGAGAGAACTCTATGGTTACTGATGACATAAAAACTCTTTTATTTGAGGCTGCATGCTTTGATGGAACTAACATAAGACTTTCCTCTAAGAGAATCGGTCTTGCAACTGATGCAGCTGCAAAGTTTGTTAAGGGACTTGATCCTAACCTTGCACTTGAGGCAATAAACAGAGCTTGTCAGCTTATCGAGGAGCTTGGCTGTGGTAAGGTTGTTGACGGAGTTGTTGATGTATATCCTAATCCTGTACACGAGAAGGTTCTTCCTTTCGAGCCGGATAAGATGAATAAGCTCCTTGGAACAGATATATCATCAGAGGATATGCTCGCTATATTTAGGAAGCTTGAGCTTTCGTATGATGAGGCTGCAAATACACTTACGATACCTACATTCAGACAGGACCTTAATTGCATGGCAGATTTGGCTGAGGAGGTAGCACGATTCTACGGATATGACAATATTCCTGTAACTCTTCCACATGGCGAGTCAACTGCCGGTAAGAAGAGCTACGCAGAGAGAATAAATGATGTTGCAAGAACTATTGTAGAAGGAAATGGTTTCTCTGGCGGTATGTGTTACTCATTTGAGAGTCCAAAGGTATTTGATAAGCTTCTTATTCCAGCGGATTCTAAGTACAGACAGGCTATTGAGATAATGAACCCACTCGGTGAGGATTTCTCTATAATGAGAACTCTTCCTTTGAATGGAATACTTACATCTCTTTCTACAAACTATAACAGAAGAAATAAAAATGCGAGACTATATGAACTCGCAAATGTATATATACCTAAGGCTTTGCCATTAACAGAGCTCCCTGAGGAGCAGATGAAGCTCACACTTGGTATGTATGGAGAGGGAGACTTCTTTAATCTGAAGGGTGTTATCGAGGAGCTTACAGATAACCTTGGATTTAGCAAGGAAGTAAGCTATGAGCCTACAACAGAGCATCCATTCCTTCATCCGGGCAGACAGGCTAACATTATGAAGGGCAAGCTTAACATAGGATATATGGGACAGCTTCATCCTGAGGCAGCAGACAACTATGCCATTAAGACTGAAGTGTATGTAGCAGTGCTTAATATGGATGTTGTGACCATGCTTTCTAACTTCGACAGAAAGTATGAGGGAATAGCTAAATTCCCTGCAATAACAAGAGACTTAAGTCTTGTTGTTGATAAGCAGATTTTTGTTGGCCATATTGAAAAAATAATCAAGAAGAACGGTGGTAAGATATTAGAGTCTTATAAGCTGTTTGATGTATATGAGGGTGAGCAGGTTGCACCGGGTAAGAAGTCAGTAGCGTACTCACTTGTATTCAGAGATAAGACCAGAACCTTGTCAGATGCAGATGTTAATCCTGCTGTAGATAAGATTCTTGAAGAGCTTAAGAAGATTGGAATAGAGATAAGAGCGTAGAGTTATGATTGAAGAAATGAAATTAAGTGATTTTTATTATGACCTTCCGGAGCGGCTTATAGCTCAGGATCCGTTAAAGAAGAGAAGTGATTCCCGTCTCATGGTGTTAAATCGTGAGACGGGAGAGATAAGCCACAGGCATTTCAGTGATATTGTGGATTATCTTAATCCAGGAGATTGCCTTGTAATAAATGACACAAAGGTAATTCCTGCAAGATTAATCGGTGTCAAGGAGGAGACCGGAGCTTCAATAGAGGTGCTTCTCCTTAAAAGACATGATGACAGAGTATGGGAGACTTTGGTAAAGCCAGGCAAGAAAGCAAGAGTTGGTGCTAAGATATCATTTGGTGATGGAAAGCTTGTCGGCGAGGTTATAGATATAGTAGATGAGGGTAACAGATTAATTAAATTTACCTATGATGGTATCTTTGAAGAGGTTTTAGATGAGCTTGGGCAGATGCCGCTTCCACCTTATATAACACACAGACTTGAGGATAAGGACAGATATCAGACGGTCTATGCAACGCACAGTGGTTCTGCGGCAGCACCTACAGCAGGCTTGCACTTTACTGAGGAACTCTTGCAAAAGGTTTCCGATATGGGCGTAAAGATAGCCAGAGTTACGCTTCATGTTGGACTTGGAACATTCCGTCCGGTCAAGGTAGATAATATATTAGAGCATCATATGCATAGCGAATTTTATGTTATTGATGAGATTGCTGCTAATATAATAAATGAGACAAAGAAGAATGGTGGAAAGGTTGTTTCTGTTGGAACAACAAGCACAAGAACCTTGGAGACTGTTGCAGACGATAACGGATATATAACACCGAAGAGTGGCTGGACAGATATATTTATATATCCGGGATATAAATTTAAGGTTGTGGACAGACTTATAACGAATTTCCATCTTCCGGAATCAACACTTCTTATGCTTGTATCTGCGCTCTATGACAGAGAAAAGATACTTCAGGCATATGAGGTGGCTGTTAAAGAAGAATATAGATTTTTCTCATTTGGGGATGCTATGATGATATTGTAATGCTACAGGAGGCAGTGACATGAAAGGAATAAAAAATAATTTCAGATTATTTAAATATAATTTAGGCTCTATAATTTTATTTGAAATTATTTATAAGCTCCTTTCTGCGGCTGTCCTTGTACCGGTTTTATATGCTATATTAAATTATTCCATAAAGCTTGCCGGAATAGGGTATATATCAGCCAGAACGCTGAGCAGATACCTCCATGCACCATCTACCTATGTGCTTTTTATCTGCGTGTTGCTGGTTGTGTCGATATATATTTTGATTAATATTTCTGCGCTTATATATGCTATGGATGCGTCGCATAGAAAAGAAAAGATACATCCTCTTGTTTTATTGTTTAAAGGATTTCTCAATGCACTTAGAATTATAAATCCTAAAAATATTGGTATGGGTGTATATGTTCTTTTTATACTTCCGTTCACCTATACGGTTATGATTACCGGTTCAGTTGTTAGCATAAAGATGCCGGATTTTGTCGCCTTGTTTTTGGAGAGACATCGCGTGCTTATGCTTATTGCAATACTGCTTTATCTGATTCTCTGTATAATTTCGCTGAGACGAATATTTGCACTTAATTACTATACTTTGTATAGATTGAATTATAGAGATTCTGTCGTGATGAGCAAGAAAACGATAAAAGGCAAGGCATTTACTATTTTTTTCGGATTGATTGTATTTAATATATGTCTTACTGTTATATTGTTTCTCTTTGAAGGTACGCTGACAACTATTGTGGCGGGTATACTTAAGAAGATTATTTCATATAAAAAACTTAATTTTGTGCTGTCAATACTTATAGAGATATTCTTTGTTGCTCTATATCTTATGTTCTCTGTTATATCAACGCCACTTATATATTCGTATTTGTGTGGTGAATTTTATGATATCGAGAGTGACATACCCGGAGCTGAGTATGAGGAAGCTAAAAGGAGAAGAGGCAAGCTGCTCACGATAGAACAGCAGAAGAGGAAAAACAGAAGAATAACTATCGGTATGGTTATAGCAGGTCTTGTGTTGAATGGAACCTATATATATCTTAGTTTAAATAACCGTGTTAATATCAATATCATGTATCCTACAAGGGCGCAGGTTACAGCACACAGAGGTGACTCCAAGCATGCACCTGAGAATACGATGTCAGCGTTTGAGTTAGCTGTTGAAAACCAGGCTGATATAATAGAATTGGATGTAAGACAGACCAAGGACGGAAGATATATTATAATGCATGATGAAAACCTTAAGAGAACCATAGGTGTAAATCATAAGGTCGGAGAAGTTGATTATGAGTATATAGAGGGACTTGATGCTGGTATCAAGTTTTCTGAGGAATACAAGGGAGAGAAGATACCTACTTTAGAGGAGGTATTGATATTTGCAAAGGATAACGATGTATTCCTCAATATAGAACTTAAACCGGCAAAGACAGACACCAACTATACACAGGGTATAGTTGATCTTCTGACTGAGTACGATATGCTTGGTCAGTGTGTGGTTGCATCGGCAGACTATGATGCAATCAAGGAAGTAAAGGCAATTAATTCTGATATAACTACAGTGTATATTATGAATATGGCTGTTGGAAACTTTTCAGACATGGAATATGTAGATATATTTAGTATCAAGCATACATTCATTACCGCCAATATGGTAAGAGATATTCATAAGAGCGGTAAAGAAATATATGCATGGACTGTAAATAGTGAGGCGGACATAAAGAATCTACTGCTGCTTGATGTTGACAGCATAATAACAGATAATCCGTACCGCACCAAGGAAATAATATTCAACTCCAATGACACCATGTTAAGTGACTGGCTGAAACGCCTTGTGGAGGAATATTAAAATAAGCTTGATTTTAATATTCATAATATGCTGTGAGCAGGCGCACAAGCTCGGTGTAATCAGAACTATGTGCCAGCTCACAGGCTGAATGCATGGCAAGCATAGGTATTCCTATATCGACTGATTTGATAGGAAGATATGCAGCCATAATAGGACCTAGCGTTTGTCCTCCAGGCATGCCTGAACGGTTAACCTGTCTTTGGATTTTGACGTTCTTTTCTCTTGAAAGTGCAGTTACAACAGCTCCGGCTTCACTGTCAGTGACATATTTCTGTGCGGCACTTGATTTTAATACAACTCCATTTCCGAGTATTATATCATTGGTAATATCATTTTTTTCAACATAGTTAGGATGAGTAGCGTGTGCAACATCAACGGACATATTAAATGCGTTATTCAGAAGCTTTTTGTCTGGTACAATTCTTGTTACTATATCGCGGAGCAACAGAGAATCCGCACCCTGCTTTGAGCGGCTTCCGATTTCTTCATTATCGAAAAAAGCACCTATGGCAATACAGTTTTTGATATTGTCAGAGCTGAGTGCTTCTATTATTGCAGATACGGAGGAAATATTATCAATTCTTGCACCTGCTATAAATTCATCGTTTAATCCCATACATGAAGGCTTCGCGTCAATGTATAGATATAAGTCATAGTCAAGTATATCAGTGTCAGGTACGCTAAGCTTGTCGGCAAGATAATGAAGAATAAATCTCTCAGTCACACGCTCGCACTCTGAAAGTCCTGATACTGATTCAAGTGTGGCGAGAATAGGGATAAGCTCCTTTTGTACATCTACATCCTGAACTTTGCTGTCTCTTTTTAGATGAGGGGCGAGATTAGGAATTATGCATATCGGTTTCTCTGAATCAAACAATCTCACATCAGGTGTAAATGCATCCTTGCCTTTAAGTACAACCTTTCCGGCAAGTCCTAGTGGGCGGTCAAACCATGTCTGGGTTATAAGCCCGCCATATGGCTCAACATTTATCTGGACATACCCCTTTTTGGTTATCTCCGGATTAGATTTAAGCTTAAGCATAGGAAAGTCAGTATGTGCAGCAGAAAGCCGTACAGATGTGGCATTTTTCCCCATAACCCATGCGACAAGCATAGATGAGTAAGGGGCTGTCATATATTTTTGACCGGGTGTAAGAACCCAGTCGTCATTAATTGACAAAAGCTCAAATCCATTATTTTCCAATATTTTTTTGCTGATATCAACGACATGAAACTGAGATTTGCCGTTTTCCAGCATGTTTATTAACTGATTCATATTAATCCTCCTGATGATTATAAAACAACTATATTATAGTATAAAATACATTACGTTTCAACAAAGGGTGGCGTTGTGTTTCTGTCAAGTAATCGTTGGCATGTTTCTTGCCCGGACGACTTCTGTTTCAGTATGATGGATTCCATGCAGGGACGTTTGCGACAGCCGGCACTTAATGAGTGCATAGCACGAATTTAGTGCCGCTGCTCGGAGCAATAAGTGGAAACGGTC
>Ga0129311_1002346_pt1 | contig 11597 bp, 9 predicted proteins | sample Go1ome_FD_94435 | JGI IMG/M metagenome (GOLD analysis project Ga0129311, IMG submission 94435) | Western lowland gorrila individual fecal microbial communities from Wisconsin, USA - Go1022B metagenome | ecosystem: Host-associated > Mammals > Digestive system > Large intestine > Fecal | place... | reverse complement strand
CTACGGCGATGCCGGAGCAAGGGCGCAGGAATGCCTGGCCCGGGCAGAGGCGCTGCGGAAAGAGGACGTCTACCGGGCCGCCGGGGCCGCCATGGCCCGGGGGGACGCCGCCGGAGCCGCCAAGCTATACAGCCAGATTCCCGGTTGGCGGGATGCCAATATTCAGGCGGTGCAGTGTCAGCAGCGGGCCGTGGCCCAGAAGGCCGCAAAAAGCGAGCCGGAGCATTTTGTCGCCGGTGTCCTCAAGCGGATTGGGGCGGCGGTGCTGGTGCTGGCGGTGCTGATTGTCTCCGGCTGGCTGTTCGTGAACAAGTATCTGATTCCCCAGAAGCATTACCAGGCCGCCGAGGCCCTGCTGGAGGCAGGGAACCGGGAGGAAGCCATCGAAGCCTTCCAGGCCCTGGGGGACTTTAAGGATGCATCCCAGCGGGCACAGGACATCCAGGCAGATTGGTACAGCCAGGCCGAGGTGCTGCTCAGCGCCGGGGATTCCTGCCGGGCCGCCGCCATCTTCGGCGGACTGCGGGACTACAGCGATGCCCGGGAGCGAAGCCGGGCCCTTTGGGCGGAAATCGTAGCGCCGGAGCGGATTGCCGCAGGGGGCTGGTTTACCGCCGCACTGCGCAGTGACCGCATGGCCCACGCCGCCGGAGACAACCGGGAGGGGCAGTGCCGGGTGGGCACCTGGATGAGCATGGACTCCATCAGTGCCGGGTGGGAGCATACCGTCGGTCTGCGCACAGACGGCACCGCTCTGGCCGCCGGGTACAACGGCGACGGCCGGGGAGATGTGGAGAGCTGGCGGGACATGGTGGCCATCTCCGCCGGGCAGTGGCACACCGTGGGGCTAAAGTCCAACGGAAGGGTTCTGGGCCTGGGCTGCGACAACGACGGCCGGATTGATTTTGACGGCTGGCGGGATATCATCGGCATCAGCGCCGGGCGGAACCACACCGTGGGACTGAAGGCAGACCGCACCGCCCTGGCTGTCGGGATGAATGACAAGGGCCAATGCAGCGTGGAAAAATGGTCGAATCTACAGGCCGTCTCCGCCGGTGGAGAGCACAGCCTGGGGCTGACCCGGGAGGGAACCGTACTGACCGCCGGAAGCAACGCCGAGGGGCAGTGCGGTGTAGACGGCTGGACGGACATCGTAGCCGTAGCCGCCGGATATTACCACAGCGTCGGTCTGAAATCCGACGGCACAGTGGTGGCCGTGGGCTTCAACGAATATGGGCAGTGCGATGTGGGCCAATGGACGGACATTGTGGCCATCTGCGCCGGGGGCTGGCACACCGTGGGCCTGAAATCCGACGGGACCCTGGTGGCCGCAGGGCGGAACGAGAACGGCCAATGCGATGTGCAGGAATGGAGCAATCTGCTCCTTCCTTGACCCTCACATAAAATTTCAGGAGGTGCGTCCCAGTGGCGCACCTCCTTTTTGCATATACGACAGTGTGAAAATCCCCCGGAAGCCGCAGCTTCCGGGGGAAAAGGGTCTATTTCTCAATCCGCCTATCAGGCAATCTCGTTGACGGTGATGCTCACCTCGGGCATGGCATCGGTGGCGTTGCTGACTTCGATTTCGCCGGAGCGAATCTGCTCCTTCAGAGCCTCGTAATCCTCAACGCTGAAGTTCTCCAGGCTCCAGGTGGCAGTGGGCAGGCCCACATACTCGCCTTCCATCAGGCCGAAGTTAGACACCTTGCCGCCGTAGGTTTCCCACTGGCCCTTGTTCAGGGTGTCCAGCATCAGCTCGGTGACGTTTTGCAGCTGCTTCATGGCAGAGGTGATGATCAGCGGGGAGATGTGGCTCTGGTCCACGTCAACGCCGATAACCTTGCCGCCGTTCTTCTCGGCTGCTTCCAGTGCGGAGGTGTAGATACCGCCGCCGCAGGCGAAGACAACCTCAGTGCCCTTCTGGTACCAGCCTTCCATCTTGGCGGTGATTTCGGGGGAGCCGAAGAACTGGCCGCCCTAGGTGTAGTTCATGGTCACTTCCACGCCCATCTCCTTGGCAGCGGCATCTGCGCCCTGCACAAAGCCATAGCCGTAGCGGATAACGGCGGGAACCGCCATACCGCCCAGGAAGCCCAGCTTGGTGTAGCCTTCCTTCACGGCAGCGTAGCCGGCCAGGTAACCTGCCTGTTCCTCGGAGAAGGTCATGCAGGCCACGTTGGCGTTGGGCTCATAGAAGGTGCTGTAGTCGAAGGTCAGGTCGCCGGCGGCCACGTCCACGGCGATGAAGTACACGTCGGGGAACTCATCCTGCACGGTCAGCACGGTGGTGCCGAACAGGTAGCCGGGCATAACGATGGCATTGGCACCCTCTTCCACGGCCTGGGCCACGGACAGCACACGGGCATCGGTGGAGTCCTCGGTGGGCTGGTAGTAGGTGTAGGCAATGTCGTTGGCCTTTCACCAGGCTTCTACGCCCTGCCAGCAGGCCTGGTTGAAGGACTCATCGTCGATGGTGCCCACGTCGGTGACCAGGGCAACCTTGGCAATGACGTTGCCCTCTGCCTTGGCAGGGGCGCTAAACAGCGCACAGCAGGTGGCAACCAGTGCCAGCGCCAGAATAAGGGAAAGAATCTTCTTCATGTATTTTCCTCCTTGAAATTATAATTATCGCAGAAATGTGTAATAACAGGTGGGAAATTCCTGCCCGAAATCGCATTTTTCCATCGACACCATTATAGTACCACCCATTTGATTTGTTTGCAAGGCGTGGTTTTATACAAGATTTGTCCGGGAATTTTGGCATTCTGTCTAAGGCCGCACCGAGTATTTTCCACCGGCGGAAAAACGGTTTTCCATCATGGACACCCCCTTACTTTTTTGCCGGGGCAGCTGCAAAAACGGTTGCCATATGCGGCAAAGCGTGGTATTATAAACGAGATAGGTGAAGAAGCCGTCGCTTTTCGCCGCCAGAGAAAGTGCCGGAGGGCGAAGGGAGAGGCAGCCGCCATGCAGGAGTGGAACGACGTATACGACGAGAACCGGACGCTCACCGGCCGGGTGCATCTGCGGGGTACCCCCTGGCCCCCGGGAGAGTATGGGCTGGTGGTGTGCGTGTGGGTGTATGACGGCTATGGGCACATCCTGCTGACCCGCCGGGCCAAGGGGAAGAGCTTCCACGGCACCTGGGAGAATTCCGGGGGCGCAGCCAAGGCCGGAGAGACCAGCCGCCAGGCCATCGCCCGGGAGCTGTACGAAGAGACCGGCATTTTGGCCACGGAAGAGGAATTCGAGTTTCTCTACTCCGACCGGGACAAAAACACCTTTTATGACTTCTACTGTCTGCGGCGGCGGATTCCCCTGAAGCAGATTGTTCTGCTGCCCGGGGAGACCGATGCCGTGATGTGGGCCAGCTACGGAAAGATTCACTGGATGATCCGCACCAAGAAAATCTGCCGCATCATCGCCTCCCAGTACCGCCGTCAGGAGCCGGAGCTGAAAAAGCGGAACCTGACTCAAGCGGGCTGCTAGAATTGTAGAAATTCCAAAGCCTCTGCGGGTTTCCTTTTGGGCTAATACACAATCTTGCCGAAAGCCGGAATTCGGTGGGCGGTTTTGGCTTGACACCGGCTGGGGCGCATGGTATAATGCGGAACAATGCGGCGCTGGGAAGCGTGTCTGCTTCGTCTTGCCGCAACCGGCAGGACGTTTTTTCTGGACAATTTGCAAAGGAGACTGTTATGGCTGAACGGATGAAGGCAAATGTAATCTCCCCCGCCTCTGAGGCATTCTTTCACCGGCAATTTGTTTCCATTTTTCAGGACGATTGCCTGAATTCTTCTGAATATACCGTTTTTCCCGGTTTCTGTGATGTTCATGTGCATTTCAGGGAGCCGGGATTTTCTTATAAGGAGACGATTTTAACAGGCAGCCGGGCCGCCGCCCGGGGGGGCTACACCGACGTGTGCACCATGCCCAACCTGAACCCCGTCCCCGACAGCCCGGCCCACCTAAAAGAGCAGCAGCTGCTCATTGACCGGGATGCCTGCATCCACGTCCACCCCTACGGTGCCATCACTGTGGGGCAAAGGGGCGAGCGCCTGGCCGACCTGGAGGGCATGGCCCCCCACTGCATCGCCTTCTCCGATGACGGCAAGGGGGTGCAGTCCGAGGAAATGATGGCCGCCGCCATGCTCCGGGCCAAGGCACTGGGCAAGAGGATTGTGGCCCACTGCGAGGTCAACGACCTGCTGCGGGGCGGCTACATCCACGACGGCGCTTACGCCAGGGCCCATGGCCACCGGGGCATCTGCTCCGAAAGCGAATGGGTGCAGATTGCCCGGGATTTGGAGCTGGCAAAGAAAACCGGCTGCCCCTACCATGTATGCCACATCTCCACCAAGGAGAGCGTGGAGATTATCCGCCGGGCAAAGGCCCAGGGGGTGGACGTCACCTGCGAAACCGGCCCCCACTATTTAATTATGGACGACCGGGATTTGCAGGAGGATGGGCGCTTCAAAATGAATCCCCCCCTGCGCAGCGCCGAAGACCGGCAAGCGCTGATTGCCGGTCTTCAGGATGGCACCATCGATATGATTGCCACCGACCACGCCCCCCACAGCGCCGAGGAAAAGTCCCGGGGGCTGGAAAAGAGTGCCTTCGGCATTGTGGGCATCGAAACCGCCTTTCCCCTGCTGTACACCTATCTGGTGAAAAAAGGCATTCTCTCCCTGGAAAAGCTGGTGGAGCTGCTTACGGTAAACCCCAGAAAGCGCTTCGGCATCCCCCAGGCCGGCGACTTCACCGTTTGGGATTTGAACGCCGTATCCACCATTGACCCCAAGGATTTCCTGTCCATGGGCAAGTCCACACCCTTTACCGGCTGGCAGGTTCAGGGCAGATGCATGGCCACCGTATGCGGCGGCAAAATCGTCTACCGGCACCGGTAAGCCCCACTCCGTTCATTTGTAAACCCTTTTCCAAGTCTCAAGGAGGTAACTATAAAAATGGCAAAGAGAACAGACATCAAGAAGGTACTCATCATCGGCTCCGGCCCCATTGTGATTGGTCAGGCGGCGGAATTTGACTACGCCGGTACCCAGGCCTGCCTGGCGCTGAAAGAGGAAGGCTACGAGGTCATCCTGGCAAACTCCAACCCCGCCACCATCATGACCGACACCACCATTGCCGACAAGGTGTATATGGAGCCCCTGACCCTGGAATACATCGCAAAGATTATCCGATACGAGCGCCCGGATGCCATCGTTCCCGGCATCGGCGGCCAGACCGGCCTGAACCTGGCCATGCAGCTGGAAAAGAAGGGCATCCTGAAGGAATGCCGGGTGAAGCTGCTGGGCACCCCCTTCTCCTCCATCGAGCGGGCAGAGGACCGGGAGCTGTTCAAGGAAATGTGCCAGTCCATCGGTGAGCCGGTGATTCCCTCGGAAATCACCTACTCCCTGGAAGAGGCCAAGGCCGCTGCCCTGCGGATTGGCTATCCCGTGGTGCTGCGCCCTGCCTTTACCCTGGGCGGCACCGGCGGCGGCTTTGCCTATAACGAAAACGAGCTGGTGGAGGTCGGCCTCAACGCCTTCAACCTCTCCCCCGTCCATCAGGTGCTGGTGGAGAAGAGCGTGAAGGGCTATAAGGAAATCGAGTTTGAGGTCATGCGGGACTCCAACGACCACGCCATCACCATCTGCGGCATGGAGAACATCGACCCCGTGGGCGTTCACACCGGCGACTCCATGGTGGTTGCCCCCATTATGACGTTGAACGACCACGACTTAAAAATGCTCAACGACTCCGCCATTAAGATTATCCGGGAGCTGAAAATCGAGGGCGGCTGCAACGTGCAGTTTGCGCTGAATCCCAGGACCTCGGAATACTTCCTGATTGAGGTCAACCCCCGGGTCTCCCGCTCCTCCGCTCTGGCCTCCAAGGCCTCCGGCTATCCCATTGCCCGGGTGACTGCCAAGATTGCCATGGGCATGGCTCTGGAGGAAATCAAGATTGCCAACACCAATGCCGCCTTTGAGCCCCGCCTGGATTATGTGGTGGCCAAGCTGCCTCGGTTCCCCTTCGACAAATTCGCCAGTGCCACCAACACCCTGGGCACCCAGATGAAGGCCACCGGCGAGGTCATGGGCATCGGCTCCAACCTGGAGGAGTGCCTGCTGAAATCGGTGCGCTCCCTGGAAAACGGCGCATATCACTTCTACCTTGCCAAGTTTGACGGCATGGACACCCAGGAAATGCTGCAATACATCAGCGTCTTCCGGGATGACAATTTCTTCGTCATTGCCGAGCTGCTCCGCCGGGGAATTTCCGTGGAGAAAATTGCGGAAATCACCCAAATCACCCCCTTCTTCCTGGAGGCCGGTGCCAGAGTGATTCAGATGGAGGGCAAGCTGGCCGCCAACCCCGGCAACCTGGAAGTGCTGATGGAATCCAAGCGCATGGGCTTCAGCGACCGCTACACCGCCAAGCTCTGGGGCATGAAGGAAATCGACCTCTGGAATCTGCGCAAGCAGAAGAATATCTTCCCTGTGTTCCGCATGGTGGACACCTGCCACACCGGGGCCTATATCCCCTATTTCTATTCCAGCTACACCGGTGAGAACGATTCCATCCGCACCGACAAAAAGAAGATCGTAGTGCTGGGCGCAGGCCCCATCCGCATCGGCCAGGGCGTGGAATTCGACTACTCCACCGTCCATGCGGTGAACACCATCCGCTCCCTGGGCTATGAGGCCATCATCATCAACAATAACCCCGAAACCGTATCCACCGACTACACCACCGCCGACAAGCTGTACTTCGAGCCCCTGACCCCCGAGGATGTAATGAACATCCTGAAATTCGAGCAGCCCGAGGGCGTGATTGCCACCCTGGGCGGCCAGACCGCCATCAACCTGGCAAAGCCCCTGATGGAGCGGGGTGTGAAGATTATCGGCACCGACTGCGATGCCATCGACCGGGCCGAAAACCGGGATTTGTTCGAGAAGCTGCTGGAGCAGCTGAACATCCCCCAGCCCGAGGGCAAGGCCGTCACCCGGATTGAGGACGGCATTGAGGCTGCCGCCAGAATCGGCTATCCTGTGCTGGTGCGCCCCAGCTTCGTGCTGGGCGGCAGAGCCATGCAGATTGTGGCCAACGAAGAGCAGCTGGTGCACTACCTGAAAACCGCCGTGGAAATCGATGCCGACAAGCCGGTGCTGGTGGACAAGTACATCCAGGGCCGGGAGGTGGAGATTGATGCCATCTGCGACGGACACGATGTATTCGTCCCCGGCATCATGGAGCTGGTGGAGCGCACCGGCGTTCACTCCGGCGACTCCATCTCCGTCTATCCCACCTTCTCCATCTCCGACAAGGTCAAGGGCATCATCCTGCAATACGCCAAGAAGCTGGGCCTGGGCATTGGCATCATCGGCCTGTTCAACATCCAGTTCATTGTGGACAAGAGCGACCGGGTGTATATCATCGAGGTGAACCCCCGCTCCTCCCGTACCGTTCCCTTCCTCTCCAAGGCCACCGGCTACTCCCTGGCCGACATTGCCACCGAGGTTATTCTGGGCAAGACCCTGAAGGAGCAGGGCATCTTCAGCATCTACCCCGAAGAGAAGCAGCGCTGGTACGTCAAGGCCCCTGTGTTCTCCTTCAATAAGATTCGGGGCCTGGATGCCTACCTGTCCCCGGAGATGAAGTCCACCGGCGAGGCCATCGGCTATGACCGCACCCTGACCCGTGCCCTGTATAAGGCCCTCCAGGCCTCCGGCATGAAGCTGCAAAACTACGGCACCGTCTTCGCCACCATCGCCAAGGGCGACAAGGAAGAGGCGCTGCCCCTGATTCGCCGGTTCTACCAGCTGGGCTTCAACATCGAAGCCACCCGGGGCACGGCGGAATTCCTGAAAAAGAATGGCATACGCACCCACACCCTGAAAAAAATCAGCGAGGACCCCAACGAAATTCCCGATGCACTGCGGCAGGGGCACATTGCCTACGTCATCAACACCCGCACCCCCGGTGCCGGTGAGAAGGACGGCCTGCTGATTCGCCAGATTTCCACCGAATACAATGTGAACATCTTCACCTCCCTGGACACCGTGAAGGTGCTGCTGGATGTTCTGGAGGAAATCACCCTGACCATTTCCACCATCGACGCCTGAGTGGGGGTGCCATGAAACAGGTTATTTTTGAAATTGTCTCCAATGAGGCGCTGACGAAGGATGTCTACCGGATGGTTCTGTCCGGCGACACCTCCGCCATCACCGCCCCCGGGCAGTTTGTGGAAATCGCCCTGCCCGGCAAATTCCTCCGCCGCCCCATTTCCGTCAACGACTGGGGGGAGAACAGCCTGACCCTCATCTATAAGGTGGTGGGCCACGGCACCCAGCAGATGGCACTTTTGCCCGCCGGAACCCGGCTGGATCTGCTCACCGGCCTGGGCAACGGCTACGACACCACCCCCAGCGGAGATACCCCGGTGCTGGTGGGCGGCGGCGTGGGTGTGCCCCCCCTGTACGGCCTGTGCAAGGCCCTGCTTTCCCAGGGCAAGCACCCCGCCGTGGTTCTGGGCTTCAACAAGGCTGAGGAAATCTTCCTGGCAGAGGAATTCCGGGCCCTGGGAGTCCAGGTGCATATCGCCACCGCCGACGGCAGCGTGGGCACCCGTGGCTTTGTCACCGATGTGCTGAAAGCCCTCCCCTACTCTTATTTCTACACCTGCGGCCCCCTGCCCATGTTCAAGGCCATGGAGGCTGTGGTTTCCACCGCCGGGCAGTATAGCATGGAGGAGCGCATGGGCTGCGGCTTCGGTGCCTGCATGGGCTGCTCCATCCAAACAAAAAGCGGTGCCAAGCGGGTCTGCAAGGACGGCCCGGTTTTCCCCCGAGAGGAGGTCTTCTTCTGATGAACACAAAAGTTAGCCTCTGCGGCATTCCCCTGGACAACCCGGTGATTCCCGCCTCCGGCACCTTCGGCTACGGCTATGAATTCGCCGAGCTGTACGACATCAACCGACTGGGCACTTTCTCCTTTAAGGGAACCACCCGGGAGCCCCGCTTCGGCAACCCCACCCCCCGGATTGCAGAATGCACCGGCGGCATGATCAACGCCGTGGGTCTGCAAAACCCCGGCGTGGAGGCTGTGATTTCCCGGGAGCTGCCCCGGCTGGCCCAGTGCTTCCGCAAGCCGGTGATGGCCAACGTCTCCGGCTTCAGCGTAGAGGACTACGCCTATACCTGCCAGAAGCTGGATGCCCAGCCCCAGGTGGGCTGGCTGGAGGTCAATGTCAGCTGCCCCAATGTCCACGGCGGCGGCATGAGCTTCGGCACCCAGCCGGAGGCCGCCGCAGAAGTGACCCGTGCCGTCAAGGCCGTCACCAAAAAGCCGGTGATTATCAAGCTCTCCCCCAACGTAACGGACATTGTGTCCATCGCCAGGGCCTGCCAGGATGCAGGCGCAGACGGCATCAGCCTGATTAACACCATGCTGGGAATGCGCATCGATTTGAAGCGCAGAAAACCCGTGATTGCAAACACCATGGGGGGCTTCTCCGGCCCTGCCATCTTCCCGGTGGCAGTGCGGATGGTGTACCAGGTGAGCCAGGCAGTATCCATCCCCGTGGTGGGCATAGGCGGCGTGCAGAGCGCCGAGGATGTGCTGGAAATGATGCTGGCAGGTGCCACCGCCGTAGAGGTGGGTGCAGCCAATCTGGTGAACCCCTTCGCCAGCCTGGACATTGTAAACGGACTGCCCGCAGCCATGGAAAAATACGGAATCAACGACTTGAACGAAATTATAGGAGGCGCACACAATGGGTAAGGATGTTATTGTTGCCTGCGACTTTTCCAGCGCAGAGCAGGTTTTCACGTTTCTGGACAAATTCGAAGGGAAGAAGCCCTTTGTAAAAATTGGCATGGAGCTGTACTATGCCGAAGGCCCCGCCATTGTCCGGGAGATTAAGGCCCGGGGTCACAAGATTTTCCTGGATTTGAAGCTCCACGACATTCCCAACACGGTGAAAAAGGCCATGGCAGTTCTGAGCAACCTGGATGTGGACATCTGCAACCTCCACGCCGCCGGTACCACCGCCATGATGACTGCCGCCCTGGAGGGTCTGACCCGGCCCGACGGCAGCCGCCCCCTGCTGATTGCCGTCACCCAGCTGACCTCCACCGACCAGGAGGCCATGGAGCGGGATCTGATGATTCACGCCCCCATTGACCAGGTGGTGATGCACTACGCCGAGACCGCCAAGAATGCAGGTCTGGACGGCATTGTCTGCTCCCCCCTGGAGGCCGGTAAGGTGCATGAGCGCTGCGGCAAGGACTTCCTCACCGTCACCCCCGGCGTTCGCTTCGCCGACGGTGACGCAGGCGACCAGAAGCGGGTAATGACCCCCGCCGCCGCCAAGGCCATTGGCTCTGACTACATTGTGGTGGGTCGTCCCATCACCGCCGCCGCTGACCCGGTGGCAGCCTACCAGCGCTGCCTGGCAGAGTTCTGCGACTAAGGCGGCAGTGCCCTGACCCGCCCGGTTCGATATCCCTCAGAAACCGTTTTGTATACACATCCGGTGCGAAGCGCCCTCGGCTCCCCCTGGGGCGCTTTGCGCCATACCGCATCCCCAAAAACTGAAACCAAAGGAGACAGACCATGGAAAGCTATAAAAGAGAATTTATCCAGTTCCTGGAAAATGCCGGTGTGCTGAAATTCGGTGACTTCACCGCCAAATCCGGCCGCAAGATTCCCTACTTCATCAACGCCGGTATGATTAAGACCGGTGACGAAATCGCCACCCTGGGCGAATTCTATGCCCGGGCCTATCAGGAAAAGCTGGGCAACAAGCAGGCTGTCCTCTACGGCCCTGCCTACAAGGGCATTTCCATTGCCGTATCCGCCGCCGTAGCGCTGAGCAAACACGGCCTGAACGTCCCCTTCTTCTTCAACCGCAAGGAAGTGAAGGACCACGGCGAGGGCGGCGTGTTCGTGGGCTATGTGCCCCAGGCCGGTGAGGAAGTGGTTATTGTAGAGGATGTTATCACCGCCGGTACCGCCATCCGGGAGAGCATGGAAATTCTCAGCCACCTGGAGGGCGTGAAGGTCGCCGCCACCTTTATCATGGTGGACCGCAAGGAGCGGGGCAAGGGCGAGAAGCTGGCCATGGAGGAAGTGGAGGAGGAGTTTGGCTTCCCCGTGTACTCCGTGGTGGACGTGTATGACATCATCGAGTATCTGGACGAGAAGCCCGAGCACGCCGAAAACGTTGCCCGCATTCGCGCTTATCTTGCCAAGAACGGAGTGCAGAAATGAGAAGTCTAATCAGCATTCTGGATTTGACCGTAGCGGAAATCGACGACCTCATTGTCACTGCCAAGGATATCATTGCCCACCCGGAAAACTACTGGGATTCCTGCAAGCACAAGAAGCTGGCCACTCTGTTCTTCGAGCCCTCCACCCGCACCCGGCTCAGCTTTGAGGCGGCCATGATGGAGTTGGGCGGCAACGTGATTGGCTTCTCCCAGGCAAGCTCCTCCTCCGCCTCCAAGGGCGAGAGCATGGCGGACACTGCCAAGATTCTCAGCTGCTACGCCGACATTATGGCCATCCGCCACCCCAAGGACGGCGCT
>Ga0129311_1002342_pt1 | contig 11608 bp, 6 predicted proteins | sample Go1ome_FD_94435 | JGI IMG/M metagenome (GOLD analysis project Ga0129311, IMG submission 94435) | Western lowland gorrila individual fecal microbial communities from Wisconsin, USA - Go1022B metagenome | ecosystem: Host-associated > Mammals > Digestive system > Large intestine > Fecal | place... | reverse complement strand
CCGAATATCCATGATTCATGGCCAAGGGGAATGACATAGACTTAGAAAATATCTCTATGAAGAAATGAAAATGTGAGAAAAAGCGAGTTAACAAGAGAAAAACAAAGATTATTATGGGAGGTAAAAAACAATGGCAAGTGATATGGAAAATCCACAGGGTAAACCACAGGAACAAGAAGCCGAGAAGAAAGACTTTAAGGAAGTAACAGTAAAGTTTGGTAAAGGTCTTGTAGGTGAGCCTTTTCAGGGCAAGGATGGCAAGAACTACAGACAGATTAAGATACCAAATCAGGATGAGAACGATAAGAGTCCTTGGGCAACTTTTGTTGTTAAGGCAAATTCGGTTCACGAAGATCAGTTTGGTAAAGGTATGTGGGTAAAACTACCAGCAGAAGGCACAACCACTGTTCGTAAAGATTATGTGGTGGGACAGGATGAAGCTGGAAAGAATGTCTATGAGACAACTAAGGAGAAGGTTCCTAATATAGAACTCAAAGCAAGAGTTGAGTTCTATAAGGATAAGGACAAAGACAGAGATTCATTAAAGGATAGACTTTCTGATAAGAAGGAGACTGTATCTCAGAATAAAGGGGATAAGCCTAAGCAGAATACTAAGTCTAAAGAAAATGCGTTATAGGAGGGGCAGCAATGCAGAAGAAATATTCTGTAATTTATGCTGATCCACCTTGGCAATACAAAGTTTACTCCAAGAAAGGTATGGGAAGAAGTGCAGAAAGTCACTATCCAACAATGACTATTGAAGATATAAAGGCTCTACCTGTGGAGAAACTTGCAGATAAGGATTGTGCGCTGTTTCTATGGGTGACATTCCCTTGTTTATTAGAGGGAATTGAGACACTAAAAGCTTGGGGATTTACCTATAAGACAGTTGCTTTTACTTGGATAAAGCAAAATAAAAAGTCTGATTCTCTATTTTGGGGTATGGGATATTGGACAAGAGCAAATGCTGAATTATGTTTGCTTGGCACAAGAGGGCATCCTAAAAGAGCAGGAAAAGGGGTACATCAAGTTATTATTTCTCACATTGAGGAACATAGTCGAAAGCCTTATGAAGCACATAGAAGAATTATGGAACTTATGGGAGATGTACCTAAAATTGAGCTATTTGCCCGTAGAAAAACAGATGGTTTTGATGTTTGGGGTAATGAGGTGGAATCAGATATAGATATGGAGGAAATTAAATAAATGCAATTAGTAATAGCAGAAAAGCCGAGTGTCGCAAACAGTATTGCAGATGTGCTTGGTGCTAATGATAGAAAAGATGGTTACAGGGAAGGTAATGGATATCTTGTTTCTTGGTGCGTAGGTCATTTAGTTGAATTATCGCAACCACAGGCATACGGGGAGCAGTTCGAGAAATGGGATTTTAATACATTACCGATTATGCCTGAAAATTGGCAGTATGAGGTTAAATCTGATACGAAGAAGCAGTTTGATGTAGTGAAAAAGCTTATGAATGATTCTTCAGTATCAGAGGTTGTATGTGCAACAGATGCCGGACGAGAAGGAGAACTTATTTTTAGGCTTGCATACAGAATGGCTGGTTGTAAAATGCCTATTCTAAGACTCTGGATTTCTTCTATGGAGGAAAGTGCAATAGAGGAAGGCTTTGCAAATCTTAAGCCGGGAAGTGATTATGACAATCTTTATAAGTCAGCTCTTGCCAGACAACAGGCAGATTGGCTTGTGGGTATCAATGGAACAAGACTTTTTACAGTTTTGTATAAGAGCAAAGTGTTAAAGGTTGGACGAGTTCAGACACCTACACTTGCAATGCTTGTAGATCGTGAAGCGGAGATTATGAATTTCAAGAAAACTCCGTACTATACGCTTGTGCTGGATGCAGATGGACTTAAAGCAGTATCAGATAAATATGATACTGAAAATTCAGCAAATCAAGCAAAGATATCTTGCTCAGGAAGAAATGCAGAGGTGGTTTCAGTTAAGAAAGAAGATAAAACTCTCAATCCACCGAAGCTTTATGACTTAACATCCTTACAGCGTGAAGCCAATAAGATGTTTGGGTTTACGGCAAAGCAGACGCTTGAATATACACAGAGCCTTTATGAGAAAAAGCTTGTCACATATCCAAGAACAGATAGTCAGTTCTTATCAGATGATATGGCTGATACAGCAGGTAGTGTAATTGAAGCAATTAAGGCAAATATGACTCTTACAACCCCGTTTGAAGGAGATACAAGTCCAGATATTAAGAGGGTACTTAACTCAAAGAAGGTAACAGACCACCATGCGATTATTCCTACAGTACAGATTGCTAAGGGAATGGATGTTACAGAAACAGAAAAAAAGATTTTATATTTAGTAGCTGCAAGATTATTAGAAGCTACAGGAAGTAAGCACGAATATGTATCTGAGACAGTTGTTCTTAGTTGCAATCGCATTGAATTTAAGTGTAGTAGCAAGGTTATCAAGGATAATGGCTGGAAGATATATGAGGAAGCTCTTAAGTCAGTATTTAGCATTAAAAAGACTGATGATGATACTGATGAGGATGAGAATCTTAGTAGTATTTCAGTAGAAGAAGGTCAGTCTTTAGCAGTTAAGGAGATTGTAGTTAAAGAACAGTTTACAAAGGCTCCACCACATTACACAGAAGCAACACTTCTTACAGCAATGGAGAAAGCTGGTGCTGCTGATATGGACGATGAAGTAGAGAGAAAAGGTCTTGGTACTCCAGCAACCAGAGCAGATATTATCGAAAAGCTTGTTAAAGACGGATTTGTTAAGCGAGAGAAAAAACAGATGATACCAACCGATGATGGTATGAAGCTTATAACTGTATTACCTGATTCTGTGAAATCTCCACAGCTTACAGCAGATTGGGAAAATGAGCTTGTGCTTGTATCTAAAGGCGAGGTATCAATGGATCATTTTATGGAAGGTATCGAGCTTATGGTTAGTGAGCTGGTTGCAAAGTATAAGGATGTAGGTGCAACAGCAATAGACAATCCGTTTTCCAAGGAACAGGAATCACTTGGAGAGTGTCCTAAGTGTAAGAGTGCAGTTGTTAAAGGTAAGTTCGGACCTTATTGTAGCGGCAAATGCGGTATGGTGTTTGGAAAAGCTATGGGTGCAACACTTACAGAAAAAGAAGTGAAGAGCCTTTTAGAAGGAAAGAAAATACTTGTTAAAAATCTTCGAGGAAAGTCTGGCAAGGTATATGATGCCTATTTACAGCCAAACGGAATCGAAGATTTTTCATATACAGACAAGAATGGAAAAGAGCATAAAGGTTCACAGTATAAGTTTGATATGACTTTTCCAAAGAAAAAGAATTAGGAGGAAAAAACAATGCATGTAAAGAGCACAATTAACACAGGTAGTATGACAGCAAGTAGAAATGCTGACAGAGAAAAGGCAAGACTTGTAGCCTATAACGAAGGGATTAAGAAACTTATGGAAAAGGCTATGAAAGACGCAGAAAAAGCAAAGGGAGGTACACAGTAATGATGAATTATGATGAGTTTAAGGAAACGATTGCCGATGAGATTAAGGATTTTCTCCCTGAGAAGTTTGAGGACAGCAATGTTGCGATAAATACAGTACAGAAGAATAATGAGCAGCTTGATGGACTTACAATTACAAGTCCAGACAGTAATGTGTCTCCAACCATTTATCTTAATAGCTATTATGAAAGCTATCAGGATGGAGAAAGCATTGAGGATATCTTGCAGAATATAGCAACTGTCCGTATGGATCACGAGGTAGATAAGTCCTTTGATATTACAAAGATTACAGATTTTGAGCAGGCAAAGGACCATATTGCACCAAGAGTTATCGGTATGGAAGATAATGCAGAGCTTCTTGCACAGCGTCCGCATAGTGAAATGGATGATTTAGCTGTTACATATTGTGTGATGCTTGGCTCTGATGAAAATGGTTCAATGAGCGTACCTATTACAAATCAGCTTATGGAAAGCTGGGGAGTAACACAGGAAGAGCTTCACGATATTGCTATTTCTAATCTGGAGTCTTTATCACCTTCCACATTTAAGTCTATGAATGAGGTAATGGCTGAAATGATGTTACCACAGATGATTGAGGAATGTGGTGGAGATAGAGATATGGCAGAAGCAATGCTTAGTGCTATGATGCCACCAGAAGAGAAAATGTATGTTATCTCTAATGAAGAAAAGTTAAATGGTGCAGCGGCACTTCTTGATGATAAGCTTATGGATTCAATTAGAGAAAAAATTGGCGATGATTTCTTTATCTTACCTTCAAGTATCCACGAGTGTCTCGTTGTTCCGGCAGATGCAGGAATGGAGCTTAGAGACCTTGAAAATATGGTAAAGGAAGTCAATGAGACGCAGGTTGCTCCACAGGACAGACTTTCAGACCATGTATATCAGTATGATGCTGATTCTCACGAAGTATTCCGAGCTGATAAGGCAGAGGAAAGACAGGCAACAAAAGAAGCAGCAAAGGGAGAAAAAGCAGTTGATAAAAAGGCTGAAAAAGAGGAAACCAGAGCATCCTTAAAGGATAGACTTGCTGAAAAAAAGAAAGAAATCGCTTCAGGAGAAAAAAAGGATCCAGCGAAGGATCTGGGCAAGAAGAAAGAAACTGTGATTTAAGCGATTTATATAACATTTATGATAAGAGGGTGGCTGATTAAGCTGCCCTCGTTTCATAGAAAGGAGTTTTGATGGTTACAAAGTATGATTTAATATCCGGACTTGCACAGGCTACAGCTCAAGAAGTTGTAAAAAATGAAATGGAATGGGCAAAATACCTTGAAACAGCCGCAAGAATATACAGATATCCTTTTAAGGACCAGCTTCTTATATATGCACAAAGACCAGATGCTACAGCGTGTGCCAGTTTAGAGTTCTGGAATGAAAAAATGAATTGCTGGGTTAATAAGGGTGCCAAAGGTATTGCTTTAATTGATGAGTCTTATGACAGAGGAAATAGACTTAAATATGTGTTTGATGTATCTGATGTTCATAAGGCAAGAAGAATTGGTAAAGATCCGAATTTGTGGAAGATGCAAGAGGAACACAAAGAGGATGTATTAAAAAGACTTGAAAATATTTATGGTGAGACAGATCCAGAGAAATCATTTGAGCAGAGAATTGTGGAACTGTCAGACCGTATTGCATTAGATTATTCAGGAGAACTATTACCTGACCTTAAATATATGGTTGAGGGGAGTTTCCTTTATGGATATGATGAGCAGAATCTTGATATAAGGCTTAGAGAAACACTTTCAGCAAGTATCGCATTTTCTGTTTTATCAAGGTGTGGGTATGAGACCAGGGATATTTTGGATGAGGTTAGTTTTAATTATATCCATGAGTTCAATTCACCTGATGTTCTTAATATTTTAGGCAATGCTACATCAGATTTAACAAGTCCAATTTTACAGGAAATTGGAAAAGAGATAGCTGCTTATGAGAAATTACACGAAAATATGCGTGTACCAGAAAAAGGACTTGCAAATAGTCCTGAGCGTGATTATAATGCTTTAAAGCGTGAAAGTGAAAGCGGACACGAAGAATATATTGATAACGCACCAAAAGGCGTAGAAAGGGGCGATAGCGATGAATATAGCATACGAGAAAAACGGGGATTACATGATCCCGACATTACAGGCGGATCCACAGCCGGAGGGGACAGTAACCAAGTACGGAATGATGAGGGAGAGCTTTCTGAAGGATTATCACAAGGGAGTTTATTCAGCGTTTCTGATGAAAGGGAAATTGAAAGAGCATCTCTTGACTATCCAGACGCAGGCAGAGGAGAGATTAGAGAGCCTAATGAATCAAATGGCGAAAACGGAAGGGATAACGGAGAGCTTGAAGGAATCAAATCAGATGCTTTGGGTACAGAAAATGGAGAACATCAGAGCATCAGCGGAGGAAATCGTTCTGAACGAGCTGGTTTACAGCCTGTAGAAGATACTTTACTTCGAGCAGAAAATGCACCAGAGCCTAAGTATGAACAATTAAGTCTGTTTCCAAGTTTTGAGGAACAGATGGGAAATATCGTAGCAGCGGAAGCAAGTATGAAATATACAATGCCCGCTGCTTTTTCTTTACCGAAAGAGCATTTAGATACCATTCTTCGTAGTGGTGGTGGAAACTCAAACAGCAGAAAAAGAATCTATGCGAAATATTCTGAACATAAGACTCCAGAAGAAATGATTGGTTTCCTAAAGGCAGAATATGGCACTACGGGAAAAGGTTTTGAATTTGATGGAAATCCTGTGTCTGTTTGGTTTGATGACAGAGGTATGGGTGTAGGATATGGAACATCTGCGAAAGATGCGCCAATCATGGTAATGGATTGGCCTGAGATTGAGCAGAATATCCGTACACTTGTTGAAACAGGCGAGTATATGAGCAGACCTGAAGCTTTTCTGGTAGATTCCTTTGAACAGAAGAGAGTTGCTAATCAGCTTTATTTCTTCTTTAGAGACGGAATTGGTGAGACTCCAGATAGTATTGGCATTAAGGGTAATAACTTCCCGGATAGTGAAGCAAGACTTATGGAGCTTCTTGCTACACATGAAGGAAGAAATCTTATTGCAGATGAATTATTAGATGCAAAAATGCGACTTGATAGTGGAGAGTTATCGCTTAGATGGAAATATGTAAAATCTCCAGAGCATTTAATGGATGAAGTTGCAGATCTTGATACAGAAAGATTGGTATTCCCATTAAAGGAAAGCCTTGATATAAGAACTGAGAGTTTTATTACTCAGGATGAGATAGATTTTGCACTTACAAGAGGAAGTGGTTTTTCTCAAGGAGCATTTCGTATTTATGAGCATTTTTCAGAAGGACACGATAAAAAGGACAATGTTGAGTTTTTAAAGCACGAGTATGGAATTGGAGGAGGTTCTGGTGGACTTCCGGGAAGTGATGTATCTCATAATGATCATGACGGAAAAGGTATAAAACTTGCAAAGGGTAGCTATGGCAGTCCTTATGCTTCGGTGCTTCTTAATTGGAATGTAGTTGAGAAGCGTATTCGTGAGCTTGTTCAGGAAGATAAATACTTATCACCACAGGCAAAAGAAGCTTATGAGCAGTATAAACTTGATAAAGCGCAAAAAGAGCTTGAAAGACAGGCTCAACGAGAACCAAGGTTATCTGTTGTAGAGACAAGTGATGCCTTTGCTTGGGGCGAAAACTATGCTATTTGGGATAAAGAGAAACAGGACTATTGCAAGAGCATTGACGGAACTGTTTATACCTTCGAGACCGAGGAAGATGCAAAAGCATTATTACCACAGGTCGAGCGAGAAATAGCTGCACAGGATAAGGCTGTAGAATCCTATAATCATCCAGAAGTTGTTGATATCACAGATATAGAGGAACTAATAGATGGCGATGTGGTTGCTCTTGATAATGGATATGTGGTTGATATTCTTTCAGACCAGAATATTTCAAAGGAGCAGGAGCTTATAGGTTATGATTCTTCTGACGGAGAGGAAATTCGCTTTAGTGCTGATGATATCGAGGAAATCAGACGAGATGGTGTTCTTATCGCACAGGTTCCAGAAGAGGAAGAAGTTGTAATTGATGATAAGGGCAATCATGCAGCTAATGAAGAAGCAAAAGAAAGTAAAGCTGTAGAAGCTGAAGAACTGACTTTCCCTTGGGAAGAAAACGAGCCAAAGGAAGAAGCAAAGAAGCCAGAGCCAGACCGTAGTAAGGGCATCAATTACAATATTATTAATAGGCATTTAGGCGAAGGTACTCCAAAGGAGAAATTCAGAAGAAATGTAAATGCTATAAAATTGCTTAACCAGATTGAGAGCGAGGGTAGAATTGCTAATCCAGCAGAACAGGAAACATTAGCACAGTATGTTGGCTGGGGTGGTCTTGCGGATGCTTTTGATGAAACAAAGAGTAATTGGGCAAGCGAATATGCAGAATTAAAGGCATTACTTACTCCAGAAGAGTACAAAATGGCAAGAGAAAGTACATTGAATGCTCATTATACAAGTCCTACAGTTATTCGCAGTATGTATCATGCTCTTGAAAATATGGGATTTAGTAAAGGTAATGTGTTAGAGCCTTCAATGGGTATCGGTAATTTCTTTGGTATGATGCCGCCCACAATGGAGCATAGCAGATTATATGGTGTTGAGCTTGATGATATAACAGGTCGAATAGCAAAGCAGCTATATCCACAGGCTGATGTGCAGATAAAAGGTTTTGAAAAGACCGATTATCCTAACGATTTTTTTGATGTTGCCATAGGTAATGTTCCATTTGGTCAGTATAAGGTAGCTGACAAGCAGTATGATAAAAATAATTTTCTTATCCATGACTATTTCTTTGCAAAGGCACTTGATAAGGTTCGTCCGGGTGGTGTTGTTGCATTTATCACAAGTAAGGGAACAATGGATAAGGCAAGTCCAGAGGTTAGAAAATATCTTGCACAAAGAGCAGATTTACTTGGTGCAGTAAGACTTCCAAATACTGCATTTAAGGCAAATGCTGGAACTGAGGTAACATCAGATATTCTGTTTTTCCAGAAGAGAGACAGACTTATGGATATTCAGCCTGATTGGGTGCATTTAGCAGAAAATGAAGATGGTATTACCATGAACTCATACTTCGCAGATCATCCAGAACAGGTAGTTGGTAAAATGGCAATGGTATCAGGACCTTTCGGAATGGAAAGTACCTGTCAGCCAGATGAGAGCAGACCATTTGAGGAACAGCTTGAAGAAGCGATTGGTCGAATTACAGGACATATCGAAGAAGTAGAGCTTTCTGATTTGGAAGAGGAAATGCAAATTGAAACAATACCAGCAGATCCGAATGTAAAGAATTTCAGTTACACAGTAGTTGATAATCAGGTTTATTACAGAGAAAATTCTGTAATGCGTCCTGTAGATGTAGCAGATACAATGGCTGAGCGTATCAAAGGCATGGTAGGCATTAGAAACTGCACACAGGAGCTTATCAATATGCAGCTTGAAGAGTATTCTGATAGTGCAATTAAGGGTAAGCAGGCAGAACTTAATCAATTATATGATGATTTTTCAAAAAAATATGGACTCATCAATTCACAAGGCAATAAGCGAGCGTTTTCACAGGACAGTAGCTATTGCCTTTTGTGTTCTCTTGAAAAGCTGGATGATGAAGGCAATTTCAAGGGTAAAGCAGATATGTTTACCAAGAGAACCATTAAGAAAGCCGAGATAGTTACAAGTGTTGATACAGCAAGTGAAGCATTGGCAGTATCACTTGGAGAAAAAGCAAAGGTCGATCTTGATTATATGTCAGAGCTTACAGGTAAGGACAAGGATGTACTTACAGAGGAGCTTAGAGGTGTAATCTTCCAGAATCCTATAACCGATAGCTGGGAGACAGCAGACGAATACCTGTCTGGTAATGTCAGAGAGAAGCTTGCAATAGCACAGACTTATGCTGAAAATCATCCAGAGTTTGCAATCAATGTTCATGCACTTACACAGGTCCAGCCAAAGGAACTTGATGCATCTGAAATTGAGGTGCGTATCGGTGCGACTTGGATTGATAAGAAGTATATTGAAGATTTTATGCGTGATACCTTCAATACTCCAGATTATCTATTCAGACGAGATGTGATGGGAATACAATTCTCGCCGGTAACAGGAGAATGGAATGTTAAGGGCAAAAATGCTGACTATGGCAACTCACTTGTAAATATGACCTATGGTACAAGCAGAGCCAATGCTTATAAGATTTTAGAGGATTCTCTTAATTTAAAGGATACCCGTATCTATGACACCATAGAAGAGGATGGAAAAGAAAAGCGTGTCCTTAATAAACAGGAAACAACGATTGCAAGTCAGAAACAGGAAGCTATAAGAGAAGCCTTTAAGGATTGGATATTCAGAGATCCAGACCGCAGACAGGCTCTTGTTGCAAAGTACAATGAATTATTTAATTCTACCCGTCCAAGAGAATATGATGGAGCACATCTTAAGTTTCCGGGTATGACTCCAGATATTGAATTAAAGCCACATCAGAAAAATGCTGTTGCTCATGTGCTGTATGGCAATAATACCTTGCTTGCACATTGCGTAGGTGCTGGTAAGACCTTTGAAATGACTGCGGCTGCTATGGAAAGTAAAAGACTTGGTTTATGCCAGAAGTCATTATTTGTAGTACCGAACCATTTAACAGAGCAGTGGGCAAGTGATTTCTTGCGATTATATCCTGGTGCGAATATTTTAGCTGCAACAAAGAAGGACTTTGAACCAGCTAATCGAAAGAAATTCTGTTCAAGAATTGCCACAGGCGATTATGATGCAGTTATTATCGGGCATAGTCAGTTTGAGAAGATTCCTTTATCACAGGAAAGACAGATAACCATTATTGAAAGACAGATAGAGGATATTACAGCGGCAATCGACCAGATGAAAGCTGACAGGGGCGAGCGTTATACAATTAAGCAAATGGAAAAGACCAAGAAAGGCTTGCAGACAAGACTTGATAAGCTTAATGATCAGAGCCGAAAAGATAATGTAGTTACCTTTGAGCAACTTGGTGTAGATAGATTATTCGTGGATGAGAGCCACAATTATAAGAATCTGTTTTTATATACTAAGATGCGTAATGTAGCTGGTATAGCACAGACAGAAGCACAGAAGTCCTCAGATATGTTTGCAAAGTGTCAGTATCTTGATGAGCTGACAGGTGGTAAGGGTGTAACTTTTGCAACAGGTACACCAATTTCAAACAGTATGACAGAGCTTTATACAAATATGCGCTATCTACAGTTTGGTACGCTGAATCGTTTGGGATTAGGTCAGTTTGATGCTTGGGCGGCTTCATTTGGCGAAACACAGACAGCTATTGAGCTTGCACCTGAAGGAACAGGATATAGAGCCAAGACCAGATTTGCGAAGTTTTTCAATTTGCCAGAGCTTATTAGTCTTTTCAAAGAAGCGGCTGATATTCAGACTCCAGATATGTTAAAACTGCCTGTTCCAGAAGCAGAATATGAAAATGTTGTATTAAAGCCAAGTGAGTTCCAGAAAGAAATGGTGGAATCTTTGGCTGATAGAGCAGAAGCAGTAAGAGACAGACGAGTGGATGCATCCGTTGATAATATGCTTAAAATTACCAATGACGGAAGAAAGCTTGCACTTGACCAGAGACTTATGAATCCAATGCTACCGGATGATGAAAATTCAAAGTCGGCAGTATGTGTAGAAAAGGCATTTGAAATATGGGAACAGACTAAGCCTGAGAAGTCCACACAGTTAATTTTCTGTGATTTATCAACTCCAAAGGGTGATGGTACATTTAATGTCTATGAGGATATCAGAGATAAACTTGTAGCAAAGGGTGTGCCAGCGGATGAGATAGCATTTATTCATGATGCCAATACTGAAACCAGAAAAGCAGAATTATTTGCAAAGGTAAGAAGCGGACAGGTTCGATTTTTACTTGGTTCTACAGCAAAGATGGGAGCTGGTACGAATGTTCGTGCGACTTGTTGTCGTACAAACTCTAATGTGGGATAAAACCTGTATTAGAACTAAAATCGACGGCTGAATCAATTCAGCTAACTGATATTCCGAGGAGTGGAATGATGGGGTAACGCCCTG
>Ga0129311_1002339_pt1 | contig 11620 bp, 12 predicted proteins | sample Go1ome_FD_94435 | JGI IMG/M metagenome (GOLD analysis project Ga0129311, IMG submission 94435) | Western lowland gorrila individual fecal microbial communities from Wisconsin, USA - Go1022B metagenome | ecosystem: Host-associated > Mammals > Digestive system > Large intestine > Fecal | place... | reverse complement strand
TATTCCTTTAATTAAGCCTCTTTCCAATAATTCGTTTATTATATTTTCTCCTAGTCCATCTATATTCATTGCTTCTCTTGATACAAAATGTACTAAGTTTCTATATAATTTTGCAGGACATTCTATTCCTGTACATCTTACAGCTGCTTCTCCCTCTTCTCTTACAGCCTCAGCTCCACAAACTGGGCATACTCTTGGCATTTCAAAATTTATTTCTTTTCCTGTTCTTTTTGACTCAACTACTTTAACTATTTCTGGTATTACATCTCCTGCTTTTTGAATTACAACTGTATCTCCAATTTTTAAACCTTTTTCTTTTACAAAATCCTCATTGTGTAAAGTTGTTTTGGATATAGTAGAACCTGCAACCTTTACTGGTTCTAATATTGCCATTGGAGTTATTACACCAGTTCTTCCTACTTGGCAAATGATGTCTTTTAAGATTGTTTCCTTTTGCTCTGGTGGATATTTATAGGCTACTGCCCATCTTGGTGTTTTTGCTGTTGTCCCTAAAATTTCTCTAAACTTTAAGTTATCTATTTTTACAACCGCACCATCTATTCCAAATGTTAGATTTTCTCTCATCTCGCCAATCTTTGCTATTGCTTGTTTTACTTCTTCTATATTTTTACATGGAATTCTAACAGGGTTTACATTAAAACCTTGTTTAGCTAAAAATTCTAATTCTTCAAAATGAGAATTAAATTCAATTCCATCTATTTTTTGAACATTAAAAATATAAATATCAAGTGGTCTTTTAGCTGTTATTTTACTATCTAATTGACGAAGTGAACCAGCTGCTGCGTTTCTTGCATTTGCAAATAATTCTTCTTCGTTTTCTTCTCTTTCTTGGTTCATTTTTTCGAAGTCTTCTTTAGATATAAAAACTTCTCCACGAACTGTTATATCTATATTTTCTTTTAATTCCATTGGTATTGTTTTTACTGTTTTTAGATTGTTTGTTACATCTTCTCCAACTAGTCCATTTCCTCTTGTTGCACCTCTTACAAATTTTCCATTTTTATATTCTAATGCTGCAGATAATCCATCTATTTTAGTTTCTACAACATAATTTACTTCTTTTATTCCATTTTCTTCAGCCTTTTCTTGCATTCTTTTATCAAAATCTTCAACATCTTGAATAGAAAATACGTCTTGTAAACTTTGCAATGGTACTTCATGTTCAACTTTTTCAAAGCCTTCTTTAACATGTCCACCAACTTTTTGTGTTAAAGAATCTGCTGAATTGAATTCTGGAAATTCTTTTTCAAGATTTCTTAACTCTACCATTAACATATCATACTCAAAATCTGATATTTCTGGTGCGTCATCATCATAGTATCTTTTAGCATGATATTCTACTGTTTTTCTTAAATATTCTATTCTTTCTTTTGCTTCTTTTTTATTCATTTTATTCATCCTCGCATTAATTTTATCTTTTAGTATTATATACAATTAAACCAAAAAAGAAAAGTCATTTTTAAAATTTCCTTTTCTTTTATTTTAAAACTATTCTGTCTATATTTTTTATGACATCCCAAAAAGTAAAAAAAGAAGAAATTAAAATTCCTTCTTTTTAGTCTTCTTTTGCAAATACTATAAATCTTCCTGAACTATCATCTGTACATGTTGATAAAGTTACTTCTGCTTTACCATTTGTATCTCTTTGATAGAATGATGTATCATCTGGTTTTGTTATAAAGTGATGATATATTGTATATGTTTTTTTCTTTCCTTCATAGTCTGTAATGTAGATTTTATCTCCATTTGAAACTTTTTTTAGATTTGAAAAGAATTGTCCATTTCTATAATTATGTCCTATTATTACTGTATTTCCTACTTGGTTAAGTCCTGCTCCATATAGTATTGCAACTGAATTTTCTATTGAACTTTTTGAAACTTTGTCTAATACTGGATATTTGAAGTTAATTTTTGGTATTTCCATTGTTCCATTTACAATAAATCCATTATAAGTTTTTTTCTTTGTTCTTACTGTTCCTGATGATGATGATGATGGTGCAACTTCTAAATCTCCTATTGTATTATTATTAGGAGTTGTATTTTCTGTTGGTGTTTCTGGAGCTTCACTTCCTTCATCACTGTCATCTGTTAAACCTATATCTCCTTCATAATTATTAACAAAAGTTTCCGCTTCTTGAGTATTATTGTTGTTTGAAACAAATTGAAATACTAAAAATCCAATTAGCCCAATTATTCCAATAACAACTAATACTAAAATTACTGTTAAAAGTTTATTATATTTACTCTCAAACATAATTTTATCCTCCTATATCTTTTGCAGTACAAATAAAATCTTTTTATTATGGAGCCCTTTGGTCTCCGCTACTTATATTATAACATATTTTTATGTTTTTTTAAAGTAATTTTAGGCAAATTTTTTACATAAATTTTCTCCTGCTAAAACATGGAAATGTAAATGCATTACTTCTTGCCCACAATCTTTTCCACAATTTACTACTACTTTGAAACCTTTTTCTTTAAATCCCATTTCTTCTGCTAATTTATTTATAACTCCATATATTCTTCCAATTATAGCTTCATCTTCTTTTTCTAAATGTGCTAATGATGTAATGTGTTTTTTTGGTATTACTAAAATATGAATTGGAGCAACTGGATTTATATTATCAAATGCTAATATTTCATCATCTTCATAGAATTTTTTTGAAGGCACTTCGCCTTTTATTATTTTACAAAATATACAATCTTCCATCTTTTCCTCCTTTTAGTTTAACACAGCTAAAACTCAATTATGTTTTAATCTCCTATTACAGCTTTAATTCTTCTTATACCCGCTGAACTAGCTTCTTCTTTTTTAATTTTAAAAGTTCCAATTTCTCCAGTATGTTTTACATGAGGTCCTCCACATAATTCTTTTGAAACATCTCCAATTGAATATACTGTAACAATATCTGGATATTTTTCTATAAACATACACTCAGCTCCAGATTTTAATGCGTCTTCCTTTGACATTTCTTCTACTGTTACTGGTAAATCTTCTTGTATCCACTTATTTACTATTTCCTCTGTTTTTTGCTTTTCTTCGTCTGTCATTTTATGGTCACAATTGAAGTCAAATCTCATTCTTTCTGTTGTTATGTTTGATCCTCTTTGATGTGTATCTGCTCCTAAAACTAGCTTTAATGCTGCATTTAAAAGGTGTGTTGCTGTATGGTATTTTGTTTCTATTTCACTATCTCCGGCTAAACCACCTTTAAATTTTTGAGCTGAACCTTGTCTTGATTTTTCTTGATGAGCTTTGAATAGTTCTTCAAATTCTTTCATATCAACTTCCATTTCATTTTCTTCTGCTAGTTCCTTTGTTACTTCTGGAGGGAAGCCATATGTATCGTATAATTTAAATACAACCGCTCCGTCAATTTTGTTTTTGCCAGCTTGTTTGCTATTGTTCATTGCTTTTGTAAATTCTTTTTCACCATGTGTTAAAGTTTTTACAAATTTATCTTTTTCTTCTACTAAAACAGCTATTATTTCATCTTTTTTAGTTTCTAAATCTGGATACATTTCCTTTAAGTTTTCCACATAAATAGCTATAAGTGTTGATATTTCAGTCAAATCTATTTGTAATTTATTCATGTGTCTTATTGCTATACGTATCAATCTTCTTAAAACATAACCTCTATCAACATTGCTTGGTCTTCCACCATCTGCAATTATCATCATACTAGCTCTTAAATGTTCTGCAACTATTCTTCTGCTTTCGATTTTATCTACTTTTTGAAGTTCTGCTATTTTATCCATTACAGGTTTAAATAATTCTGTATCGAATGGTGTTTCTTTACCTTGTAATAGCATTGTCATTCTTTCTAATCCTAATCCTGTATCAACATTTCTTTGTGATAATTTTGAATATTTTCCATCTTTATCTTTAAAATATTCCATAAATACATTGTTCCAAATTTCAACATATTTACCACAATCACATGATGGTTGGCAATTTTCTGAACATGCTGGTTTTCCTGTATCATAAAACATTTCTGTATCTGGTCCGCATGGTCCTTCTTCTCCTGCAATCCACCAGTTATCATCTTTTCCATAATAATAGATATGTCCATCTAATATTCCTGCCTTTTTCCAGCATTCTGCTGCTACTTCATCTCTTGGGCAATCTTCATCACCTTTGAAAACTGTAACTGATAATTTCTCAACCGGAATTTGAAGCTCTTTTGTTAGAAAATCGAAGCTCATTTGAATTGATTCTTCTTTAAAATAATCTCCTAATGACCAGTTTCCAAGCATTTCAAAATATGTCAAATGTCTATTATCTCCAACCTCATCTATATCGTTTGTTCTAACACATTTTTGGTAATCTGTTAAACGTGTTCCTGCTGGATGTTTTTGACCTAATAAATATGGTACTAATGGTTGCATTCCAGCTGTTGTAAATAATACAGAAGGATCATTTTCTGGTATTAATGGTGCTGATGGAATTACACTATGTCCTTTACTTTCAAAAAATTTTAAATATTTGTTTCTAATATCTATAGCTTTCATATTTTTCCTCTTTTCTTCTTTTTTACTTGTATATTTTACTATAAAAATATTGATAATTCAAGGTTTAATTTATTTTTCTTCCAAATATTTAACAAATTTTTCTATTAATCTTCCTCTATGGCTTATTTTGTTTTTTTCTTCAGCTGTAATTTCAGCAAATGTTTTGCCATATTCACATATAAAAATTGGGTCATATCCAAATCCATTGTCTCCTTTTGCTTCATATCCTATTTTTCCTTCTGTTACTCCTTCAAATATATGTTTTTGGCCATTTTCATCTATATAACAACCTACACATTTAAATCTAGCTGTTCTTTTTTCATCTGGTACATCTTTTAAAAGTGTTAGAATTTTATTTCTTCTGTCTTCACCTGTTGCATTTTCTCCAGCAAACCTGTGAGAATATACTCCTGGTGCTCCATCTAATGCGTCAACTTCTATTCCTCCGTCTTCAGCTAAAACAGGCTTTTTTGTTAATTTATATACTGCCTCTGCTTTTAATATTGCATTTTCTTCAAATGTAGTTCCAGTTTCATCTACTTCAAAATCAAAGCCAGCTTCTTTTTGAGATATTATTTTTATATCTTCACTTTTTATTTTTTCTCTAATTTCTCTTAATTTATTTTCATTATTACTTGCTAATATTATTTCCATTATTTTCCTCCATGTTAATTTAAATTATCAATTGGACCTGACTTTTGGGGACACTCTTAAAAAAACAGGCTTTTTCAAAACCCTGGTTTTTTAAGAGTGTCCCCAAAAGTCAGGTCACAACTAATTTATGTTATAGATGCTTCATATATCTTAACAATTACTGAATTTAATAATTCATCAAATTCTTCTTGTGATTGATTAACTCTTAAATCTTGTAATAAAGCTCTTGAGAAACTTGCAATCATTCTATTATTTTTTGCTAATTTTTCTACTGCTGTATCTATATCATATCCACCAGAAAGTGCTACTACTCTTACTACACAATCAAAGTCGTATAAATCTAGATATAAGTTTTCTTTAGATGGAATTGTAAATTTAAACATTATTTTTCTGTTTGAATCCCAGTCTTTTAGTTTTGCTACTATTTCTTCTTTAAGAATTTCTTCGCAAAGTTCTTTATCCTCTGAATTAATATCTACTTCTGGCTCTATAATTGGTACTAAACCATTATCACAAATTGTTTTTGCAAAATCAAACTGTTGATCAACTATTGCTTTTATTCCTTCTCTATTTGCACCATAAATAACAGAACGCATTTTAGTTCCAAATACATTGTGAGAATTTGCTGTTGTTAATTGTTCTACTAAATTTGGTATTTCTTTCATTAATTTTACACCATTTTGTTCTTCTTGTAATCCCTTATCTACTTTTAAGAAAGAAATTATTCCTTTATCTTCCCATAAATATTCTGAAGTATATTTTTCTCCTATTTTAGAAAGCATTGTTTTTTCAAATAATATTGCTCCAACAATGTGCTCATTTGTAAAAGCATTGCTTGTAAATACTCTTTTTCTCATTTCATGGATTAAATCAAACATTTCCTCTTCTGAAGAATATTGATCTTCGTTTATTCCATATGCTTTTAATGTTTTACTACTGCTTCCACCACTTTGGTCAAGTGCAGCAATAAATCCTTTCTTTGTTTTCATCATTTCTAACATTTTTTCATTCATAATTTTTACCTTTCCTTTCGTATTTTATCAAAATTTCAAATGCAAGCATTTGTTATTATCTTTCCTTATTATATATGAAATTAAAAATATATCAAGGATTTTTTGAAATTATTTTACTGCATTTATTAATTCTGTTTTATCTGTAACTCCTACAAATGTTTTTACAACATTTCCACCTTTGAAAATCATTATTGTTGGAATACTCATAATATTGAATTTTTGAGCTAACTCCAAGTTTTCATCTGTATTTACTTTTCCTACTTTTACTTCTTCTCCAAGTTCTTCTGCTACACCATCTATTATTGGAGACATCATTTTACATGGTCCGCACCAATCTGCATAGAAATCTAATATTACTGTTTTTTCAGATTTCATTACTTCTTCTTCAAAATTTTCTTCACTTATTTTTAAAACACTCATTTTTTACCTCCATTATTTTTTTCTTGTATATTTGGCAGCATCTAATCCCGCTTTTGCGCCATCATATACTGCTTTACACACTTGTAATAACCCACCTGTAACGTCTCCGCATGAATATAAACCATCTATATTTGTTTTCATGTTTTCATCAACTTTTATATTATCTTTTTCTAACATTACTCCCATTTTCTTTGCAAAGTCGCTACCTCCGGCTTTTCCAAGTGCAATGAATATTCCGTCTACCTCTAATTGTTCTCCATCTTCAAATTCTACTGATTTTACTCTTTCCTCTCCATGTATTTCTTTTATTTTTTTCGTTACAATTTCATAATCTGATGAAGTTTTCAATTCTAATCCATTTGTTAGAATTTTAACATTGTTTGCTATATTTTTCAAGTCATTTGCTTCACTTACTGCAAACTCGCCATTACCAATAACTACAACATTTTTACCTCTGTAAAAGAAGCCATCACATATTGCACAATAGCTTATACCTTTTCCTTCAAATTGAAGAACTCCTTTTACATTTGGTCTTAACTTTTTATTTCCAGTTGAAATTATAACTGATTTTGAGTTGTATTCTCCATTTGTTGTTTTCACTATAAAATCTTCTACTTTTTCTATATGCAATACCTCTTCTTTTCTAACTTCTATTCCTAAATTTTTTGCTTGCGTTATTCCATTTTCATATAATTTTTTCCCATCAATTCCGTCTACAAATCCATAATAGTTGTCTATCTTTTCTGCTTTATCTAAATTAGATTCACCATAATATAAAATTAATACATTTGCCCCTGCTCTTTTGGCATATAAACTTGCTGAAATTCCTGCAGGTCCTGCTCCGATTATTATTGTATCAAACATATTTTTCTCCTTTTATTCAAATATATTTGGAAAATTTCGTTGTTGAACTTCACTTCAAAAATCCTCAACGTGCATTAGCACGCCTCCGTTTTTTTTGTTCGTTCGCCTAGAAATTTCCTCAAATATATTTGAATTATTAAATTAAACTAAATTAATTTATTTTATCTAAAATTTTATATAATATTTTATAAAGTGTAACTGCTTCTTCTTGTGTTAAATTTACGCATTTTCCTATTTCTTCTGGTATATCTTTTGCTTTTTTTCTTAAATCTATACCTTTTTGCGTTACAGAAATTATAACACTACGTTCATCTTGTTCATTTCTTGTTCTTGTTATATATCCTTTTACTTCTAGTTTTTTTAGAAGTGGTGTAAGTGTTCCAGAATCTAAAAATAACATTTCTCCTAAATGTTTTACATTAATTTGTTTTTGCTCCCACAAAACCATCATTACTATATATTGTGTATATGTTAAATCTATTTCATTTAATAAAGGTTGATATCTTTTGGTAACCTCTTTTGCACAAGCATATAGTGGGAAACAAAGCTGATTTTGCAATTTTAAACTATCATAATTTTCTTTCATTTACTAATCCCTCTTATAATAATTCTTCTACCTTCTTCTCAATATCTTTAGGTTCTACTGTTGGTTCGAATCTTTCTACTACATTTCCTTCTCTATCTACTAAAAATTTTGTAAAGTTCCATTTTATATTACTATTATTTTTATAATCTTTATCCATCGCTTTTGCTATTGGAATTAAAACTTTGCCTTTTAATCCTGGGAATCCTTCAAATCCTTTTTGAGATTTTAAATATTTCCAAACTTCGCTTTCATTTTCTCCATTTACATCTACTTTTGCAAATTGACCAAATGTTGTATTATATTTTAATGTGCAAAATTCATGTATTTCTTCATCTGTTCCTGGTGCTTGATTTCCAAATTGATTACATGGAAAATCTAAAATTTCTAATCCTTTTTCATGATATTTTTTATACATATTTTCTAATCCTTCATATTGTAGTGTAAATCCACACCCTGTTGCTGTATTTACTATTAGTAATACCTTTCCTTTATATTGTTCGAAGCTTACTTCTTCTCCTTTTCCATTTTTAGCTTTTAAATCATATATGTTCATAATAAAACCCTCCTTTTTATATTTTATATAATTAAATTGTATGCAATATAATTATACTAAAATAATAGAAAATGTCAAGTATTTTTTATTATTTTTTGAAGTTTTTTTGAAGTTGGAAATAAATTTGGGACACCCTTGAATTTTGGGACACTCTTAAAAATCCAGGTTTTCAGGAAACCTGGATTTTTAAGAGTGTCCCAAAATTCAAGGGTGTCCCAAATTCCAAATTCATTTTTTTATATTTTATTCATTATTGCATAACTTCCATCGCATCATCACTGCTTAGGCCTTCTAAGTTGTAATATGTTTCTGGAATATGGCCAACTATCACATTTTCAGCTATTAAGACCTGATTTGTTATTTTTTTAGTTATGTTTTTAAATGGTGTTAATATACTTAACTCACATTCTACTTTTAAATATACTCTATGTAATGTTTGATTTATTCCTTTTGAGGAAAATTCACTTTTTAAATCTGTATTTATATTTCCTATTGAGGATATTTTTATAGGTATTATTGGTCCATGTCCTGCCAATAGTTTCATACCCGTAAATGTTCCGAAGCGCTATACCTACATCATCTCTTCCCTGGTTATTTATTTCTTCCTGAATTCTGACCGCAATATCTGATGTTATTTGATTTATAGGCACAACATTCGCTTTTAAAAGCGAAACAGTTCCATCTTGGTTTTTTTCAATTGTAAAAAAATCATCATAGTTATGTTCTTTCATTACTTCTGTCGCTTTTTTATTTGAAATGATTGTAGCAAGAGATATTGCTTTATTCTCACATAATGTTGTAAATACTGGTTCAACTGCATCTATAACAATTTTCAAAGTCGCAAATGCTATAAATACAATTAAGATGAGTTTTGTTCTTCTTGTATTTTTCTGATTATCAATTCTTCTTTTATTTTTATAATATACAAATTTAGGCAATCTTAGTCTAGGTCTTGAATAAATAATACTCATATTTCCTCCATTATTTTATTATATGAAGAATTGTTAAAAAAGAAACTAAAAAAACACTAATTAAATTAGTGTTTTTTATGGAGCAGGTAGTGGGAATCGAACCCACGTCATCAGCTTGGAAGGCTGAGGTTCTACCATTGAACTACACCTGCAAGTGTATTATTAAATTTTGTGGAGCAGGTAGTGGGAATCGAACCCACGTCATTAGCTTGGAAGGCTAAGGTTCTACCATTGAACTACACCTGCATTTCCCTTGACAATTATAGATTATAATGGTTTTTGTATTTTTTGTCAATAGTTTTTTATAATTTTTTTAAAAAAATGCAAAGGCTAGTAAATTCTAGCCTTTGTACCAGAGTTTTTTATGAATCTTCTAGATTCTCATAATAAATATATGAATATTTGAGATATCTTTCCGAAACATGGCCTTTCATTATCTCCACATTTAAATTCTTCGCCTGAGCATAACTCATCAGGAGATACATGTTTTGCATTAGTCTCTCCCACTCGTATTTACCATACGGTATGCCCAATGATGGAACAGCTTCTGGCCATCTTTCTTCCAAAGATTTCCTGTACTCTTCCCTAGCCTCATTGACAATAAAACGAATAAATTCGTCATTGCTCAACCGTTTAAGCTTAAATTTTCCAAACATAAATATCAAACCTCCATTGATTTGTATTTCTCTGGTTTTGCTGTTTAATGCTTATATTATATCACTTTTTTATTAAAATATCAATTGAATCTATTTATTTTTTTCATATAGTTCTTTATATATTTTATAATCTCTTAAAATTTTTCTTACATAATTATTAGTTTCTTTGAATGGAACGTTTTCAATGTCTGAACCATCTTTTTGGATAATTCCTTGTTCTACCCAATTATTTACATTTCCAATTCCAGCATTATAAGCAGCTAAAGCTAATTCTAAATTTCCATATTGTTCTAACAACAAAGATATATATTTTGTACCAAGCGCAATATTGTATTGAGGTTCTAGAATTTTTGATTTTAGTTCATCTTCTTTTATCGGAATTTCATCAGTTTTTTTCAATATATCTTTTGCAGTATTATCCATTAGTTGCATTAGTCCTTTTGCCCCTTCACGCGATTCTGCTGTTTCATTGAAATTGCTTTCTGCCTTTATTACAGCATATATTAAGTATTTATCTATATTATATTTTTTTGAATTTTCTTCTACAAAATTCTCATATTTTATTGGGTATAATAATTTCATTACTTTTGTTGGCACATCTAAAGCAAATGCTAGCCCAGCAATAATAACTAAAATTAGTAATAATTTAATAATTTTCTTCAATATTTTTTCTCCTTACTTACAGTCGTACCAATTACAAGCCTCTGAAATTTGTGCTACTAGAGGTACATCAAGTTTAGCAGCGTTTTGCATTTGTTCTTTAACAATTTGTTTGACTCCTTCTGCTTCTGATATTGGAGCCTCTATCATCATTTCATCGTGAACTTGTAAAACTATTTTAGATTGTAATCCTCTATTTTTTAACTCACGATATACATTAATCATAGCAATTTTCATGATATCTGCTGCTGTTCCTTGAATAGGTGTATTCATTGCAGCTCGCGCGCCAAATTGTCTTACCATATAATTATTAGATTTTAATTCTGGAATGTATCTTCTTCTATTATAAAGAGTTTCGACATATCCCTTTTCTTTTGCACTTTCTGTGATACTATCCATAAAATTCTTTATTCCAGAATACTGTTCCAAATATTCCTGAATGTATTGTTTTGCAAGTTTTACAGGAATTCCTAATTGCTCTGATAAGCCATAATCACTTATCCCATAAACAATTCCAAAATTTACAGCTTTAGCATTACTTCTTTGCTCATGAGTTACCTCATCTATTGGTGTTTTAAATACTTTGGAAGCTGCCTGTTTATGAATATCCTCATCATTTTTAAATGCTTGTATCATATGTTCATCTTTTGAAATATGTGCTAAAACTCTTAATTCAATCTGTGAATAATCGCTATCTATATAAACCTTTC
>Ga0129311_1002338_pt1 | contig 11621 bp, 9 predicted proteins | sample Go1ome_FD_94435 | JGI IMG/M metagenome (GOLD analysis project Ga0129311, IMG submission 94435) | Western lowland gorrila individual fecal microbial communities from Wisconsin, USA - Go1022B metagenome | ecosystem: Host-associated > Mammals > Digestive system > Large intestine > Fecal | place... | reverse complement strand
GGTATTGGTGTGTTGGCCGGCGGATTGATGGGATCGCTTTATAAGAAAAAGTCTGTATTGATCAGACTCGGTCTGGCTCTATTGCTTGGTGGTGCAGCCAGCAATGCGTATGATCGGATAATGAAGAAAGAAGTCACAGACTATTTCAGAATCAGCATTGGATCGAAACGGTTGGAGCGGATTATCTTCAATATCGGAGATATGGCTATTTTTATTGGCGGTATTTTGACGGCAATTGGAGAGATCAAAGAGAGCTTTTGATGCTGTATCAGCTGGATGCAGTATGTCTTTTACGGAAATGTGAATAGATATGACAGAAAAGGGACCTTTGGGATAGGGACTGTCTATAGACATAGACGGTTCCTACTCTAAGGTCCTTAATTTACGCGAGCAATGAGCCAAAGTCCGTGCTTGCACGAGACCTTGGCGTTGCTAAGCGCCAGTGGCGCTTGTTTAGCAACGACCGAAACGGAGTGTAGAGGTCGCGATAACTTGAGAAACTCGCGGAGCGTGTTTCTCATAGTTTACGCGGATTAATTATTCAGTATCAGCAGGTATAATTATTCAGCATCAGCAGGTGCTTCAGCTTCGGCCTGAAGGCCGTCTTCATACTTCAGAGCGGCTTCAATAAAGCCTTTGAACAGCGGATGCGGCTTATTCGGACGGGATTTGAATTCAGGATGTGCCTGAGTGGCAATAAACCATGGATGATCCTTTAATTCAATCATTTCAACGATACGGCCATCCGGGGAAATACCGCAGAGCTGCATACCGTTTTCTGTAAGAACATCACGGTATTCATTGTTGACTTCATAACGATGTCTGTGACGTTCTTCGATGACTTTCTCGCCGTAAAGCGCATAGGCTTTGGAGTTTTCATCAAGGACGCATTTGTATGCACCGAGACGAAGGGTACCGCCGAGATCTGTCACATTGTGCTGATCAGGCATAATATGGATGACCGGATGTGTTGTGTTCGGATTCAGCTCGGAACTGTGTGCATCTGTATAACCCAGTACATGGCGGGCAAATTCAACGATTGCCATCTGCATGCCAAGGCAGAGACCAAGGAATGGTACATTGTGTGTACGGGCGTATTCAATAGCGGTGATCTTGCCTTCGATACCTCTGTCACCAAAACCGCCGGGAACGAGAATACCATCGGCATCTTTCAGAATATCGGCAACATTGAATGAACTTACCAGCTCGGAATCTACCCACTGGATTTCTACTTCTGCGCCGTTGGCACATGCAGCATGCTTCAGGGATTCAACAACACTGATGTAGGCATCATGCAGCTGGACATACTTGCCGACCAGGGCGATGCGTACTTTTCTTGTAGGGTTCTTCCATGCATGGATCATTGCTTTCCAGTCATCAAGATCCGGTTCAGGACAGTCAATACCGAGACGTTTGCAGACAACCTGTGCCAGTTTCTCTTTCTCGAGAGCCAGAGGTGCTTCATAAAGTACATCTACATCCAGATTCTCGATAACATTGTGGACATCCACGTTGCAGAAAAGAGAAATCTTGTCTTTGATGCCGTCATCCAGAGGCAGTTCGGAACGGCAGACAATGACATCCGGCTGAAGGCCGAGAGCCTGAAGATCCTTGACAGTATTCTGTGTTGGTTTTGTCTTCATTTCACCGGAGGATTTGATATATGGAATCAGGGTAACATGAATCAGCATGCAGTTCTCGCGGCCGATTTCATGCTGGAACTGACGGATAGATTCCAGAAATGGCTGACTTTCGATATCTCCGACAGTACCGCCAACTTCAATGATAGCGATTTCGGTTTCACGGGAAGTAGGGTTCCGGTAAAAACGGCTCTTAATGGCATTGGTGATATGAGGAATAACCTGAACAGTACTGCCGCCGTAATCACCGCGTCGTTCGCCGGAAAGAACATCCCAATAAACCTTGCCGCTTGTTACGTTGGAGCGGCTGTTGAGGGAACAGTCGATAAAACGTTCATAATGTCCGAGATCCAGGTCTGTTTCGGTACCATCATCAGTGACGAAAACTTCTCCATGTTGATATGGATTCATTGTACCAGGGTCAATATTCAGGTATGGATCGAATTTCTGCATGGTAACAAAGTAACCGCGGGATTTCAGAAGTCTTCCGAGAGAAGCAGCTGTGATACCCTTACCTAAACCGGATACGACACCACCTGTGACAAATACGTATTTTACTGCCATAATGAGCCTCCTTAATATATGAAAAATAAAATATAAAGTTTACAATCTGAAAAACACAGACAATAAATAACTAAAATATTATAGCGCACCTTTCCTTAAGAATCTACAAATTTTTGAAAAAAATTTAATTGGAAAAAACTGTAAAATTTCATTATGACAAAGCAGCGGAAAAAGTAAAGAATTTGTTAAAAGTTTTGTTTACTATTGATTTGATTTGAATATTTACTTATAATATAGAAGTGCATCCCGTGAAACAGGGCGGGAAATACATAGGATATGAATAAGCCTATAGGCAGGAGGATATATGGATAATCAGAAAATGAACAACAATCGTCCGGATCAGGATCCGGAGGGCGGCAATAATAAGAAGGATGACATGAACAAGAAGAGTCTTATGATCATGGTTGTTCTTGCAATTGCAGTGATGATTATTGCCCAGATGCTGTCCGGCAAGATTGCATCCGCTTCCCAGAAGGAAGTGACATATACAGAATTTATGCAGGATGTCAAGGATGGAAAGGTGACGAAGGTGGAACTGGATTCGGACCGCATTTATTATGAGGTGAAGAACCAGAAGAATGTTAAGTATTATACAGGCAATGTTCAGGATGAGCGTCTCTATGAGGAACTGGACAATGCAGGTGTTACCTATTCACGTAAGGTCATTGATACGACAACGTATGTGATGAGCAGCATTTTGTCCTTTGTATTGCCGACGGTACTGATGGTTGCAGTGATGATGATCTTCTACCGTTTTGCATTCAAAGGCGGCGGTGGTGTGATGGGCGTCGGCAAGAGCAATGCCAAGCTTTATGTACAGAACAAGACAGGCGTTACATTCCAGGATGTGGCAGGTCAGGAAGAATCCAAGGAATCTTTGAGAGAGATTGTGGATTTTCTTCATAATCCGGAGAAATATACGAAGATCGGTGCCAAATTGCCAAAGGGCGCACTGCTTGTGGGACCTCCGGGTACAGGTAAGACATTGCTGGCCAAAGCAGTTGCAGGCGAGGCCGGTGTACCATTTTTCAGCTTGTCAGGTTCTGATTTTGTTGAGATGTTTGTCGGTGTAGGTGCTTCCCGAGTCAGAGATCTGTTTAAGCAGGCACAGCAGAATGCACCGTGTATTATTTTCATCGATGAGCTGGATGCCATCGGCAAGAGCCGTGACTCCAGATTCGGCGGTAATGATGAACGTGAGCAGACATTGAACCAGTTGCTGGCAGAGATGGATGGTTTTGATTCATCCAAGGGTATTATCATTCTTGCGGCAACAAACCGTCCGGAGATCCTTGATAAGGCACTTCTCAGACCGGGACGTTTTGACCGCCGTATCATTGTAGAACGTCCGGATCTCAGAGGACGTATCGATGTCCTGAAGGTGCATGCGAAGAATGTCTGTATGGATGAAACCGTTGATTTTAAAGAGATTGCATTGGCTACAAGTGGAGCCGTAGGTTCTGACCTGGCCAATATTATCAATGAAGCAGCACTGCTGGCTGTTCGCAATGGACGTAATGCTGTATCGCAGTCGGATCTTTTTGAATCCGTTGAAGTGGTTATTGCCGGTAAGGCCAAGAAGGATCGTGTACTCAGTGCCGAAGAACGCAGAATCGTTTCTTATCATGAAGTCGGACATGCACTGGTGGCTGCCCTTCAGAAGAATACAGAACCGGTACAGAAGATCACGATCATCCCGCGTACAATGGGTGCACTGGGATATGTTATGCAGGTACCGGAAGAAGAGAAGTATCTGATGTCTGAGAAGCAGATTCGTGAGGAACTGGTGACAATGCTGGCCGGTCGTGCGGCAGAGAGCATTGTATTTGACAGTGTGACAACAGGTGCATCCAATGATATTGAGCAGGCGACAAAGCTGGCACGCGCCATGATCACCCAGTATGGCATGTCTGAGAAGTTCGGCCTGATTGGTTTGACAACCGTTGAAGATCAGTATCTGGGCGGTCGTGCAACCCTTAACTGCGGCGAAGCTACAGCAGCGGAGATCGATCAGGAAGTCATGAAGATCCTGAAGGATGCTTATGACCAGGCTCTGGCGCTACTGGCTGACAACAGAGACTGCCTGGACAAGATTGCAGCGTTCCTGATTGAGCGTGAGACAATCACCGGCAAGGAATTCATGAAGATTTTCCGTGAAGTTAAAGGTATCCCGGATCCGGAAACCAAGCAGGCAGAAGCAAATGTTTCGAACTCATCTGAGAATGACTCACAGACAGACGTACAGGCCGAATCGGTTTCAGATGAAGCAAAAACAGACAATGGGGCATCATCAGAATCCGATATCAACGTCTCCTTAGAGACAAAAGCAGAAGATTAAGCAATCAATATCGGTAATAGTAGTATTAAAGGGTTGCTGCAAAATACAGACAGAGAAACCATGTTTGTGTTAAGCAGCAGCCTTTTTACATGAAATATATAAATTCGTGCTGTCAATACCTTGTGTGGAGGAAGAAAACAATGTTTGATATTCAGGAAGAATTGAAGAAGCTGCCGGCAAAACCAGGCGTCTACATTATGCATGATGCCCATGATGATATTATCTATGTGGGCAAGGCCATTATCCTGAAGAATCGTGTCCGGCAGTATTTTCAGAGCAGCAGAAATCATACGCCGAAGATTCGTCAGATGGTCAGCCATGTGGCTCGATTTGAATATATAATAACAGATTCGGAACTGGAGGCCCTTGTACTGGAGTGTAATCTGATCAAGGAACACAGGCCAAAATACAATACAATGCTGAAGGATGATAAGACCTATCCGTATATCAAGGTGACGGTGGGAGAGGCTTTTCCGAGAATTATGTTGGTACGTTCCATGAAGAAGGATAAAGCCAAATATTTTGGGCCGTATACAAGTTCACAGTCTGTCCGGGATATTATCGACCTGTCTCAGAAAATTTACAAAATCCGTAGCTGCAATCGAAGTCTGCCGAAGGAGACAGGCAATGACAGACCTTGCCTTTATTATCATATGGGACAGTGTCAGGCACCATGTCAGGGCTATATTTCCCAGGAAGAGTATCATGAAAATGTTCGCCAGATGCTGCATTTTCTCGGGGGTAATTTTGAACCGGTCATCCAGATGCTGACGGATAAAATGTACGCGGCCTCAGAAAAGATGGATTTTGAAAAGGCAGCTTCATACAGGGATCTGTTAAACAGCGTGAAACAGATCGATCAGAAACAGAAGATCACCAGTTCAGAGATGGATGACAAGGATGTCATTGCTTTTGCAAGAGATAAGGATGAGGCCGTGGTTCAGGTCTTTTTTGTTCGTCATGGCCGTCTGATCGGCCGTGAACATTTCTATGTGTCCGGTGTGGCCAATGATACGGAAAGCCAGGTGCTGACTGCATTTGTCAAGCAGTACTATGCTTCATCGCCTTTCGTTCCGTCTACATTAATGCTGCAGTATCCCTTAGATGACAGGGAGGTTATTTTGGAATGGCTGTCAGGACGCAAAGGGCACAAGGTGCGTGAAGTGGTGCCGCAGCGCGGGCAGAAAGAGCGTCTGGTGGAGCTGGCGGCTGAGAATGCGAGAAACGTGCTGACAAAGGACAGAGAGAAAATCCGACTGGAAGAGGCCAGAACAACCGGTGCTGTCCGGGATCTGGCAGAGATGCTCGATATTCCGGCAGGTATCCGCAGGATGGAAGCCTTTGATATTTCTAATATCAGCGGTGTAGAGACGGTTGGTTCCATGATCGTGTATGAAAACGGCAAGCCGAAGCGAAATGCCTACCGCAAGTTCAAAATCCGGACGGTCAAAGGGCAGGACGATTACCGCTGTATGGAAGAGGTTTTGACAAGGCGTTTTCAGCACGGACTGGAAGAGGCTGTGAGCGGGGAAGAAGGAAAGTTTTCGGATTTCCCGGATGTACTGATGATGGATGGCGGCAAAGGGCAGGTCAATGTGGCTTTAAAAGTGCTCGATCAGCTGCATCTGAAGATCCCTGTCTGTGGTATGGTCAAGGATGACCACCATCGGACGCGAGGCCTTTATTATCAGCAGGTGGAACTTCCAATCGACACGCATTCTGAAATGTTCAAATTAATTACAAGAATGCAGGATGAAGCGCATCGTTTTGCCATAGAATATCACAGACAGTTAAGAAGCAAGACCCAGGTACGTTCAGTGCTGGATGAGATTCCGGGCATCGGACCGGCCAGAAGAAAGGCACTGATGAAGTATTTCGGCAGTATAGAGAAAATCCGTGAGGCGGATGAGGAAGAACTGATGAAAGCCGAAAGTATGAATGCGGGAAGTGCCAGAGCAGTTTATGCGTATTTTCATTGATGAAAATATAAAGATATGTTAAAATGAAGCGAAGATTGAAAAGAGACGGTCATTTGGACAGGAGTGGAGAGATAGAATGTACAATACCAGCAAAGGAAATTACAGTGTAAAACTGAACAAAGTCATTGAGAAGTTTAATTTGAAGAATCTGACACCTGAAGTGGATACGAAGAAGATCGTGATCAGACAGACAGATGTCAATCGTCCGGCCCTGCAGTTCGCGGGTTACTTTGAATATTTTGACTACAGCCGTATTCAGCTGATCGGCAAGGTAGAGTATTCATATCTGAAGATGCATGATGATGATTATATCCGTGAGATGACAGAGAAGATTTTCAAAGCAGGTATCCCATGTATGATCTTCTGCCGTGGACTTGAGCCGCGTCCGCTTTTTATGGAGCTGGGCAATAAATACGGGGTTCCTGTGCTGGCTACAGATGACGGCACATCATCTTTTTTCTCAGAATTGAACCGATTCCTGAAGATAGAACTGGCACCGAGAATTTCCATCCATGGAGTTTTAGTGGATGTGTTTGGCGAGGGTGTTCTGATTACCGGTGAAAGCGGTATCGGTAAGAGTGAGGCAGCGCTGGAACTGGTTAAGCGTGGTCATCGTCTTGTATCCGATGATGTTGTTGAGATCAAGAAGACGAATAACGACGAGCTGATTGGTACAGCACCGGACATCACAAGATATTTTATTGAACTGCGCGGTATCGGTATTATTGATGTTAAGACACTGTACGGCGTTCAGAGCGTTGAAGAAAGCCAGAGCATCAGTTTGATCATTAAACTGGAAGAGTGGGATCGTGAGCGCGAATATGACCGACTGGGTCTGGAAGAACAGTATGAAGAAATCCTTGGCAATAAAGTTGTCTGCCATTCGATTCCAATCCGTCCGGGTCGTAATCTGGCTATCATCGTAGAAACAGCAGCCATCAACCACAGACAGAAACAGATGGGTTATAATGCAGCACATGAATTGTATCGCCGTGTGACGGGCAACCTTCAGAAGAAACGTGAGGAAGACTAATGGATCAATTTTGTTTTGGTGTGGATCTCGGCGGTACCACTGTCAAGATCGGTTTATTTACAATAGACGGAATGCTCCAGGAGAAATGGGAGATTCCGACAAGAACAGAGAATCAGGGTGCTGCTATCCTCAGTGATATTGCAGCGTCCATACAGAATAAGATGGATGTACGTCATCTGACGAAGGAGCAGGTGACAGGCATCGGTATTGGCGTGCCGGGACCGGTTTTGAATGAGAATAGGGTTCAGGGCTGCGTGAACCTCGGATGGGGGAATGTCTGCGTAGCAGACGAATTATCAGCCTTGACAGGAATGAAGGTCAAAGCTGCGAACGATGCCAATGTAGCAGCCCTTGGAGAACAGTGGCAGGGTGGCGGCAAAGGCTATCAGAATATTGTGATGTTCACACTGGGAACGGGTGTCGGCGGCGGCATTATCCATAATGGACAGATTGTATCAGGCGCCAATGGTGCAGCCGGTGAGATCGGACATATGGTGATCACAGAACCGGAGAATGTTGTGGGAACCTGCGGATGCGGCCATCAGGGCTGCCTTGAACAGATCGCTTCTGCGACAGGCATTGTCAATCTGGCAAAGAGACAATTGACAGAGTGTGATGAAGCAAGTATTTTGAGGCAGTATGCCCCGCTGACAGCCAAGGATGTCCTGGATGCAGCCAAGGCAGGAGATGCCCTTGCATGCCGGGTGGCAGAGCAGATGATGCAGGCTCTGGGGCGTGCGGCAGCTTATATTGCCTGTGTCATGAATCCGGATGTATTTGTTATTGGCGGCGGTGTATCAAGGGCCGGTGAATATTTGACGGAAGGCATCCGACGTTATTATCAGCAGTATGCGTTTCATGCATCTGCAGAGACACCGTTTGTATTGGCATCATTGGGCAATGATGCGGGAATGACCGGTGCAGCAGGCATGGTCTGCAATTTTTTAGAATGAATCATGATCAATCGATTGAAATAAAAGGACAAGAGGTTTATATGGATTTTTATCATAGATTACTGGAGGCAGCAGGCTCAGAACACGTTTTGAGAGATGAGCCTATGGCTGCGCATACCACATTCCGCATCGGTGGGCCGGCAGATTATTTTGTCGAACCGGCGGATGCATCTGCCCTGGCAAAGGGAATCGCTTTGTGTCGTGAAGCAGATGTGGACTACTTTGTGACAGGCAACGGCAGCAATCTTCTGGTGGGAGACGGCGGCTACAAAGGTGTGATCTTTCATATTTGCCATACAATGGATCATATACAGTATGAAGAGCAGGAAGGAGAATTACTGGTTGAGGCAGGGGCAGGCGTGATGCTTTCCGGGCTGGCACGTCAGGTTTCTTCTAGGGGATATACCGGGTTTGAATACGCCACCGGCATACCCGGAACACTTGGCGGCGGTGTTACCATGAATGCAGGTGCCTATGGCGGAGAAATCAGCGACAATATATTGTGGGCTGAACTGATGGATGAAACCGGTGCCATTCTGAAACTGGAGAAGGAACGTCTGAAACTTTCTTATCGGCACAGTGTGATGATGGAGCATCCGTTAGTTGTTCTGAGAGCAGGTTTTTCCTTTAAGAAAGGTGATACAGCGGCCATTTCAGACAGAGTCACGGAACTGTCACGCTTAAGAAGAGAGAAGCAGCCGTTGGAATATCCGAGCGCAGGCAGCACATTTAAACGGCCGGAAGGCTATTTTGCCGGCAAACTGATCCAGGACTGCGGTTTAAAAGGCTTTCGTGTCGGCGATGCGGTTGTATCTGAGAAGCACAGTGGTTTTATTATTAATGCAGGGCAGGCAACGGCGGCAGATGTGATGGCCTTGATCCGTCATGTCCAGCAGGAAGTGGAAGAAAAATTCCATGTCAGGATAGAGCCGGAAGTCAGACTGTTGGGAGAGTTTTAACTGAGGTGATAAGATGCGTTTTGTAATTGTAACGGGAATGTCGGGAGCTGGAAAGAGTTCAGTATTGAAGATGCTTGAAGATGCCGGGTACTTTTGTGTGGATAACCTTCCTGTGCCGTTGATCCTGAAGTTTGCGGAGATCAGCTGGCATGAGGAGAATATGATGTCGAAAGTGGCACTGGGCATTGACATCCGAAGCAGAAATCATTTGAATATGTTGGGGGATGTTCTGAAATCAGTGCGGGATGAAGGCTATGATTATGAAATCCTTTTTATGGACTGCAAAGATGACAAACTGATTAAGCGCTATAAAGAGACAAGAAGGAATCATCCGTTGGCTGCAGGCGGAAGAATCGAGTCAGCCATTGCTGAGGAGAGACAGCGTTTAAGTTTCCTGAAGAAACAGTCCGATTACATCATTGATACAAGCAACCTTCTGATTCGCGATCTGAAAAAGGAAATTCAGCATATTTTCGTTGAGGATAAGGATTACAGCAATTTCTATATTACATTGCTGTCATTTGGATTCAAATACGGCATTCCGGCAGATGCGGATCTTGTGTTCGATGTACGTTTCCTGCCGAATCCTTATTATGTGGATGAATTGAAGCATCAGACAGGCAATGACAAACCGGTGTATGACTATGTCATGAAATCAGAAGATGCCGGTATATTCCTGAAACAGCTGTACGATATGCTTGTTTTTCTGATCCCGCGTTATATTGCAGAGGGAAAGAACCAGCTTGTGGTGGCCATCGGCTGTACCGGCGGCAAGCATCGATCAGTGACTATAACCAATGCTTTGTACGAGAAAATGAAAGATCTGAAATACAGTATCAAAGCAGAACACAGGGATGTAGACAGAGATGGACAGCATAAGAGCAGTCAGGTGAGGTAAGGCTATGTCTTTTTCCAGCAAAGTCAAAGAAGAACTTTCAAAAGAGTGCAATAGTCCGCGACATTGCTGCATTGCGGAAACGGCGGCAATTATCAGTATGTGCGGCAAGGTGATTTTTGATGAAAAAGATCATGTTCGAATAGAAATTCATACAGAAAATGTAACCGTTGCAAGAAAGTACTTTACATTATTGAAAAAAACATATAATATAAATACGGATATCTCAATCCGACATAGTTCCAGTTTGAATAAGAACCGGTCCTATGTTTTGTCTGTGAATGACGATGAAACAGCGAGAAAGATACTTATGACATGCAGGCTGATGAAGCCGTTTGGCGTGATTGAGGAGGATTTTTCCATATCAGATAGTTTGATTATTCAGAGAGAATGCTGCAAACGGGCATTTATCCGGGGCGCATTTCTGGCGGCAGGATCAGTCAGTGATCCGGTGAAGACCTATCATTTTGAGATTGTTTGCCTGAGTGAAGCAAAGGCGAAACAACTGCAGATGATTATGGAGACATTCAATATCAATGCAAGGGTCATCAAGAGAAGAAAGTATTTTGTTGTCTATGTGAAGGACAGCTCGCAGGTCGTTGATCTGCTGAATATTATGGGTGCCTATAATGCGTTGATGGATATGGAGAATGTGCGCATTGTCAAGGATATGCGCAACAACGTCAATCGTAAGGTTAACTGTGAAACAGCGAATATCAATAAGACTGTTTCAGCAGCTGTGAAACAGATTGAAGATATCAGATTCATTCAGATGTCGTCGGCTTTTGACGAATTACCGGAATCTCTCCAGGAGATGGCAGAATTGAGGGTTCGCTATCCTGAGGCGACACTGGCCGAACTCGGACAGTTGTTGGACACACCGGTTGGAAAGTCAGGTGTCAATCACCGATTGAAGAAGATCAGTCTTTTTGCTGATGAACTTCGGGAACGACATCATCAATAGGGGTATTATCGAAAGGCGAGGTATATTTTATGATTTCAAAGAACATTACAATCAATATTCCTACAGATATGGAAGCGCGTCCTGTGGCTTTACTTGTACAGGTTGCAAGCCAGTTTGAAAGCAATATTTACGTAGAAGTTGAAGATAAAAAGGTGAATGCAAAGAGCATTATGGGTATGATGACACTTTCTATTGCGCCGGGTGAAGAAGTGACGATCATCACGAAAGGTGTCGATGAAGAAGAAGCGATGAACAAGATCGAAGAATACCTGACAACATCGAAATAAACATATTTT
>Ga0129311_1002337_pt1 | contig 11621 bp, 8 predicted proteins | sample Go1ome_FD_94435 | JGI IMG/M metagenome (GOLD analysis project Ga0129311, IMG submission 94435) | Western lowland gorrila individual fecal microbial communities from Wisconsin, USA - Go1022B metagenome | ecosystem: Host-associated > Mammals > Digestive system > Large intestine > Fecal | place... | reverse complement strand
TAGACCAGCACCAGGCCAAGGATACCGATAAAGCCCAACTCCTCTCCGATGATCGCCAGAATGAAATCGTTCTGCGCCTCCGGCAGATACAGATTCTTCTGCACGCTGTTGCCCAAACCCAGTCCGGTCAGTCCGCCGGTGCCCAGCGCGAGCAGGGACTGTACGACCTGCCAGCCGTCACCGAGCGCGTCCGCGAACGGATCCAAAAAGCTGAGCAGCCGTCCGTAACGATAGCCTTCGCGGTCTGAAAATACAAAGATCACCGCCGCCGCCGCTCCCAAGGCTGCCAGCACGCCTACATGCTTCCATTGGATGCCCGCCACCAGCAGCATGCCGCCGGCGATCAGCACGACCGTAAACGCGGTTGACATATTCGGCTGTTTCATGATCAGCGCGAAATAAACGCCGGCCACCAGCAGCACCGGCACAATGCCCTTCCACCAGTCCGTCGCACTCTTCGGTTTTTTGGAAAAATGTCCGGTAATATACAGAATCACACCGACCTTGGCGAATTCTCCCGGCATCACAGTAATCGGAAATCCCTCCTTGCCGAGCCACCGAGTCGCGCCGTTGACCGTAATGCCAAGCGGGGTAAAGATCAGCAGCAGCAGGATCAGACAGATGACCGGCACGATAATCCACAGGCGCAGCCAAAAATGATAGTCGATCCTGGCGGTGATCCACATACCGATCGCGCCACCGATGACCCAGACGATCTGCCGTTTCAGATAGTGATAGGCATCTCCCCATTCGCCGATGGCATAGTAATAGCTGGCACTAAAAATCATCACGATTCCAAATAGCACCAAAATCGTCACCAAAAGCACGATGCTCAAATCTCCGGTTTTCTGTTTTGTATGCGCTGCAAGTCTTTCCATAGGTTTTTCAATCTTTCTTTTTTTGGAGCCTCTTTGTCCGCGCGCTACTCCGCGAGCCGCTTGACGCAGGTCTTGAAGTGGTCACCGCGCTGTTCGAAATTGTCGTACATATCCCAGCTCGCGCAGGCCGGAGAAAGCAGTACCGTATCGCCCGGCTTTGCCATCGCGAAAGCGTTTTTGACGCATTCCTCCATATGCGGCGCGAAGGAATAGTCCTTGAAGCCATGTCTTTCGGCAGCTTCGGCCAGTAATTTACCGTCTCTGCCCAACAAAATCATATGTTTAACGCGACCCGGGAAATTTTCGATCAGTTCGTCGAATTCCTGTCCCTTGCCGTCGCCGCCGGCAATCAGCAGAATGTTCTTCTGAATCGCCTTCAGCGCGATGACCGCCGCGTCTACGTTGGTTCCCTTGGAATCGTTGTAAAATTTGACGCCGCCGATCTCGCCGCAGTATTCGATGCGATGCGGTACGCCGCCAAAGGCAAGCAGGCTTTGGCGTATGGTCTCCGCTTCAATGCCGGAAAAATAGCTGATTGCCGCAGCAGCGAGCGCGTTCTGCACGTTGTGGTCGCCGATGATCTTCAGCTCATTTCGATGGCAAAGCTCAATCTCTCTGCCCTCTTCATTGCGAAGAACCAGCATGCCGTCCGCGCGCAGATAAGCGCCCAGCGGCAGCTCTTCCTTGATGGAGAACGGGATCACCTTCGCTTTGCAGCCCTTCGTCAGACCGTAGCAGAGCTTATCGTCATAGTTGACGATGCAGTAACCGCTCTCATCCTGATTCTCAAAAATCCGCGCCTTGGCCGCGCCGTAGGCCTCCATCGTATGATGACGATTCAAGTGGTCCGGTGTCAAATTCAGGATCGCCGAAACCGCCGGTTTGAAATATTTAATGGTTTCCAGTTGGAAGCTGCTGGTTTCCGTCACCAGCCAGTCATCTTCGTCCGCTTCCATCGCTTTGGAGATGACTGCCACGCCGATATTGCCGACCACATAGGTCTTTCTGCCGGATTTTTTGAAGATTTCTCCGGCCAGCGTGGTCGTCGTAGTCTTGCCGTTGGTACCGGTAATTGCGACAAATGTGCCGCGCGCGATGCGGTAAGCGATCTCGAGCTCACCGATGATTTCCGCGTCGTGCGCCTCCGCTTCTCGGATGAACGGCAGTGTCGGATCAACGCCGGGGCTGAGAATCAGCATATCGAACTTTTCTTCTGCCACCGGAACCTCATGGAAGTAACAGCGAACCTGTTTGCCTTCCAAAAAGTTCAGCAGCTGTCCGTCCACCGCATTGCGCTCTTTGGCGTCCTGTATCGATACCTCCGCGCCGAGCGCGAGCATGGCCTGTACGGCCGCAATACCGGATTTTCCCATGCCGACGATGAGTACTTTTTTGCCTTTGATGTTTTCCAGATTCTTGTTTTCCATAGGATTTCCTCCCTTCGTATCTTACAGCTTTCTTACAGGTTTGCAATCAGGATAGCCAGCATACAGAAAATCAGCGTCATCCCCCAGAACAAATAGACGACGTTCTTTTCCTTCATGCCGCAAAGCTCAAAATGATGATGAATCGGTGCCATTTTAAAGAAGCGTTTTTTGGTTTTTTTGAAATACGCGACCTGAATGATGACCGAGAGCGCTTCCAGCACATAGAGGAATCCCGCAATCGCCACTAAAAATTCCATTTTAAGCAGGATTGCCGCCGCGGCCAGCACGCCGCCGAGCGCCATCGAACCGGTGTCTCCCATGAAGATCCTTGCCGGATTTCGGTTATACATGAGGAAGCCCAGACACGCGCCCGCGACCGCGCCGTAAACAACCGGCGCCGCGGTCAGCATCGGGTAGGCGCCCACGCCCAGAATCACCATGCAAAAAGCCACCAGCGCCGTCACGCCGGATGCCAGCCCGTCCAGTCCGTCCGTCAGATTGACGGCGTTGCTGAACGCGATCATGACGAAAATTACGAACGGAATATACAGGATGCCGAAATCTATATAGCGATCCGCAATCGGAATCCAGACCGCGCTGCCCGCGACCGTTCCAAAGCCGGAATTGACGTATGCGTATACAGCGAAAGCGCCGGAAAAAACGAACTGCATCACCAGCTTTTGTTTCGGGCTGATGCCCGCGTTGTTCTTTTTGATCGCTTTTTCATAATCGTCGATAAAACCGATCAGACCGAACAGCACCATGACGAGCAGGATGGCGGTCAGATGCCAAACGTCTGCCACGCCGCTGACCGCGCCGACAATCGCGGCACAAAGTACGGTCGCGCCGATGATTGCCAGTCCGCCCATGCTCGGTGTTCCGGTTTTGGACAGGTGGGACTGCGGCCCCACCTCTCTGACGAACTGTTTAAATTGCTTTTTTTCCAGATACGGCAGCAGCAGTCTTGTAAACACCGCGCCCAAAAGCCATGCTGCCGCCAGCGCGATGATAGGGTATCGTAACATCTCCATCTTTTGTATCTCCTTGCTGTTTTCTTGTTATCTCCGGTTTCCTGCCGCGCGCTTACACCTTGCGCGCCTGCGCGCGTTCCGCGCATGAATGCTGTCATCCGCGAACGTCTCCATCGCCCGCATCACAACGCATTCGGCGTTCCGCGCGTGAATGCCGTCCGCTTTGCCGCGTCTCATGTGCGCGCCTGCGGCTTGAGTTCCATCATGCGCGCTGCGATTTCTTCCAGCTTCATGCCGCGCGATGCCTTGATCAGCACGACATCGCCTTCTTCAAGCAGCTTCGGAAGCAGCGGCAGGAAATCTTCTTTGTTCGGGAAATATTGTATTCTCGCCGCGTCCAGATAATCGGCCGCGCCCTCTGCGTAATAGGCCGCGTCCTTACCGATGGCAATCAAGAGGTCGATGTTTTTTTGTCCCGCAAAGGCGCCGACCTCCAGATGTCCGCTGCGGCTTTCGCCGCCCAGCTCGAACATATCCCCCAAGATAGCGATTTTACGCTTTCCCTCGCTCGATGTCAAGGTTTCCAACGCAGATTTTACAGAAGCCGGACACGCGTTGTAGCTGTCATCAATGATTTTGATTCCGTTTACCTGTCTGATTCTGAGACGGTTTCCGGTCAGTTCAGTCTCCTGCATCCCTGCAGCCGCCTCCTCCGGCGAGATGCCCAAAAGCTCCGCCGCGGCGATTGCCAACGCCTGATTTCCCGCGTTATGCGCGCCCGGCAGCGGAGAAGAAATCTCATATATTTTATCTTTACGTCTTAAACGGTATTTTATACCTTTATCTCCGTAATCCTGTACCTCCGAGATAACAAAGTCATCCTGCGGCTCGCTGCCGACGCAGAGCAGATGATAATCGCCTGCCGTATACCGCGGCGTCAAAAGATCACAGTCCGCGTTGACAATCAGCGTGTCCTGCGGCCTGAAATAGGTCGTGACCTCCATCTTCGCCTGGAGAATACCCTCGCGGCTTCCCAGCTTTTCGATATGAGAAATGCCGATGTTTGTAATCAGCGCGATGTCCGGCCGCACCAGATCGGCAAGCCGCTCAATCTCGCCGAAATCATCCATGCCCATTTCGAGGACAGCGACTTCGGTGTCCGGCGGGAATTCGAGAATGCTCAGCGGCAGTCCGAAACCGTTGTTGAAGTTTTTCATGCTTCTGGCAGTTTTGTATTTTGTCCGCAGCGCGTAATAGAGCATGTCACGCGTACTCGTCTTGCCAACGCTGCCGGTCACCGCGATCTTGTGGCGCAGCGGCAGCATGGCAAGGTAGTATGCCGCCAGATCCTGCAGGGCGCGTGTGGTATCTTTAACCACGATAACATCCGGTTCCTCGGAGGATTGCAGAAACGCCTCCTGCGGAATTTTTTCCGGCTCGGATACGACCAGCGAACGACAGCCGCCGCGCAGCGCGCCGTCCAGATACAGATGCCCGTCGGTCACCTCCCCCTTAAGCGCGAAAAAAATATCTCCTGCCTTGGCCTTCCTGGAATCCGTCGCGATTTCGAGCACATGGCTTTGCTCACTGCCACAGTAGAGCGTGCCTCCTGTCGCTTTTAAAATTTCCCCAATGGTAAATGTTCTCATAGCTTTCGCCCTTTCTTCAGTTCTTCTCTATCATCAAAATGTCTGCTCTCGTTTCCGATAATCTGAACGGTTTCGTGCCCCTTACCCGCGACAACGAGCATATCGCCGGCTTCTGTCAGCCGCGCCGCCGCGCGAATGGCCTCGCCGCGATCCTCGATGATTTCGTAAGCGCCTCCCGCCGCGTCCATGGCTTCGGCAATATCCGCGATAATCCCGCGCGGATCTTCCCTGCGAGGATTGTCAGAAGTCACGACACTGTAATCCGCCATCTGCGCGGCTACGCGTCCCATCTCGGCTCGCCGTTTGTGGTCACGCTCGCCGCCGCAGCCGAAGACAAGCAAAAGGCGGGTCGGCTCATACACGCGCAGGGTTTCCAGCAGATGCCGCAGCGCGATACCGTTGTGCGCGTAATCAACCAACGCGATACGGCCCGGACCGATATCCACCGTTTCTGTCCTGCCCGGTACGCGCGCGCGTCGCAGCGCCCTTTGTATCACCATGTCCTCGATGCCGAGATCCTCAGCGACCGCGATCGCGCCCAGCGCGTTCTCCACATTGTGCAGCCCGGGCAGCCCGATAGTAAATGGGGTGCCGTCCCGCAGGCAGAAGCTGCTCCCAAGCAGTCCCTCCTCACGCAGACAGGCAATCTCACAAGCATGCAGGATCTTCCGCGCGCCGCGCGCGTTTTCCCTTTTAGGCTCTATCCCAAAAAGAATCTCTTTTTTCGCTGCGCTGCTTTGCCGCATGATTTCCCAACCGGCCGCTCCTTCGTGCAGAATCGCAGTTTCGCACTGTGTAAACAGCCGGCTTTTCCAGTAAGCGTATTCCGCAAAGTCGGCGTGCTCTCCGATTCCGATATGGTCGGGGCTTAAATTGGTAAAAATCGCGTAATCGAAGTGGATGCCCGCCGTACGGCTGAGCTTCAGCCCTTGTGAGGAAACCTCTATGACGACGGCCTTGCAGCCGCCGTCCGCCATTTCACGCAGCATACGCTGCATCTCACAAGATTCCGGTGTCGTGTTCACCGCTTCTCGATAATGTCCTTCCCAGCCGCAGCGTACGGTCCCGATCATGCCGGTTTTGATTCCGGCTTCCTCAAGAATGGTCTGCAGCAGGAAGGCAGTCGTCGTTTTTCCCTTCGTTCCTGTGATCCCGATTGTCAGAAGTTCCTGTGCCGGATGCCTGTAAAATGCAGCGGAGGCCAATGCCAGTGCTTCTCTGGTATTTCCTACCTCTACGATGGTTCTCCTCTCATGCCGCGCGCGTAAAGAAGCGCATGCTTCGGCATCCTCGACGAAAAAAATCTCTGCGCCGCGCGCGGCAGCGTCCGCAAGATAATCGTGACCGTCCGCGTCTCTGCCGCGCAGGGCAAAGAACGCGTCACCGGCTTCGCATTTATCTGATCGGTATTTTAATGCTCGCACATTTTTATCGGCCGTACCAAGGATTCGCCGCGGCTGCAGCGCTCCCATCAACTCGGTCAGCCTCATAACCTCTCCTGCTATTTTCGCTTATTTTTATTCTTTATAAACATAGACAACGGAATTTTTTTTGACCTTGGTTCCTGCCTTCGGATACTGGTCCACAACCGTAAACTCGTCATCCCCCTGCGCGGACTTCGGTCTGCTGTATTTCAGCTCCTTGCCGCCGATGATGCCGACCGCTTCGCTGAACGGCTTGCCGACCACCTTCGGCACGACGGTGTAATTGCCTTCTATGGCCTTTTTTTCGGATTCGCTGTAGGTCGGTGTCACGTTGAGATAGCGCAGGGTATCGGTCAAAATCTCCTTCGCGATCGGCGCCGCGACCATAGAGCCGTAGTAAGAGCCTTTCGGGCTGTCCGCGATGACCAAAATGGAAACCTGCGGATCATCCATCGGCGCCATGCCGATGAAGGAGCTGTAATAATCCTTGCCGTATTTACCGGTTCCGGCGTCAATCTTGTTCGCCGTACCTGTTTTACCGCCGACGCGGTAGCCCGCGATTCTCGCGTTGCCGCCGCCGCCCTCATCGACCACATACTGCATAATGCTGCGCATTTCTTTGGCAGTTTTGGCAGAAAGCACCTTGCGCACTGTGACCGGCTCGTATTCCTTGACGACTTTACCCTCGCTGTCCGTCAAAGCCTTGACATAGCGCGGCTGCAGCAGTACGCCGTCATTGCCGATGGCGTTAACGGCCGTCAAAAGCTGAATCGGAGTCACCGAAATACTCTGTCCATAGCCCATGGTCGCCAGTTCTACCGGACCGACGTCCTTCAAGGCGTACATGATGGAGCCGGCTTCTCCCGGATAGTCTACGCCTGTTTTTTCCGTTATTCCATACAGTCCTAAATATTTGTAAAAAGTATGCTTTCCCATCAGCTGCGCGACCTTAGCCAGGGCCGGATTGCAGGAATTTCCGATTGCCTGCCGAATCGTCTGCGTGCCATGACTGCCGCTGGTCCAGCAGTGCAGTCTGACACCTGCAACGGTAAAACTGCCGCTGCATTGGAAGGTCGTATTGGTGTTGATGACCTTTTCCTCGAGCGCCGATGAGGAAGTCAGGAGCTTGAAAGTCGAGCCCGGCTCGTAGGTATCACTGACGATGGGGTTTCTCCACAAGCTGATCAGATAGCTCTGCTTCTCGTCCGCGGACATTTTTTTGTAAGCCTTGCTCTGTGCCTTCGGAACATTTTTACTGTCCATCGGCTCATTCGGATCATAACCCGGCGTCGTGGCGCTTGCCAAAATCTCTCCGGTCTTTGGATTCATGACCAGACACATGATGCGTTTGGCCTTGGTTTTTTCCATGCCCTTTTCCAGAGCTTTTTCCACATAATACTGAATTGCCTCATCCAGACTCAGCACGACGTTATAGCCGTCCTGCGCCTCGTGATATTCCTCCGCGCCCTCGACCAGCTCATTGCCGAGCAGATCTGTGTTCTTCTTCCACCGACCGGAAACACCCGCGAGGTACTGGTCATATTCCAGTTCAATGCCCGCGCGCCCTGTATTGTCCGCGCTGACGCTTCCCAAAAGCTGCGAAGCGAAATTGCCAAGCGGGTAGTAACGCTTTGTCCCCTCCGCGAGTTCCAGGCCGTTGAGCTTGAGCGCGCGAATCGCGTCTGCGGTTTCTTTGTCCAGATTGCTCGCGATACGCACCAGCGCTGTTGACTTCGTAAGATTAGTCTGAATCGTTTCGGCATCTTTTCCCGTAAGCTCCGCGAGCTGCGCGGCGATTTCGCTGATCTTTTCCGCGCTGATCGTCTCGCCTTTTTGCGTCTTTACCTGCGCGGGCCTTGCCCAAAGCGTGTAACAGGTGATGCTCGTCGCGAGTTCCTTGCCGTTGCGGTCGTAAATCGCGCCGCGCTTGGCCTCGATCGGTGTGTCCTGTGTCTGCTGCGCGATCGCTTTTTCGGTCAGCCAGTCGGCCTTGATAATCTGCCAATACGCCACGCGAAAGGTCAAGACCAGCAGCAAAAGCGCGATGATTACAAATCCGAGCGCGATTCTTTTTTTATTTTTTGTGCCTACCGGTGCTGCCCGCATGCGTTCTCCCTCCGTCTTGAAAGAAAGAGCCAGACCCTAAGAATGGTATTTAGTTGTCCGGCTGTTTTCGTTTCTTATGAAATTTTTTTCTTCTGAAAAATTTTTCTTTTGTCTATTCCCGATATATATGCGAAAAAAAGGGTTTTATTCGCGATATGCTTTTTCTTTGATTCTCTGTACCAGATCTTTGTTCGCGGCGCGATCTATCGTCAGATAAATCGACTGTCCTGCCTTCGGATAGCGCATGCCCAGCTTCTCCGTCGCGTACTGTTCGATACTCTCGATACTGTTCGCGCTTCCGATTTTAACCTCCAACACGTCGATTTCTTTTTGCAGGACGGCGTTCTGCCGCATCGTGCTGTTGATGGAATATTTGATCTCTGTGGCCTTGGCGGTCAAAAAAACCGTCGCGATCAGAAGAATCCCCGCGAAAATCAGCACAGCCACTGTCTTTGCAAGTACCGCACGCGTCAGAATACCCGTATCCGCGGTCTGCGCGTTCTGCAGCTGCGGTTTTGGGAGATTTCGTTCTTCCCATGCTTTCACGCGGCGTTCTCTTTCCGGATACGGGACATAGCTCGGATAAGCTTGTCCGCCGTATGCTCCGGCAGTGCCGCTTTGTCTTGCCTGTCCGCGGTATGCTCTCGCCGCGCCGCCGGATCCCTGCTGCATGCCGGACTGTACCGCGTGGTTTAAGTCCGCGTAATCCGCGGTATAAGCTCTTTTTGGTAAAGCCATGCCTGTTCCTTTCTGCTGGCAGCTCCGGCCGAATTACGCGGGGTGCTGCCTGCTGTTGCTTTTTGTCTTTTTGCTGTGTGTGTGCCGCGAAGCGAAACTTTGGTGTCGTGACGATTACGCGTAAATGCCCTGCGTGCGCCGCCGCGCTTTCGCGCATGATTTCCGCTCGCCTTCTGCGAAAGAGAACGAACGGTTTAGCTTGCGGTCTGCCGGGGTTTCCTGCTTTTTTTTGCTCGTATTTTTGCCCGTACTCCGTAAAAGGACCCCGTTTTATCTTGCGTTCTGCCGCAGCTTTTCACAAATCCGCAGCTTCGCGCTGCGGGCGCGTGGGTTTCGTTCGATTTCCTCCGGAGTCGGCAGAATCGGTTTCCCTGATTTTTTACTGATGTCCGGTTTCTTACCGCAGACACAGACCGGAAACTCCTTTGGACAGGTACATGGATGGACACGTCTGGTGATAATTTCCTTGACGATGCGGTCCTCCAGCGAGTGGAAGGTGATGACGCAAAGCCTGCCGCCCGGCGCCAGGACATCACAAAAGGCATCTATTGCTTTTTCGAGCTGTCCGAGTTCATCGTTGACTTCAATCCGAATCGCCTGAAACGTCCGTTTCGCCGGATGCGGTCCGTCACGTCTGGCGGAAGCCGGAATCGCGGCCTTGATGATATCGACCAGCTCGGTCGTGGTTTCAATCGGCTTGTCCTTTCTCGCCTTGACGATAAAGTCTGCGATGCGCGACGCCCAGCGTTCCTCGCCGTAGCGTGTGATGATATCGCGCAGTTCCTCCGCGTCATACGAATTGACAACGTCGTAGGCGGTAAAGCCGTCGCTTTGATTCATGCGCATATCCAGCGGCGCCTCCTGCATGTAGGAAAATCCGCGTTCCGGATTATCCAGCTGAAAAGAGGATACCCCCAAATCCAGCAGCGCGCCGTCGATCTTCTCTATATTCAGGTCCTCAAGGACCTCTTTAATCTGCGCGTAATTGCTTTGTACAAAGATTTTATGACAAGGATAGTCTCGCAGTCTTGCCTCGGCTGCCCGCAAAGCGTCTGTGTCCCGATCAATGCCGATCAGCGTACCCTCCGTACTTAAACGCGCACAGATTCCGCTGCTGTGACCGCCGCCGCCTAGCGTGCCATCCACATAGATGCCGTCCGGCTTGATTGCCAATCCCTCCATACATGCTTCAAAGAGTACGGAGGTATGTTTGAATTCCATCGTCTCCATGCCTCCTTAGAAATTGTACGCTGCCAGCGCCTTCGCGAAATCTTCGCTTTCCATGCGGTTTTCATTGTCCGGCGCTTCCCAGACATCTCGTGCCCAGATTTCGATTTTACTCATGGCGCCCATGGTAACCAGCTCTTTTTCAATGCCTGCGTAAGCCTTGAGCTCCTGCGGAATACCGACGCGTCCCTGTTTATCGAATTCACATTCCGCCGCGTTCGCGCAAAAATGGCGGATGAACGCGCGTACCTTCGGGTCTGACTCCGGCAGCTGGGCGATTTTTTGCATTTGCTTTTCCCAGTCCTCCATCGTGTAGATGTAAAGACAGCGATCCAGGCCCTTCGTCAGGACGCAGCGGGAACCCAGCCCCGCACGCAGTTTGGAGGGTACGATCATCCTGTTTTTCTCATCGATGGAATTGTAAGTTGTTCCCATGAACATCGGACCGCCGCCTCCTTCCTGTCAAAAATTAGCTGCAAAAATAGCTGCACTTCTCCCCTTTTATGGTTCTTATCACCACTATACACCACTTTCGTACACTTTTCAATACAAAATATCGCTTTTTTGCATTTTATCCACCACAAAAGTCGTGGTAATTTTTCCCTATCCCTCGCGTTACTCAAAAAAACACGAACTAACTGCTTCCATGCTTGCCGGCCGGTTCGCGCGCCCCTCGCGCTGCTGCGCAAAATGACACGATCAACACCGGTTTCTGCGCTGAGCGCCAAAATCACGCGCGCCCCTCGCGCTGCGCGCAAAATGACACCCTATCACTTGCGTTTCCGAGCGTTACAAGCTGATGACGACAAAGCTCGAAGATGTATAAATGCAGAAATCGCGGTGTTCGTGTCGTATTGTGAGAAGTTGACCGTAATAATCGTGTTAATTAGTGCGAAAATTCGAAGAAAATTCATTGATTTTTACACGAACATCTGTTATACTATGATCAGTAACTTTAGGGAGGACTGCTTATGTATAGAAAAATTATGGGCTTCTTGGAAGCGTGGAAAGAAAGTGAACACCGTAAGCCCCTTATTTTGCAGGGTGCAAGACAGGTTGGAAAAACCTATTCCATTTTGGAACTTGGACGCACCCATTACGAAAATGTGGCATACTTTAACTTTGAAACGAATCCAAGGCTGAACGAAACCTTTGAGGAAAACATCAGCCCCGATTATCTGATACCGATTTTGTCCCATAT
>Ga0129311_1002336_pt1 | contig 11626 bp, 4 predicted proteins | sample Go1ome_FD_94435 | JGI IMG/M metagenome (GOLD analysis project Ga0129311, IMG submission 94435) | Western lowland gorrila individual fecal microbial communities from Wisconsin, USA - Go1022B metagenome | ecosystem: Host-associated > Mammals > Digestive system > Large intestine > Fecal | place... | reverse complement strand
TTACTTAGCATTAAGCAATTCGCAACGAAAAAGCAAACACTCAACATACAACAACATGAAAGAAGGAGATTTTCTTATGAAGTATGGTCATTTTGATGATGTGCATCAGGAATATGTCATCACCACTCCCAAGACTCCGCTTCCCTGGATCAACTACCTGGGCTGCAACGAGTTTTTCAGTCTGATATCCAACACCTGCGGCGGATATACCTTCTATAAGGATGCCAAGCTGCTGCGTCTGACCCGTTATCGTTATAATAATGTACCCGCAGACATCAACGGCAAATACCTGTACATTAAGGATGGAGATACCGTATGGAATCCCGGCTGGCAGCCTACGAAGACCGAGCTGGATTCTTACGAGTGCCGTCACGGTATCGGTTACAGCCGTTTCACCTCTTCCAAGAACGGTGTTAAGGCTTCCGTGCTCTCCTTCGTTCCTCTGAATGATAACTGTGAGATCTCCCAGCTGACCCTGACCAACGGTAGCTCCGAGGACAAGAAGCTGTCCGTATTCTCTTATGTAGAGTGGTGTCTGTGGAATGCTGACGATGATATGAAGAACTTTCAGCGTAACTTAAGCACCGGTGAGGTAGAGGTACAGGATTCCACTATTTACCACAAGACCGAGTACCGCGAACGTCGTAATCATTACGCGATCTATTCTGTAAATACGAAGATTGACGGTTTCGATACCAGCAGAGATGCTTTTCTGGGTGCGTACAGAGGTGCGGATTCTCCCGAAGCGATTGAGAACGGTAAGTGCACGAATTCCATGGCAAGCGGCTGGTCTCCCATCGCTTCCCATCAGATCAACGTGGATCTGGCAGCCGGTGAGACCAAGACCTTTATCTTCGTACTGGGTTATATCGAGAATCCCGAAGACGAGAAGTGGGAGTCTTACGGTGTGATCAACAAGACCCGTGCCAAGGAAATGCTGGCAAAATACCAGACCGATGCCCAGGTAGAGGAAGCTTTCGCAGCCCTGCAGGCTTACTGGAAACAGTTACTAGCCCGTTACACGGTAGCTTCTGCCGATGAAAAAGTAAACCGTATGGTCAACACCTGGAACCAGTATCAGTGCATGGTAACCTTCAACATGTCGCGTTCCGCTTCTTATTACGAGTCCGGAATCGGCCGTGGTATGGGCTTCCGTGACTCCTGCCAGGATCTGCTCGGTTTCGTACATCTGATCCCGGATCGTGCAAGAGAGCGTATCATTGATATTGCTTCCACCCAGTTCCAGGACGGCAGCGCTTACCACCAGTACCAGCCTCTGACCAAGAAGGGCAACTCCGATATCGGCAGCGGCTTCAACGATGATCCTCTGTGGCTCATTGCAGGTACCAGCGCTTACGTAAGAGAGACCGGTGATACCTCCATCCTGACCCAGATGGTTCCTTTTGACAACGATATGAGCGTAGCTGCTCCTCTGATGGATCACTTAAAACGCTCCTTAGACTATATCATCAACCACAAAGGTCCTCACGATCTGCCTCTGATCGGCCGCGCCGACTGGAATGACTGTCTGAACCTGAACTGCTTCTCCGCTCATCCCGGAGAATCCTTCCAGACCTTCGGTCCCAGCGAAGGACCCGTGGCAGAATCCGTATTCATTGCCGGCATGTTTGTAAAATACGGCGAAGAATATGCTCAGCTGTGTGAGCTGATGGGTGATGCTGATGAAGCTGCCCGCGCACGTAAGGAAGTACAGGCAATGTACGATGCGATCCTGAAGGATGGCTGGGACGGCGACTGGTTCGTTCGTGCTTACGATGCTTACAGTCACAAGGTAGGTTCCAAGGAATGCCGCGAAGGCCAGATCTACATCGAGCCTCAGGGCTTCTGTGTACTCGCCGGTGTCGGTGTGAAGGAAGGACTTGCCGAAAAGGCATTGAATTCCGTAAAAGAGAGACTGGATACCAAGTATGGTGTCATGATCTTACAACCTGCATACACGGAGTATCACCTCGAACTTGGTGAAGTATCCTCTTATCCCCCCGGATATAAGGAGAATGCCGGTATCTTCTGCCACAACAATCCCTGGGTATCCATCGCAGAGACCGTTCTGGGCAGAGGTGACAGAGCTTTCGAGATCTACCGCAAGACCTGTCCCGCATACATCGAGGATATCAGCGAGATTCATCGTACCGAGCCTTATGTATACTCCCAGATGGTAGCCGGTAAGGACGCAAAATTCCACGGTGAAGCGAAGAACAGCTGGCTGACCGGTACCGCGGCATGGACTTTCGTAAATATCTCCCAGTACATCCTGGGTGTATATCCTACCCATCAGGGATTATCTGTAGATCCTTGTATTCCTAAGGGCTTCGGTGATTTCTCCATCACCCGTAAGTTCCGTGAGGGCACCTATCACATTCAGGTGAAGAATCCTCAGAATGTGGAGAAGGGTGTGGTATCCATGACCGTAGACGGCAAAGCTGTTGACGGACACATCATCCCTTACGAAAAGGGCAAGGAAGAGTACAACGTAGTTATTACGATGGGTTAATTCCTTTCAAAATGATTTCTATCCTCCTTAAAAACCCCGGCAGTTATGATAACTGTCGGGGTTTTGTATTATTTTCCAATAGCTTCCGATACGTGGCATCCATTCCCAATGCCCCAAGTGGTGCTGTAATGAGAATTGCCAGCACTGCCACTGACAGGACGATCTTGCCACAGGATAATCCCATTGCTAACGGCACAGAGCCGATGGCTGCCTGCACGGTAGCCTTCGGCAGATAAGCGATCATGCAAAACAGGCGCTCCTTTTTACCAAGTTCCGTTCCCAGCAGGCACAACGCCACACCGGCAGAGCGGAACACCAGTGCCAGTAGGATCATGCCTACCGCTGCCAGACCGGCTTCCATGGTATAGCGGATGTCCACTGCAGCGCCTACCAGCACAAACAGCACCACCTCCGCTGCCAGCCACAGCTTGCCAAACTTGGCAGACAGCCTGCCCGTGACTTCCTTAAGTGTCCGCATCTTCAGTGCACAGGCCATGCTCACCACTGCTAACAATCCGGAAAATGCAACCGTTCCCTTCAACATCGTCTCCAGTGCCATTAACAGGAAAGATAATCCCATAATAATAATGACTTTCATGCTGTTGCGCACGTAACTGCCCTTCCGATATAACAGTTCAAAAAACTGTCCCAGCAGCCATCCCACCAGTGCACCGAACAACACACCGGTCAGAATCGACACCGGAATATTTACAAAATCCAGTGCATTTACATGTCCGCCCTGCGCCATTCCGGCAAAGGTGGAAAACAGCACTATGACATAAATGTCATCGCAGGAAGCCCCTGCCAGGATCATCTGCGGGATACTTTTCTCCGTGCCATAGCCGTTCTCCATGAGGTGCACCATACGCGGCACAACAACCGCAGGTGACACTGCTGCCAGTACCGCACCCATGACCGCCGCATCCACTCTGCTGATATTCAGGATCATGGGGGCAAATATTACAAAAGCAAGTAATTCACAAGTAGCGGGAACGCAGGACAACATGACTGCGGAACGTCCTACTTTTTTCAGATCCTTCAGATCCAGAGATAATCCGGCCTTGAGAAGTATAATGATCAGCGCGATCTGCCGCAGCTGTGATGAAATATTCAGGATCGATGCATCCAACAGGTTCAGCACATATGGTCCCAGAATAATTCCGGTAAACAGCATTCCGATAATACGTGGCAGGTGAATCTTCTGACAGATTGCTGCCATAAAAAGTCCCAGTAAAAAGATCAGTCCCAGTGATGTAAGCATAAATTTCTCCGTACTATTAAAAAATATCTGCTGTCAACGCTTCTCCGAAGTCACTTGCAGGAATCTCGAAATCAACAATTCCCACTGCATACGGCTGCAGCACATACTGCCCGGATTCAAAGACGAATCCATCTTCCGTAATGCTGAAGGTCGGACTTGCCGGTCCATTACCGGTACCTGCAATATCCGCACCGTAGATTTCCTGATAGATAGCATCCATGTCTTCCGTGCCATCCAGCACTACCATTTTAATGCTTTTCTCATAATCAGGGTAGAAGCAGTCATCCGTCGCCTGCATCTCGGCAGCTTTTTTCGTCACCAGTTCCAGTGCCTTGTCACGGAATCCGCTTCCAAGACTGTCAAAAGTAATTTTTTCTCCTGTCTGCGTATAATAATTTCCGTAATCCTGTATGTACCATCCATGTGCTCCCTGATCATAGCCCTCATTCCCCCATACCACACTGATCACCTTGTCATCAGCACGGATCACCTGAAATGAAAGTTCTTCATAGCTTGTCACTCCCGACATCTCGTCCTCGTAAACTGTACCGAAATCACTATTGTTGATACTATCCAAAAAAGTTTCCACATACGTGTTCAAATCCTTTTGGATCTTGTCCTGCGCTTCTTCATTACCTTCTATCGTGATCGTCGGCATTTGATAGGCATAGGTGTATTTTCTTTCCGCATTTTCCGGATCACTGCTACCTTCAAAATCTTCCGTGGCAATCTCCACTTTGCCGGTTGCAACAGTCTCGGTCTGCGTCTCCTGCTGTGATGCAGTCTCCGCCTCTGCATTCTCCTGTGCGCTTTCCTGCGTATTCTCGATTGAGCTGCCGGTCACCTCCGGGATCACCGGGGATTCCTGACTTCCGCATGCCGTAAACGCAAGCAGCAGTCCTGTAAGTATTGTTGCCAATAATTTCTTCTTCATGTTATTTACCTCCCAGTGTCAGTATATACCGCCCCTGCATCATACCTGCATCATATTCCGACATTTATCGCATTTTATCATAAAATGATGGAAAAGTAAATTTTGCAGATATCAGGAAAAACAAAAACGAATGGTCCTCCCAAACCATTCGTTTTTATTTTCGTTTTCATTTTCTCGTCTTATACTTTCTCTCTTTTTGTTATGCCCGCGTCTTAGTTCAGATTCAATCTCTGTCCTACCTTGATCACATTCCGGTTCGTGATCTGTGCGTTTCTGCGAAGCAGCTCTGCCAGGGTCATATGATTCCTCTGTGCAATCTTGGAAAGCGTATCTCCCGGCTTAATGGTGTAATTACCTTCTGCAAACCATACGCTTTCGGACGGTCTGTGCTCCGTTACTGTTACCAGATAATTACCACCGCGCTTTAATGCGAACATGGACTGTCCATTAGAAGTTACGGTAAAGGATCCACAGTACTCCAGGCGACCCTTTTCTGCATTGTAGCGATACAGGTTTGCACTCTTACCGGAATTTTCCTTGCCTACATTTACGTGAATGTTGACATTCACTCCGAAACTGCCGGTATCTCTGATACCCAGCTGTCTGTTCACGTTTCCGGACTTTGCGGATACCACATTTGCCGGGATTGTGTTGCTCGTCTGATCCACCGTCAGGTCAATGTTCTGAATCTTGGACAGATCATTATTTTTCAGGTCCTGACCGCTAATACTCATTGCTACACCATTTCCGCTATGGAATGCAACCGTTACGTTGGTACCCTTAATGATATTCAGTACCTTCTGCGGAACCTTTACCTCACCGGTACATACCATGTTCATGTTAACCGTTGCAATCGCAGGGTTCTGTGTGATTTCTGTAACCTTATTCTGCACAGAACTGCTTACTTCATTCCAGTCTACTGCAGGCGTTGCAGAGGAACCGCTGTTGTTGTCATCATCATCATCGTCATCCTCCCTTACCACATCCGCAGTTACTGTAAAGACTCCAGAGGGTGTTCCGGTCATTCTGGCTCCAACACCTTCCGGTGCTTCTGCCGTAAGCTCAAGGAAACCGTTCATATTGATCGTACCGTTAGCATTTCTGGTAATCTTCGGATTCTCTGTTCTTACAAACCAGGAATCCTTTACTGCCATGCCTTCACTGTTTACTGATTCTTTTTGTGTTTCATTCCAGAAATAGTTGGTTGCCGTGCGGATTGTTGCCTCCTCCTGCAACAGTTTCAGTTGTTCCTGCTGTTCCAGTTTATTTGTGCGATAGGAAAGAATTCCACTTGCACCGAAGTCTGTCTTACTACCAGCATTGGTATAAAATGCTACATTATAGGATTCATTATTAAAGGACGTGCTCTGTTTTACCTGAATATCAGGACAACTGTTGGAATCAATTCCCTTTGCCTTGTTTCCAAATGCCACACTGTTGATCAGCGTATGATATCCGGTAATGCTGGAACCACCCATCTTAAATCCGTTACCGTTACCTGCATCCGTACCGTCTTCCAGATAACCGTTTCCGTAAGCAACACAGTTTTTGATCGTTACGCTGCCAATAGATCCTGTTTCTACTTTTGCAAACAGATCCCATCCGTCATCTGCATTGTTATATGCGATACATCCATCAAATACAATGCCTTCTCCAACGGTAAGCTTTGCCGCAAATCCATCTGCATCCTCATATCCGATATCCGCATTACCATAGGAAGTACAGTTCAGGATCAGGTCATTGCTAGGCCAGTCTTCTCTTTCATCAGTAGTAAGATAACGGCTTACCTGAATACCCGTATTACCATTATGATATGCCTGAATATTATCAAATACACAGTTACTTCCGGAGATCTGAATTCCCTTCTGGGTATCCTGTGTATTTGTCACATCAAATCCCTGGCAATACCAGTAATCACCGGCAAAGATCATGCCTGCGCACGCTCTGTTGAAGTCAAATACAGGTCTCTGGGAATCTGAAGGATCTGCAATCAGGTAAATCATCTGCTCCTTCGTTCCGTCAATGCCTCTCTCTACCTTTATAGTACTTGTAAGGTTATATACTCCACCTTTCAGTACGATCATCTGTCCTGCTTTTGCATATTTCACAGCAGTGTAAATATCTACCGGATTCTCTTTGCTTCCGGCTGCACCTGCGCTGCCTTCCGGTGCAACATAAATGGTCTTCTGATCTCTTCGAACGCTCTTATAAGTTGCTGTGAATTCATAAGTTACTGTTTCATAAGAAGACAGTTTGGAATACTCGTTCGGACGATAATCACTGTTCGGAGTAAAACTAATACGGAACTTATTACTTCCCTCGGTCAAAGATACCGGCATGGTAACTTTTGTACCGGCAGTAACCGCCCGATCAGATACAACTGCGCTGCCATCAGCTGCTGTTACACTCAATTTGCCATCTGCATTTCCGGAATATATCAGATCATATGCTGCACTGTTGGAAACAGCTGCGGAAATGATATTGTATGCCGGTGTTACCAGAGTCATCTCACGCTCTTCCGCCGGAGCATCATCTGCCGGATCAATCAGTGTCAGATTAATATCGGAATAGGTAATATCTACGCCTCTGGCCGCAAACATTCCCACATATACATACTCATCATCCAAAACATTTAAAGTCTCTGTACCATAATATTTTTTCGTTTCTGTATTGCCTGCAGCATCCGTATAGCTGATAAAGTATCCGGTATTATTCTTCTGAATCGTTAATTTTAATTCTGTAACCGGGTTATCAACGGTAGTACCCTTTGCCTCATCAGTATTATTGCCGATCAGATTATAAGTACCGGTACCACTCTGCGCGCAAGATGTCTCCAATGGCCACATGCTGGTCTTATAATCACTTTTTAATGTAGCAGAATCATTGGCATTCAGCGCATCCAGATTCTCATAAGTTACACCAATCTTCTCCTGTGCGCCGATTCCCAGTTTCATACTGATCTTATCTCCGGCATCGGATACTTTCCCGTTTGCCGCATCCCAGTTGTATTCCACTTTTCCTACAACTGCCATATAGGAATTGTTCCAATAGGCATTGCTGCCTTCTCCGGGTGTTCCTACACGGTCGGCTGCCATGATACCAAAGCCCTCCTGTCCATTATTAGGTACCCAGCTGTTTACTTTCAGAGTTGCCGAGAAGGTAAAGTTTTTGTCGGCAGGAACTGCTGTGTAGTAGAATCCCAATCCATCTGTTGCTGTCGGTTGTAACTTTCCTCCACCCGCATCTGCGACTACTTTTACCGTTCCGGTAGTTGCATCTCCCTCGTATTTATTTTTGCTGGAAGAAGCACTGGGACCATAATAGGTAAATGCCCACTCATACTGTACTTCATCTACGATTTTCTTACTGAATCCATCCGAAAGCTTGTTATCATCTCCACGGACGGCAGTTACATAAATCACTGCTTCCTGTTCCACTTTCAGTCCTTCTACTACTGTATCTGTTATCGGTGCTGTTACTTCTTTTTCGATGCTCTTTCCATCGGTTGTATATGCACCATCCACAGTTACCAGATATTTTTCTGCTTCCTTTACAGCATTCCATGCCACCTTCGCTTTTCCACCTCCCTGGCAGGTTACGCCTTTGATCACAGGCTTGGTTAAAGGTAACACGAACTCGCAGGACTTTGTCTCTGTTCCCTGTTTGTCCTCTTCATCTGCACGAATTGCTTTTACGGAAAAAGTGTAGGTGCCGGATGCTGCGGGAGTGAAGGAAACAGTAGCCTCGCTGCCTTCTTTAGAGGAATTTTTTGTCTCAATTTCCTCACCCTGCGCATCAGACATGGTTACTGCAATCTTATCTGCACCATCATAACCGATTTCAGCCGTAACCGTAACATCAATCTGTCCGGATTTTTCTGCATTTACTTCTGCAGCTGTGATTACCGGATTCACTACTTCACTCCAATTCTTGCGCTCAGGCTTTACAGTTCCGCCTGCTTCTTCCGTAACCACTACTTTGAAAATATAGTTATTGTTTTCCAAGCCTCCAAGGTAATAGGTTCCTGCATCTGATAATTCAAGTGTAGAAATAACTAATTTATCCTTAGCTGCATCCTCCTCATTCCTTACAATTTCCTTTCCTGAACTATTCAAAATTCCTATATGACGATTATCATTCCCCGCTTCTACCCACCATACTTTTACTGTTGCAGCATTAGTGGTCGTAAACTTTATAGCATTCATTTCTGTAGTAACTTTGCCACCAAAGTTTACTCTTTGATCGGTAGTGTAACCATCCTCAAATTCCTTTTTACTGCCATCTACTTTTGACTTTGCACTATATATCAGTGTAAAATAATTATCCGTTCCTGCCTGTTCCTCTGTTTTATCTGCTTTTTCTCCAGCTTTAAATGCCGTTAATGTTTTTGTCTCCAATACATATGTGGCATTTCCACTTGTACTCTGTATCGCAATCCCATTTGTAGCTACCACTTCCCGTGTTGCGTATTCTTCTAAAGAAGCAGTCTCAATATCCTCTGCCTCTTCCAACACATCCCCGGTTGTTTCCGCATTTCCGTCAGAAACTGTCTTATTTATCTGTTCTACCACAGTTTCCGTTTCCTCTGCCTGTACAGAGATGGGGCTGATTCCCATTCCCGACAGCACCATCGCTCCCGCAAGAAGCAATGCCATCAGTCGTTTTCTCTCTTTTCTTCCTCTCCTGCCTAACATTCCTATACCTCCACTTAGCATGTGTTATAAACGATTACATTTGTAAGCTCTTACAACGCTATGTACTATATATTAACACTATCGTTTCACATTAGTAAACTCATTTTGTATATTTTGAATATTTTTGGAAGTAATTCATAGATATTTTGAGCAAATTTTAGTTATTATTTTTGCGCAAGCCTGTACTTTTCTCAAAAATGCACAATTCCGCCATTTCGTCTTCATTTCTATCAAGTAAGTGCTTCCATTATCATAACGTTCTCTATCCATTTTATTTTGACTGTTGAAGGCATCTTGTGCTTGGCAAAAGTCATATAAAGTTATATAATAGGTGCAAAGTTATATATACTTATATAAAGTTATATAAGATCGTAAAAGTTATATAAGCTTATATAAGAAAAGGAGGTTTTCATTATGAGTACCAATCCGTTTACGTTATCTTTTGGAAAAAAACCGGTGCAATATATCTCCCGTCTCACGGAAACAAACCAAATTCTGGAAAGCTTTTGTGCCGAGATTCCATCCAATCAGATCTACATGATCACCGGTGTCCGTGGCTCTGGCAAGACTGTAATGATGACAAATATTGCTTCGGAATTACGAAAAAGAGAAGACTGGATCGTTGTGGAACTGAATCCTACCAGAGATTTACTGCAAAGTCTTGCTGCAAAAATCTACAGCATTCCCGAATTGCACCCGCTGTTCATTAATGCAAAACTTGACTTTTCTGCTTTTGGTCTTGGAGTATCCATTGAAAACGCTGCTCCGGTCACGGATATCGAAAACGCTCTGGAACTCATGTTGAAATATATCCAGAAAAGTGAAAAAAGGTTGCTGATCAGCGTTGATGAAGTGACGAATTCCGAATATATCCGAATCTTTGCAAGCTCCTTTCAGATTTTTTTACGAAACGACTATCCCATCTTTTTACTGATGACGGGATTATATGAAAATATATATAATCTTCAAAATGATAAAGTACTGACCTTTTTATACCGTGCACCCAAATTAATCCTGGAGCCACTCAATTATACCGCTATCCGCAAACAATATATGGATATCTTTTCTCTGGATATAGATGCTGCCGGAGAACTGGCTTCACTGACCAAAGGCTATCCTTTTGCCTTTCAGGTACTTGGTTATCTCTACTGGGAAAATCGCGATAAAAAGACTTTGGAACAGATTTTGCCGGAATATGACCAATATCTGGATGAATATGTATACAGTAAAATATGGTCGGAATTATCTGATCTGGATAAAAAAATCGTAACTGAAATGTCTCTCAGCGGAGAGACTCAGGTAAAAGCTCTCCGTGAGCGATTAGATATGAAATCTGAACTTTTCTCTGTCTATCGTGAGCGTTTAAAGAGAAAAGGTGTCATTATTTCCAAAGAATACGGGAAAGTCACGCTGGCCTTACCTCGCTTTGATGAGTTTGTAAAAATACAACAGCTTATGTAACTGCGGGACGCAGCGTCTATTCCACGCCCCGCAGGATAACTTTCCCCACATATTTCCGGGCCAGTTCCGCCATCTGTTCCAGTTCCTCCCGCGAGAAAGCACCGAACAGTTCCGCACCGCCCGGCTTAACAGCATTGCTTTCCGCTGTCTGTATCATCCGGTACAGGCAGTTATCATTCTCCTGATAACTCTGCAGATAATAGGCAGGGCATCCCGCAATCCATTTACCGATTTTCTCAAATTCCGCCACGGTATGAATCCCCTTTACCACGGTAGTCCGGAATTCATAAGGGATGCCGCTGCTTTTCAGGATACCGATACTCTCCTCAATGCGGGAGATATCCATATGTGGCAGTCCCGCCGCCCGGGCATAATTATCTCTGGAAGCTTTCATATCCATCGCCACATAATCGATCAGGTGCTCCTGCAACAATTCCCACAATACTCCGGGCATATAGCCGTTGGTATCCAGCTTAATGGGATACTCCAGCTCCTTGATCTTTTGCAGGAACGCCCGAAGGTCCCGCTGCAGAGTCGGCTCTCCGCCAGTGACACAGACGCCCTGGAGGATTCCCTGTCTTTTCTTCAGGTAGGACAGCACTTCCTCTTCTGAGACGGAGGGTTGTCCCGCAGGATCCAGTACCAGTTCCCCATTGTGGCAAAACGGACAGCGAAAATTGCAGCCTCCTGTAAAAACAGTGGCTGCAATATGTTCCGGATAATCTAATAAAGTTGTCTTGTTAAAACCATGTATTTCCATACAG
>Ga0129311_1002335_pt1 | contig 11639 bp, 10 predicted proteins | sample Go1ome_FD_94435 | JGI IMG/M metagenome (GOLD analysis project Ga0129311, IMG submission 94435) | Western lowland gorrila individual fecal microbial communities from Wisconsin, USA - Go1022B metagenome | ecosystem: Host-associated > Mammals > Digestive system > Large intestine > Fecal | place... | reverse complement strand
GAAGCCATGAAAGCGTCAACGCCCTCTTTGTACCAGCGGCCGCACTGCCAGAGCACTTCCACGTCCTCTCCTCCCGGACGCCCCTGCGAAATCCAGCTGCGCATGGCCTTGTTCAGAGTGCCGCTGCCGAGGCTTCCGCCTACGACGAGCAGGTGTTTCTTCGCGGGGTCGAAGCCGTAGAACTCCATCGCTTCCTGCTTCTCGGCCGGACTTGCGGCGTGTATGCCTTTTCTTATGGGATTCCCGCTCAGCACTATCCTGTCCGCGGGGAAGAATTTCTCCATTCCCTCGTAGGCCGTGCAGATGCGCCCGACCCTTTTGCCGAGGGTCCGGTTTGTGAGCCCCGCAAAGCCGTTCTGTTCCTGGATCAGGGACGGAATGTGCATCGCGGTCGCTTTCCAGAGCAGGGGAGCGCTTGCGAATCCGCCCACGCCGATTACTACGTCCGGCTTGAATTCCCGGATGACTTTTCCGGCCTTGCGCAGGCTCTGGAGTACCTTGAACGGGAGTTTCAGGTTGTTCCAGACGTTCCCGGGCGTAAGCTGTCTCTGCAGTCCGGCAACAGGCAGCCCCACGATTTCGTAGCCCGCCTGCGGGACTTTCTCCATTTCCATCTTGCCCTCGGCGCCGACGAAAAGTATTTCTGTTTCCGGATTCAGTTCCTTCAGTTTGTCGGCAATGGAAACGGCCGGGAAGATGTGTCCTCCCGTGCCGCCTCCGCTGACTATAACTCGTAATTTCCTATAGGTCATATTCGTTTGAAACTATGCTGTCAACATCATCTTCGGACGCCCCGCTTTCGAAAGCTTCAAGGTCGTCCAGGCTGTCCCTGACTTCCATGATGGGCGCGACCGTATCCTGCTCCCTCTTCATCCGCTTGTATGCTATCCTGCTTATCGCGAGCAGTATCCCGAAAGCGGTGCTGAAACACAGGAAAGCGAAGTTTCCGTGGCTGATCAGCGGAAGGGTCTGGCCGGTCATGGGCCCGATGTCCACGTTGACGAAAATATGCAGGAACGCCTGCCCGGTTATCAGCATGCAGAGCCCCGCGACCGCGCATTTCGCGAACAGGTCGTTGCCGCAGTTGCGGGTTATGATGACGCTTCTCGCAATAAGGCTCAGGTACAGGATCAGAACGAAAATTCCGCCCAATAGTCCGTATTCCTCTATTATGAAACTGTACATGTAGTCTTCCGAAATATCCGGAACGACGTATCTCTGACGGCTCTGTCCCGCGCCTTTGCCCAGGAGTCCGCCCTGCTTCACCGCTATTTTGGCGGAGTAGGGCTGGCGTATTTCGTCGAGCGCGTCGTGGTAGGCCTTGCTGCCTTTCGGGCTCTCGAGGACTATCTTCTCGTTGTCCGTGTCGTCGGAGAAAACCCTTTCGATTCCTGTTCCTATACGGCTGAAGGCCTTTCTGCCTGACAGGAAATAGATTCCTGTGCAGAGAACCACCAGCAGCACTCCCGCCGCCGCAAGCAGGGACATGTCTTTCAATTCACCTCCGCCGATGACTATGGTGAGGAACATGATTCCGGAGATGAACAGCGCACTGGAGTTGCTTCCCGGCAGTACCATGACCAGGATGACGAGGAAAGGCAGGTACAGGTAGATGCACTTCTTCGCGAACTTGGTCGTCAGCCATTTCAGATGCGGGTTGTCCTTGAAAGAATCGAGGAAAGGATATACCCCCTTCTTGACTTTCTCCACCGCCCAGGAGAGGTACATCACCATAGCGACCTTCACGAATTCGAACACGTGCAGCTGGAAACCGCCGATCTCCAGGATTCGCCAGGCTCCGTTCAGATTGATTGCCCTTACCAAAGGGGTCCGGATATGCAGGTCCAGCATCGCAAGAAGTATCACGCTGAACAGGAAGCCGGTGCTTGAAAGCGCCCGGAAGAAATTGATGTTCTTTATGTTGTAGCAGAGGACGATTACGGCAAGGCCGATGAAAACTATAATGAGCTGTCCTCCAACGATATCCAGCCTTGTCTCGCCTCCTTTAAGCAGGCGGGAGGTTGAGGAGAATGAACAGACTATGGACAGGAGCATCAGAAGCAGTACGATCATCCATACCACCTTGTCTCCCTCGAACTTGTCTATGAAGTTCCAGACCGTCTTTTTCCTTGTCTCCGCCATCTGTCTCTAAAGTCTTCTTACGGCTTCCTTGAACTGCTCGCCGCGGTCCTCGTAGTTCTTGAACAGGTCGAAACTGGCGCAGCAGGGGCTGAGCAGCACGACGTCTCCCGCCTCGGCGAAAGCGGCTGCGGTCTGCACGGCTTCGGAAGCGGAAAGTGCGTCCTTCATATTCTCCGCGCCGACTATGCCCTCAAAGGCGGCGTGCAGCTTGGCGTTGTCGACACCGAGGCAGACTATCGCCTTGACCTTCTCTTTCACCAGCTCGTCCAGGACGGAATAGTCGTTGCCCTTGTCGGTGCCTCCGACTATCCATACGACTGGTTTTGTCTGGCATTCGAGGGCGTACCAGGCGGAATCCACGTTGGTCGCCTTCGAATCGTTTATGTACATTACGTCCGCAACGGACAGGACCGGTTCAAGCCTGTGCTCGATGGGTTTGAACGTGCCGAGGCTTTCGCGGATGACGCGGTTGTCGATGCCCGCGGCCTTTGCCGCAAGCGCCGCCGCCATCGAGTTGTAGATATTGTGCCTGCCTCCGAGTGCGAGTTCCTTGAGGTAGATTTCGCTTTCGTCCTCGCCGACGCGCACCACGATCCTGTCTCCGTCCAGGCTCGCGCCCTGCTGAAGGGGTTTCTCCTGCGAGAACGGGAGCATTTTCGCCTGCAGGACTATCTTGCTCAGGTGCTCGACCGTGATCTTGTCGTCCGAGTCGAAGATGAAGCAGTCTTCCGGACGCAGGTTCCTCGTGATGCGGAATTTCGCCTTGATGTAGTTCTCGAAATTGTGGTCGTAACGGTCCAGATGGTCCGGGGTGATATTCATTATTATCGCGATATCCGGACGGAAGTCGTAGGCGTCGTCAAGCTGGAAGCTGCTGATTTCCAGTACGTAGTAGTCGTGCTGCTCGGTCGCGACCTGCAGCGCGTAGCTCTTTCCGATGTTTCCGCCGAGTCCCACGTTCAGCCCCGCCTGCTGTAGCAGGTAGTAGATCAGCGAAGTCGTGGTGGTCTTGCCGTTGGAACCGGTTATGCAGATCTTCTTCGCGTTGTCGTAGCGCGATGCGAATTCGATTTCGGATATGATGTGCGTGCCCTGCGCGGCGAGTTTGCGCACCATCGGCGCGGTCGAGGGGATGCCGGGGCTTTTTACTATCTCGTCGGCATTCAGGACCAGGCTCTCAGTGTGGCCGCCCTGCTCGAACGGAATGTCCCATTTGCGGAGCAGTTCCAGGTACTCCTCCTTTATCCTGCCGTTGTCGGAAAGGAAGACATCGAAACCTTTAACTTTTGCGAGCACTGCGGCGCCTACTCCGCTTTCAGCTCCTCCCAATACAACTATTCTTTTCATATCCATATTATCTCACTTTGAGCAGCGCAAGTGTCGCGACTGCGAGTATTATTCCTATAAGCCAGAAACGGGTGACGATTTTCGCTTCCGGCAGTACGCCTGCGGGCTTCTGTATGACTGCACCGGGGTTTTCTTTCTGGTAGTGATGGTGCAGCGGAGCCATTCTGAACAGCCGTTTCCCTTCCCCGTACTTGCGTTTGGTGTATTTGAAATATCCCCTCTGCAGTAGAACCGAGAGGCTTTCCACGAGGAAAATTCCGCAAAGTATGGGCAGCAGCAGCTCCTTGCGGATGAGCACTGCGCTTACGCCTATGATTCCGCCGATGGTGAGGCTCCCCGTGTCTCCCATGAATACCTGCGCCGGGTAGGAGTTGTACCAGAGAAAACCTATGAGCGCCCCTACGAACGCCGAGAGGAACACCGCTACCTCGCCGCTTCCCGGGATGTACATTATATTAAGGTAGTCCGCGTTGAGCACGTTGCCGCCGAGGTAGGCGAGCACGCCGAGCACCACTCCGACAATTGCGGAGGTACCTGCGGACAGTCCGTCCATCCCGTCGGTCAGGTTCGTGCCGTTCGAGCAGGCCGTGATGACGATGATTATCATCAGCATGTAGATGCCCCAGGAGCAGTAGACTCCGAACTGTCCCTTGAAAGGCGAGAGCCAGGAGTAGTCGAACTCGTGGGCCTTCACGAAGGGGATGGTGGTGACGAGCTTGTCGGTCACGATGTTGTCGTTCAGGCACATGGCGAGCGCGATGAACAGCCCGAGCAGCAGCTGGGAGGCGAGTTTTCCTTTTTCGCTGAGCCCGTCCTTGTTGTGCTTGAACACCTTGATGTAGTCATCTGCGAATCCGAGCGCTCCGCACCATATGGTGGTGAGCAGCAGCAGGCGGACGTAGATGTTGGTGAGGTCGCATACGAGAAGGACTCCGGCAAGTATGGCGATGATGATTATGACGCCGCCCATGGTGGGAGTGCCCTTTTTCTGCATCTGCCCTTCAAGCCCGAGGTCGCGTATGGTCTCTCCTATCTGCTTCTTCTGCAGTTTCGCGATTATCCTCTTGCCCGCGACGAGGGACACCACCATAGATATTACGGTGGCGAGCATAGCCCTGAACGACAGGTAGTTCATCAGCCCCTGTCCCGGGAAGTCACAGTCTTTCAGCAGGTCGAAAAGGTGGTATATCATAATTCGAAGTATTCTTTTACGATTTCACGTTCATTGAAATGCAGGTGCTCCGTGCCCATAATCTGGTAGGTCTCGTGTCCTTTGCCCGCGAGCAGGATGATTGATCCGTCGGGGGAGAGGGTGAGGGCCGCGCGTATGGCTTCCCGTCTGTCGGCGATGCAGACCGTCTTCTTGAGCCCTGCGGGGCTGAGACCGGCCTTGATGTCTTCGATTATGTCTTCCGTGCGCTCTGTGCGGCTGTTGTCGGAAGTGATGAAGATGCGGTCGGCGAGCTTTTCGGCTATCGCCGCCATTTCGGGGCGCTTGGTCTTGTCCCTGTCCCCTCCGCAGCCGAAAAGACATACGAGGGTTCTGTCCCTGTCCACCGCCCTGAGGGTGGTCAGCACGTTCTCAAGAGCGTCCGGGGTGTGTGCGTAGTCGATCACGACGGTGAGGTCCCTGCCTCCGCGTATCAGTTCGAGACGTCCGTCGGCGCTTTTCAGCCTGCTCAGTTCGACGAGCGCGTCCTCGCGGCTTACTCCGAGAGCGAGCGCGGCGCAGTAGATTGCGAGCAGGTTGTATGCGTTGTGGGTGCCTATGAGCCTGGTCCAGACCTCGGTCCCGTCTATCCGGAGCATCATCCCCTCTATGCTCTGCTCGATGATTTTGCAGTTATGGTCTGCCGCGGCCCTGCAGGAGTAGGTCACGACCCTGGCGGCGGTGTTCTGCATCATCACCATTCCGTTCCTGTCGTCGGCGTTGGTGATTGCCGTCGCGTCGGCGGGCAGCGAGTCGAAGAACAGCTTCTTGCAGCGCAGGTATTCGGCGAAAGTCTTGTGGTAGTCGAGGTGGTCGTGGGTCAGGTTCGAGAAGATTCCGACCTTGAACTTGAGTCCTGCGACCCTTTCCTGCTCCACTCCGATCGAGCTGACCTCCATAAAGCAGTACTGGCAGCCAGCATCGGCCATTTCGCGTAGCAGTGCGTTGATGGTGATCGGGTCTGCGGTGGTGTTCGTCGTTTCGGACCGCCTGCTCCCTACGAAGTTGGCTATGGTGGAAAGCAGCCCGCACTCGTAGCCGAGGTTCCTGAACAGCTGATACAGCAGGGTTACGGTCGTGGTCTTTCCGTTCGTTCCGGTAATTCCTACGAGTTCGAGCTCCCGCGAAGGGTGCCCGTAGAAATTGTCCGCGCAGAGGGCGAGGGCCCTGCGGTCGGCGTCCACCACTGCAACTGCCCCGTTCGCGACCGCGCTGTCTATGTAGTTGTGCCCGTCGGCGCTGCAGCCCGCTGTGGCTATGAAAAGAGAACCCGGCACGGCCTTGCGAGAGTCGCTGCAGATTGCGCTGACTTCGGTTCCGGCGCTGCCCTGGAGTATTGTCGCTCCCGTGTTCTTTATGATATCAGCTAATTTCATTTCAGTTCAAGTTCTATAATGCTGTCTTTTTCCTTTGTCGTTCCGGCTGCGGGGGTCTGGCGGCGTACGTGCCCTGTACCGCTGTATCTGCATCTGAAGCCGGAGTTTTCCGCCAGCCAGATCGCGTCCTTGAGCCCCATTCCGCGCAGGTCCGGGACGCACGCCGTGATTCCGTCAGATGTCCCAGGCAGTCCGGCCGGAGTCTGCATTTCCGGCACTCTGCCGCTTTTCACCAGTTCGTCCTGCCAGTCCGGGTCAGTGTCCACGATTCCGGCGATTAGTTCCTTGATGGCGCGTGCGGGATAGGTTCCTCCGTAGAAGCTGCGCTTCGAAAGTTTCGAGTACACTACGCAGATGACGCTGTATCTCGGTGAATCCGCGGGGAAGAAACCCACGAATGTGCCCTGGTTTTTCCTGCAGCCGTCCTTGTCCACATATCTTCCGTTCTCTAAGACTATCTGGGCGGTGCCTGTCTTGCCTGCAACTGGGCTCTTGGCGTTCTTGAGCACCTTTGCCGTGCCCTCCTCGGTAACCGCTTTCAGCGCCCTTGTGAGCGTATCCGCCACTTCTTTTCTGAACACTGATGCGTTCAGCACCGAAGGCCCGCGCTTTTCGCATACGCTTCCGTTCTTCTCTATCGCTTCGACGAGGTAGGGCTTCATCATCCTGCCCTTTCCGGCAATCGCGTTGTAGAAAGTAAGGATGTGCAGCGGGGTTTCGCCCGTGCTGTAGCCGTATGCCACTGCGCCCAAGGTCGTGTTGCTCCACTCGCGTCCCCCTACCCGCGGCAGAACCGGCGTGCGCAGACCCTCGAGATCGAAATCGAATTTCTCTCCGAGCTTGTACTGGTAGACCTTGTCCATGTAGTTCTGCGGCTTGGAGGCGTAGTTTTCTATCGCTATGGTCGCGAGCACGTAGTTCGAGGAAATCTTGAAACCGTCCAGGTAGGAGATCCTGTTCGTGTGGTGCTCCCTCTCCCAGTCGGAGATGTGCTTGTCCTGGGGGATCTTGGCTTTTTTCACGACGCCGTGGTTTGTGGGGATGGTCTCGTCGAGGCTCTTGATATAGCCGTCGGACAGAGCCGCGGCAAGAGTAACGGTCTTGAATACCGAACCCGGCTCTCCGAGGCGTCCGATGGCGAGGTTGGAGATTTCCTCGAGGCTGCCTTTGTCGTCGCGGAGCAGATTGACCATCGCCCTGATAGCCCCGGTCCTGACTTCCATCAGCACGAGACAGGCTCCTTCGATGTCCTCGTCCTCTTCGATCTGCCTGCGCAGGGCCCTGTCTGCCATATCCTGAAAGTCTATGTTCAGGGTCGTCCGCACGTCGTTTCCGTCGGTTGCGGAAATGTATTTCCTGTCGAAGTCCCGTACCTTTCCGGCATCGGAAGTCCTCAGCCACTGCTCTCCCTCGGTCCCGTGCAGGACGTAGTTGAACTGTCCCTCGATGCCTATGTTGGAATTGGCGACCTGTGCGCTGTTGTCGCGTACGAATCCTATGGTTCGCCTCGCGAGCTTGCCGTAGGGGTACTGGCGTATGTTGCGCTGTTCGACGATAAGTCCTCCGAGGTGGCTCTTCTCGTTGAAAAGAGGCAGTTCCTTCAGTTTGTTGAAAACGTTATGGTCGACTGGATGCCCTATTTTCAGGTATTTCGAGCCGTTGCGCCTGCCGTTCGCTATCGCATTGTAGTGCTGCGCGGCGCTTTTTTCGGGGAAGTAGACGGCGAGCCCTTCGGAAAGCCGTTTCGCCTTCTCCATCCACTCCGCTTCCTTCTGTCTTCCTTCTGTCCGGTCCTTCATTGATGCGTAGTGCTCTTTCTGCACCGTGCAGTCCATGTAGAGCTGGTACTGCGGGCAGGAGAGGGCGAGCAGCCGTCCGTCGCAGGCGAGAATGTTGCCGCGGGCCGGTTCTATGACCTCGCGGGTGCTTTTCGGGGTCAGCGCGTCGACTATCTTCGGATCTGGATTGTAGAATATCTGAATCTGGATGATGCGGCCGACGATCACTATGGCCCCCACCAGGAGCAACAAGTACACGACGTACAGGATGACTCCTATACGGTCGCGTTTTCCGTTATTTGCTCCACTTCCTCTCATTTTGCCAGTCTCGTCGCCGGTTGCTGCGGTTCCCGGACTTCGGACCCCATCTTTTCAAGCATGGCCTCCACCGTGGTCCTGCGGCTGAGGCTCACCAGTTCGTAAGTCTTCTGGGAGTGGATGATTTCCAGCTCCCGGATGGTTTTCTTGTTCTTTTCGACTTTGTTCAGAGTCGTCTCGATCATCAGGTTCATCCATATCATCATCCCGAAAATGAAGAAGATGTAGACGATATGAAGGAAGTAGCGACCTATCTTCATACGCCACATCAGTTCTCCTGCCAAAATGGCCTGAACGATGTTCTTGAGGGCCTTCCAGAGATCCTTTATCTTCCACTTTCCGCCTGTGCTCATGACTTCTCCGCGATTCTGAGTTTCGCGCTCCGTGCGCGGGTGTTGGACGAAATCTCCTCCTCGCCGGGGAGGACGGGCTTGCGGTTAACCGCCGAAAGGGGAGCGCTGCTGCGTCCGTAGATGTCTTTGACGACTTCTCCGCGGATGTTTCCGGAACGGATGAAGTTCTTGACCATGCGGTCTTCGAGCGAGTGGTAGGTGATTACGACCAGCTTTCCGCCGGGTTTCAGGGCTGCAGCAGCGCCCTCGAGGAATTTTTCCAGCGCCCGCATCTCGCCGTTGACTTCAATCCTGAACGCCTGGTAGACCCTGGCGAGGACCTTGTGCTCCAATGAATCCGGCAGGGCGGGCCGCAAGGCATCGTCGAGGTCATCGGTAGTGAGGATGGGGGCTTTCGCGCGGGCGGCGGCAATCAGCTGCGCCATCCGTCTTGCATTGTCCACCTCTCCGTAGAGCCGGAGCATGCGCTCCAATTCTTCTTGCGTATAAGAATTGGCGATGTCCGCTGCGGTCCGTGCTCCCTGCACATTCATCCGCATGTCCAGAGGGGCGCTGAAACGGAACGAGAAACCTCTTTCGGGAGTGTCGAACTGGTGGGACGACACTCCGAGGTCCGCGAGAACTCCGTCAAGGCCCTCCGGGGCGTGTAAAAGACTGAAATTATGTATGAATCTGAAATTCGAGTGTATGGTCAGCAGCCTGCTGTCCGCTGGGACGTTCTGCAGGGCGTCGGAGTCCTGGTCGAAGGCCAGCAGCTTTCCTTCGGGGGACAGCCGGGACAGGATTTCGCGGCTGTGTCCGCCTCCGCCGAAAGTGGCGTCGGCATATACGCCCGCAGGATTGCCTACAAGCGCTTCTATACTTTCTTTGAGAAGTACGGGGCTGTGATATTCAGACATTTTACCGGAACTACCTATTTTTCAGATAGTTTTCCGGCAATGGCAACATATTCCTCGTTCGATAGTCCGCTCTGCTCGAATTCCTCTTTGCTCCAAATCTCGATCTTGTAATCGTTGCCGGAGAAAACCACCTCTTTGTTGACACCGATGGAACCCAGAAGTGCGCGTGAGATGCTGATGCGCCCGAGTTTGGGATCGGGTTCGACAACATCGCGGTTACGCATATATTCCCTCCAAAAGATTGCGTGTTCCCTGTTGAAGAAATTGAGTTTGGATTTGACCTCGGAAGACTGCTTCTCCCATTCCGCGAGGGTGTACATCTCCAGGCAGGGGGCGAACAGGTCCTTCTTCACGACAAACCTCATGTCACTGCCCTCGGGCATCAGGCTCTTGAACGCCGAGGGAAAGACGAGCCTCCCCTTGTCGTCGAGCTTGACGGTATATTCTCCGATGAAAGTGACCATAATTCAAATACGCAAGTGTTACAAAGATACGGATTATTTTCCACTTTCTTACATTTTGTTACAAATATTTCCACAATGTTTTCCACATTCCCGCCTGGACGGTTGTTTGCTTCTGCGGGCAAGTTTTGCTAACTTTGCAAAGATATGGTGACGCTTATGCTGACGCCGGAGCGCTTTGCAACGGTTTTACAGAATCACGGACTGAAAGCTACGGAAAGACGTATGGCCATCCATAATGCCATGCTCGACCTCGGACATGCCTGTGCGGAGGACGTGTCGAAGTACGTGCAGACGAAACTGGGAATAAACATAACTGCGGTTTCGGTCTACACCAACCTTTCGCGCTTCGCCGACCTCGGAATTTATTCCAGGTGCCTGAGTTTCGACAGCAGGATGTATTTCGATGCGAATCCGTCGAAGCACATCAACCTGTACGACACCGTGAACGGCCAGTTCAAGGATATCGAGTCTCCGAAGACTCTCGAACTTGTTGAAAACCAGTTTAAGGGCAGGCGCTTCCGCGGGTACAGTATAGACGGAATCGCGGTTCAGGTTCTCTGTCACTCCACGAGCAGAACAGCCAGGAAAAAGAAAATGTAACAATATTATGAAAAAGTTTTTTACCCTTGCAGTGATTGCAGTTCTTGCAACTTCCTGCCTCAAATCGGACCCTTTCATGTACACCGCCCTCATTATGGGCAACATTGAGAACGACGTCATAAAGGTTGACGGAGGCGTTATTTTCAATATCGTATCCAGCAACGTCGAGATAAAGGCCAAACCGGAAGAGAGAGTCGTTATCATGTGCGACGTCCTCGAACCGACCGGCTCGGCTGAAAACGAATTCGACGTAAGGCTTCTGGACTATTCCTATCCCGTGAACAAGGCCCCTTTCCTCGCTTCTGCTGTTACGGAGGGAGATGCTGTGGGCGCAGACCCCATCAAGCCGATAAGGCAGTGGTTTGCCGGTGGTTACTACAATCTTCAGGTGGCATACTACTATAAGGTCGGCTCGGAGAAGAAACACGAGATCGACCTGGTGTATGACGACGTGCGCAGCCATAGCGACACCCTGTTCTTCACCCTGCACCACAACGCTTTCGGCGAGACGCTCGGAGACGAGTCTGTGAATGCGTCGAACCTCGGGATGGCCTATGATTTCGCAACCTTCCCCATCAGGGAATTCTTCCCCGCAGACAAGGAATCCGTGGTCGTCCAGATCAAGGGAGACTGGTATCAGTCCGGCATGTCGTTCACTGACCCCGAGACCGAACCTTACGAATATTACGGTGTTTACTACAAGAGCGCCGAATAAAGATTCTTCAACATCTGTTTTTTAGCGCTTTTCTTTTCGTTTTTTATGTTTTTGAGCCCCATCTTCGGGGCTATGAAAATCAAAGAACTCAGCGTGCCGGAAAGGCCGAGGGAAAAGCTGCTCGTGTGCGGTGCACAGGCTCTCAGCACAGGGGAACGGCTTGCAATACTCCTGCGTACCGGAACCCGCGGAAAGAACGTGCTTGATACAGCCCAGGAGTTGCTCTCGCTTGCAGGCGGGACGATTTCCGGGCTGTTTTCGCTGAGCAGGTCCCGGATGTGCACCGTCCCCGGAATCAAGTCGGACAAGGTTGCGACCCTGCAGGCAGCAATGGAAATAGGACGGCGTTTTCTGGGAGAAAAGCCGCTTGTGGAGCGCAGGCCGATAGTCAGCCCGCGTATGGTTTACGACGAGATGCTGCCACGTCTGAAAGCGGT
>Ga0129311_1002333_pt1 | contig 11658 bp, 7 predicted proteins | sample Go1ome_FD_94435 | JGI IMG/M metagenome (GOLD analysis project Ga0129311, IMG submission 94435) | Western lowland gorrila individual fecal microbial communities from Wisconsin, USA - Go1022B metagenome | ecosystem: Host-associated > Mammals > Digestive system > Large intestine > Fecal | place... | reverse complement strand
GGAACCCGCGGGCAAGTTCTGCCGTGCACCGGGCTTATATGCAGATACGCAGCGGCAGAGTACAGCGCCTGCCGTATCATTTTCCAGAGGACCTTATTTCTGATGGGGGGGAAGGAGATAATCCTTGAGGGTGTTCCTCAAACGCTTGATAACCTGCGAAATACGCCACTCTACGGTCTTCTCGCTGACGCCTCTTTCTTCAGCAATATCCTTATATGAATAGCCCCTGAACCGGTGCATTTCAAAAGCGGAACGCTGTTCTTCCGGCAGTGCTGAAAGCGTCAGCTTCAGTAACAGGCGCAGTTCGCTGACGTCCGTATGGCCGTTGGCAAGAGAGTCGTTCATAAGCGAGAGCCTGGTCTTCGACACGTACCTGTCGTGCACGCCCCTGCGGTTTATGAGGTTTATGCATCTGTTGTGCACCGAGCATCTGAGGTAGGCTGAGACGGAAGTCCTTATTTCAATGTTTCCAGCATTTTCCCACAGCTCCATCATCTGGTCCTGGACTATGTTCTCCGCATCCTCGGTGCAGAGGAGGAGCTCTCTCGCCTCGGCGAGCAGGGGCAGATAGTATTTCCTGAACAGGGCGTCAAAAGCCTGCCGGTCTTTGAGCCTTATCCTTTCAATCAACTGCTTGTCCCTGTCTGCCATTATGCGGTTTCCGATTTTCCGAGTGCGCCGCAAAGTTAGCAAAACCTTAATGCAGAAACAAAGTTCACTTTCCGTTTAGGGTAGGCGCGCCGCTTCCTTGTCATATATAGTATGACAGACGGAAAAGATATTGAAAGACTTCTGCTTGACTATTTTGCAGGCACGCTCGACGCCCGGGCGCAGCGGGAAGTCGAAGAATGGATAAACGGCGGTGGGGACAATTATGAACTTGCCCTACAGATACAGAAACTGAGCGAAGCGCTAACCCTAGAAAGCCTTTCGGAGGAAGTGGATACGGAAGAAAAACTTGCTTCGGCCCATCGCAGGATGCGCCGGACCAGTCTCTCCCGTTTCGCGGCGTCGGTGCGGTACATAGCGGCGGCGCTGACCGTTCCGCTGCTTCTCCTTTCCTCTTATTTAGCTTACAGACTTCATCAGGAAAGCCGTCTGAGCGATTCGGAGATAGTGCTTTCCACCGGCAGCGGTATGACGAGCTGCACGGAACTTCCCGACGGCAGCAGGGTCTGGCTCAATTCCAATTCCACCCTCAGCTACCCCTCTAAGTTTGCAAGGACAAGGGTGGTCAAACTTGACGGAGAGGGCTTTTTCCAGGTCGCAAAGACTCCCCGCAAAGACAAATTCATCGTCCGGGCTTCCGGAGTCGATGTCGAGGTCTTAGGAACGGAATTCGACGTCGAGGCCTACAGCGGCTACAGTTCCGAAGTGAGGACAACCCTCGTGAACGGTTCGGTCGCGATGAAATACTCCGACAGGCAGAACCGCGAGCACGAGGTGCTGATGAAACCGGGCGAGAGATATACCTACAACCGCGAAACCGCGCAGCTCGAGTATTCCAAAGTGAACACCTCCCTGACTGCCTCCTGGAAGGACGGCAAGATAACCCTCGACAACACGAGTCTCGAAGAGGCCCTCCGCACCATAGGCAACCATTACAACGCCGAATTCATCGTGCAGAATCCAAAACTCCTGAAGAACCGCTATACCGGCACCTTCAAGGGGCAGAGACTCGAAGTCATCCTCGAACATTTCGCAAGAACTACCGATATGAAGTTCGAGTTCGCCTACTCCCGGGACGCGGAGACGGTGGACAAGCGGCAGATAATACTCGTCAGATAATTTTCCAACCTAATCACTAATAACATTTTCAAAAATGAAGCATTTAAGACTGATTGTGTGTCTTCTTGTGCTGTTTGCGCAATTCGCATCGGCACAGAACCGCACGGTCTCTCTGTCCTGCAAGGACACTCCTCTGAGCGAGGTCCTGAAGGCAATCGAGACGCAAAGCGGTTATTCGTTCTTCTACAACGATCTGGATTTCGACAAGACCAGGAAGGTCACGGTCAAATCCGAGGGCGATGTGCTTGATATCCTTGAAAAGGTATTCAAGGGTACGGGTATCAAGGCGTCCATTATGGGCAACAACATAGTCCTGAGCGGTCTGGACAAGAAGGAAGCCCGCCAGGCCTCCACGGCAGAAAATGTCCGGAAAGCCGATGACGGAAAGGTCGCTGTAAGCGGAACCGTCCTCGACGCGGCAGGCAGTCCTGTTCCCGGTGCGGGCGTGGTCTGCCAGAAGGAAAGGACAGGCGCTGTCACGGACCTGAACGGCAATTTCTCACTCCGCTGCAAGGCAGGGGAGACCGTCCGTATCACGGCGCTCGGCTACCGCGACGGCTATATCGACGTCAAGGGCAGCGGAAATGAGAATCTGGTGGTCACCCTCGCTGACGATATCGAACTTCTCGGCGAAATCGTGGTAGTCGGCTACGGCGTGCAGAAACGCAGCGACATCACGGGCGCCATCGCTTCGGTCGATGCCGAACGTGCGAAGAACATCCCGACCACGAGCGTTGCTGAAATGCTCAGAGGCGCGGCTCCCGGCGTACAGGTCAATATCGGCAGCGCGGCCCCCGGCGGAAGCTCCAACATCCTTATCCGCGGCCGCCACTCCCTTTCCGGCGACAACGCCCCTCTCTATGTCGTCGACGGCGTGCCTATGAGCTCCATCGACGATATCAACTCGGCGGATATATCCTCCATCGAAATCCTAAAGGACGCCTCCTCCCAGAGCATCTACGGCGCGAGGGCGGCGAACGGCGTCATACTCGTGACCACCAACCGCGGAACTGCGGGCAAGCTGAGCGTCAGCTACAGCGGGTATGCAGCGGTGCAGACCGTCAACCGCAACTTCGAGTTCTACAACGGTGAAGAGTGGGCTGCGTACCGCCACGAGGCCTTCTACAACGGCTACGGCTACTACGACGAGGACGAGTGCTTCCGCGGCTATATGAAGGAGGTGCTCGAATCCGGCAAGTGGGTGGACTGGGAGAGCGAGATGATCCACCCGGCGTTCCAGCACAACCACGACGTCAGCATCCGCAGCGGCAACGACAAGACCAAGATCGCAGCAACTCTCGGCTACTTCGACCAGCAGGGTATGGTCCAGAACTCTTCCTACAACAAAATCTCCGGAAGGCTCAACCTCGACCACAAACTTACTCGCACCCTCTCCCTCGGAATGAACTTGAGCTACTCCCGCGGAATCACCTCCTCCGCCGACGGCTCTTTCAACAGTTTCATCACCTCACCTCCTCTTGCGAAAATCCGCGATGAGGAAGGAACCCTCTTAGAGGATGTCACCCTGGCTGGCGAAACCCATAACAATCCGCTCTGGAATATCGCGAACGCCAGCAGCCTGACCAAGCAGAACAGGCTTCTGCTCAATGTCTTCGCGGACTGGAAGATTTCCAGAGACTTTTCCTACAGGCTCAATGCAAGTATGAGCCGCAGGGACGTCGTCTCCGGAACCTATCAGGGCACAAGGCACACCACGGGCCGCAACACCCACGGAAAGGCCAGCCAGTCCCGCAGCAACAACGGGGATTATCTGGTGGAAAATATCCTGAACTTCACCCACGACTTCGCATCGGGGCATCACGTCGACGCCACGGCGATGCAGAGTATCAATATCATCAAATGGGACAGGCTCGCGGTTAACGCCACCGGTTTCTCGAATGACGACCTGCTCTACAACGCCATAGGCAATGCTCTCGAGTATGGTAAGCCCGAGTTCGAGCTTTCGGAAAGGCGTCTCGCCTCCTTCCTCGGACGTGTCAGGTATAACTACAAGGACAGATACCTGCTCACGGCTGCGGTACGTGCCGACGGTTCCTCTGTCTTCGGAAAGAACAACAAATGGGGCGTGTTCCCCTCCGTCGCCTTTGCCTGGAGAATGAACAAGGAGAAGTTTATGGAAGGCACGAAAGACGTCATCAGCAACCTGAAATTCAGGGTCAGCTACGGCTCGGTCGGTAACCAGGGAATCAGCCCCTACACCACCCTCGGCAACGCCAACTCATATTACTACGAGTTCGGAAGCGAGGTCGAGAACGGCTACCTGCCCTCTACCGTGCTGTATAACCCCGATCTGAAATGGGAAACTTCCACGACCCTTGACTTCGGTATCGACTACGGTTTCTTCAAGGACAGAATCAACGGTTCAATCGAAATCTACGACACGCAGACCACCGACCTGCTCGTCAGGAAGTCGCTCAACCAGGTCCTCGGCTACACCTCGCAGATGGTGAACCTCGGACGGGTGCAGAACCGGGGCTTCGAACTGGCCCTGAACACCACTCCCGTAAGCACCAGGCACTTCGTATGGAACCTGGATTTCTCCTACTCGAAGAACGTCAACAAGATCATCCGGATTTCCGACGAGGTGGACGAGAACGGAAAGCCTGTGAACGACGTGAACAACAACTGGTTCATCGGCCAGCCCGTAAACGTCTATTACGACTATAAGTTCGACGGGATCTGGCAGCTGGACGACGACATCGCAAACTCATATATGCCGACGGCAAAACCGGGATATATCAAGATCGCCAACACCAACGGAGATGACAAGATTTCCGAAGAGGACCGCGTCATTATGAAGAGGGACCCCGACTGGATCGGAACCGTATCGACGGACCTCCACTACAAGGGGCTGGAACTCAGCGCCGACCTGAACATCTCTATGGGCGGCTATTTCAGGAACTCCTATCTGAGCTCCTTTGAAGCCGGCGGCGACCTCACCGGCAAGCGCAACGGTATCAGGCGCAACTACTGGACCGTGTACAACCCGAGCAACGAGGCCCCCGCCCCGAATATGCAGCAGGCTCCCGCATACATCACGGCCCTGTCCTACCAGGACGCTTCTTATGTCCGCCTGCGCAATGTCACCCTCGCATACAACTTCCCCGCGGAAATGATCAAGAAGATATCGCTGTCAAGTCTGAGGGTCTACGCTTCGTGCAACAACGTATGGTATCACACCGAAGTCTTAGGCTACGGTCCGGAGCAGTCCCCGGGAGCATATCCCCAGCCCCGCACCTTCCTGTTCGGTGTCAAGTTGTCATTTTAAATCTGACCGGTTATGAAGCACATTATAAAATATACACTTGCGGCTCTTGCCGCTCTGACGGTGCTTTCTTCTTGCTCGGATTTCCTGAAAGAAGAGAATCTCACCAAATATTCTACCGAGTATATCTACTCGACTCCCGAGGGTCTCAAACTTGCGGTCAGCGCCCTGTACGCCAAGGACCGCGAATTTATGAGCGAGACGGAGAACCCGACCCCGACGGCATTCATCCGCGGCACCGACCTGGCTGTGACCAACGGCGGAACTGGTAACTTCTACGGTATCTACGACCCCAACTACCTCAAATCTTCGGCCTCCCAGGTGGCTTTCCTCTGGAGGACTATGTACAATCTCATCGGCAACTGCAACGAAATCATCGACGCCGGCGAGAAGATGGTGCAGAACGAAGACGTGCGCGGCTGCATAGCGGAGGCCAAGTGCTTCCGTGCGCAGTGCTACTACCGTCTTTACAGGGTCTATGACAGGATCTGGCTCAACACCACTCCGACGACTCCCGAGAACCTGAACGACCGCAGGGACTTCTACCCGGCGTCCCAGAGCGAAGTGTTCGACCTCATCTATTCGGATCTGCGCTTCGCCATCAAGAACCTCGAATGGAAGCCCGCGCAGGCAGGACGCTTCAACCAGGCGGCGGCAAGGCATCTGCTCGCCAAGTCAGCGCTCTGGATAAAGGACTGGGACACCGCTCTTGGCCAGGTGGACACCATCGACACACAGAGCGGCTACTCGCTCGTCGAAGTGGACAAGGTGTTCTACGGAGCTGATCTCAACCACTCGGAAGCCCTGCTCACCCAGCAGTGGAGCGACCAGCTGGGCGGAAACCTCAGCACCGGCACTCCCAAGGGCCACCATCTGGGCGCCCTGTTCATCGGACTCTACCGCCAGGAGATCGGCGGAACGAACGAAGAGGCCTGCAGCGCGGAGAATATGGGATTCACTTACGGCAGATGCCTGCCCAGCCCCTATCTTTTCTCCCTGTACGACCAGGCTAAGGACAAGAGGTATACTTCCTGGTATATCCACAAATACAAGAATACGAAGGACGAGAACATCACCGTAGGCGGAATTACTGTGAAGCCGGGTGAATACCTGCCTTCCCGCAACAGCAAGGGAGAGCTCATCCGCAACCTTATGCCCGGATGCACCAAGTTCGCCGACATCTGGACGGGCGAGCTCTACGAGTCACGCGGCTACAAGGATATCATCGTCTATCGTCTCGGCGAGACCTACGTTATGGGTGCGGAGGCGGCTCTGATGAAAGGTGACCAGACCAAGGCGCTCTATTACTTCAACAAGACCTGGGAGAGGGCAGGCAACCCCACCCGCACCGCAGCTCTTACTATGAAGGATATAATTGACGAACAGGCCCGTGAAATGGCGTTCGAGGGCGAGAGATGGTTCTTCCTGAAACGCCGCGGCATCCTGATCGACCAGGTCCGCAACTACGCGGGAAACGTCGAGTACGCACCTTCCCTGCTCGGACGCACGAACCTGCCCGCGAACCCGCATATGGTGCGCTGGCCCATCCCTGAGAGCGAGATTATAAATATGGGAGCCGACACGTTCCCTCAAAACCCCGGTTATTAATATGAAAACTACTATAAAAATGACACTGAGCGCGTGCCTGATGGCTGGACTTCTTCTGCTCTCGGGCTGTAAAAAGGACAACTGGCAGATTCCCATAGGATCTGACGCGGTCCCTATGGAAGAAGTCAAGGTTGAAGTACTTAAGAACAGCGAAGGAAAGTGGATTCTTACCGTGAACGGAGAACCGTACTTCGTGAACGGGGCGGCGACCAACCGCTTCCACAACGATCCCGCCCGGTTCGGCGGCAACACCATCCGTCTCTACACGACCGGCACCGCCGTCAAGGATATTATGGACAATGCCTACAAGTCCGGGATGAAAGTGTATCTCGGAGTCGGAATGAAGGCTGCAAGCGGTTTCAACTATTCCGATGCAGCCAAGGTCAAGGAGCAGAAAGAGAACATACTTGCGATGGTGAACCGTTACAAGAAGCATCCGGCTCTTCTGTGCTGGTCTTTAGGCAACGAAATCGAGGCCTCGAACGACACCAACATAGATATGTGGAAGGCGGTCGGTGACCTGGCCGCCGCGGTGAAGGCGGAGGATCCGAACCATCCCATCACCCTTGCGCTTGCAGGCTCGGGAGACACGAGGATGAAAAACCTCGTGAAATATGCTCCTGACGTGGATTTCCTCTCCGTCAACGCCTACTATCCGCTGCCCAAATCCATCCCCGACAATATCAGCAAGGCCGGACTCGACATCCCCTATATGCTGACCGAATTCGGACCGAGGGGCACCTGGTCTATGTCTCCGGAACCTGAGCGCATCCTGCCCTGGGGCGACAATTTCAGCGAGTCTTCGAAGGCTCTGGTCGAGGAGACCAGCACCGAAAAGGAGGCGATCTACCTGAATATATGGGAAGAGGGAGTGACCGGCAATGCCGACAGGGGCTGCCTCGGCGGATTCATCTTCGTCTGGGGCTACCAGACCCACGGCGAGGTGCTGAACTGGTACGGAACGCACACCAAGGACCGCTACTCATTCGGCTGCTGCGACGCTATGCAGAAATGCTGGACCGGCGAATATCCCGCGAACCGTGCGCCCCGCATCGAGTCCCGTAAAGATATGACCCTTAACGGCAAAGTCGCGGAAGATGCGATCAGGCTTGCACCCGGTTCTAAGAACAGCGCCAAGGTCAAGGCCGTGAGCCAGTCCGGAACGACAGTCAAGTACCACTGGTTCATCTTCAAGGAGGGCGACAAGGAGAGCGACGGCAGCATTCCTAACGGAATCGCCGACCTCATAGAAAAGGACGGGCTCGCCGAAATCAGCTTCAAGGCTCCTGCCTCCACCGGGGCGTACAGGCTCTATGTCTATGTCCTCGACGATGTGAACAAGAAGGCCGCAAGTGCCTGCATACCGTTTTACGTTGAATAAATGAATATGCGTATGAAAAAGATATTTTCACTTCTTGCAACGGGTGCCCTCTTATTGCTCGGCGCCTGTGAAGAGCATAATGTACAGGCTCCGGAGGTAAAAAAGACCGTGAACGTGAAACTCACGAGCGAGGTTCCCACCGTCGCCTACCCGGGGGATGAACTTGAATTCACCTTCGAGATGAAATATGACGGAGGACTTGCAGCGGCCTACGCCACTGCAGACGGGAAACTTGTAGAAGGGACTGAGACAGAATATACTGACGCCCCCGAGTCCGCCACCCTGAGCTTCAAATATGTCGCCACCGATGTCTATGCCGGCAACAGCATTGATTTCGCGGTGGTTGTCAACGCCGTGGACGGCACGGTCGGACACTGCGACTATCCGGTGTTCATACTTGCATCGAAACCTGAAGTCGAGTTCTCCTACCCCGCTGATATGCCTGCTGAGTATATGGTTGACGGAAATGCCGTGTCGTTCGACATTGCGGTCAATTCCAAGAACATCGACCTCAAGAAGGTAAGCGTGTATAAGGGTGAGATTCCCATCGAGGGGCTCGTCTTCGAGATGGAGGCCGGGGCGCGTGCCTTCACCGTGCCTTTCACCTATACCCCGACCTTGGGCGACACCGGAACTCCCACTTCCTTCACGGTCGAGATTATGGATGTCAACGGAAACCTGAGCACAGATACTTTTGCTATCACGTTCACCAAGAAAGAATCTCTCGAACTCAACGAATATTCCGGCATCACTATGGGACTCAACAGGTGCAAGGATTTCGGACAGTTCTTCGATGCGAGGAAAAATATTGTCTATGGCCCTGTCGGGGTCAACTCCCGCTGCGAAGATATCGACATCTCAATCTTCTGGAGCGGAAACGCAACTACCATCGGCGTTGCTGTCGCGGCACCTTCGACCGTGAATATCGCCAGCATCTACAACGCGGCGACCATCGTCACCTTCCACGGTGCAACCGATGCAGATATGCCTGCGAACTGGACAACCCGCAATTCGACCAATTTCCGACTTGTCGACCTTGATGCCGACGGCTTTGCCGCGATCAGCACGATAGCGGAGATAGAGACTCTCTTCGACAATGCGGAAGTCCCCGCGAATGACCAGGTGGTCTTCCAGAACGTCGCAGGAAGAGTAATCGCGTTCAAGTCGAACCGCGGCGCTGATGACAGCAAGATAGGCATACTCCGCATTACGGCAAGAAATGCCTCGAACAACACCGGCTCTATTGTCTTTGATTACAAGATTGCAAAATGAAGCGTTCACTGACAATTTGCATATCAGTCGTTTCCGCCCTTCTCGCACTTGCTTCCTGCAGCTGCGGGAAGGGTGCGGAATACGATCTCTGCGTCTATGGCGGCACTTCGTCCGCTGTAGTAGCCGCATACAGCGCCGCCCTCCAGGGGATGAACGTGGCGCTGGTAAGTCCTGACACGAGGCTCGGCGGAATGACGAGCGGCGGCCTCGGCTACACTGACATCGGTAACAAGCAGGTCGTCAGCGGAATCTCCCGCCAGTTCTACCGCAAGGTCGGAGAGCACTACGGAGCTCTCGAACAGTGGGTCTTCGAGCCCGGCGTGGCGGAAGAGATCTTCGAGCAGTACGCCTCGCATCCTAAAATCCATCTTTTCAGGGGCTACCGTCTGGACGGGGTCTGCAAGGACGGTACCCGGATAGTATCCGTCGGGGCAAGCAGCATCGGAAATCCCGAAGACAGCCTGCGCATCAGTGCGGACTACTTCATCGACGGCACCTACGAGGGTGATCTGATGGCCCGCAGCGGCGTCAGCTACACGGTGGGACGCGAGGACAATTCCGTCTACGACGAGACCTACGACGGCGTGCAGCTGATGACCGGACATCAGTTCCCGGACGGAATCGATCCCTACAAGGTCAAGGGCAGACCCGAAAGCGGACTTCTCTGGGGTATCTCCGACGCTGAGGAACTCCCCGACGGACTCGGAGACGACTGCGTACAGGCCTACAATTACCGTATCTGCCTTACGGACAGCCTTGAGAATATGATTCCGATCACCCGTCCCGAGAACTACGACTCCACCCGCTACGAGCTCCTGCTCCGCCTTTTCGAGGCGCAGAGCGGCAAACGCAGGCTCAACCACTATTTCATCTGGAGCGCGATGCCTAACCGCAAGACCGACATCAACAACCGCGGAGGCTTCTCGACGGATATGATAGGGATGAACTACAGCTATCCCGATGCGGGCTACGCCGAGAGGGATTCCATCATAAAGGCGCACAAGGACTACACCATAGGCCTGCTCTACTTCTACGGGCACGACGAAAGGGTGCCTGCGGAATTGCGCGAAGAAATGCTGCGCTGGGGCTATCCCAAGGATGAATATGTGCAGAGCGGGAGCTGGACTCCCCAGCTGTATGTGCGCGAAAGCCGCCGTATGTTGGGAGAATATGTCGCGACCCAGCACGACTGCGACGGCGAAACGAACGTAAACGACGGAATCGGTCTCGCAGCCTACAATATGGACTCTCATAACTGCCGCCGTATAGTCGTCCGCAAGAACGGCAGGGCGATGGTGAAGAACGAGGGCAACGTCGAAATTCCAGGTGGCTATCCTTATCCCATATCCTACAGGAGCATAACCCCTAAAAGAGAGGAGTGCACGAACCTGCTCGTTCCCGTCTGCCTGTCCGCAAGCCATATCGCCTACGGCTCGATCCGTATGGAACCTGTATTTATGGTCCTGGGGCAGAGCGCTGCGGTTGCGGTGAAAGTCGCAGGGCGGCAGGGCGTCGGCGTGCAGGATGTGGATATAAACGAGGTGCAGCGGATTCTTGAAGAAGACCCTTATCTCGGGATCTCCCATCCGGACATCGTCATCGACGACGCATCGGAACTTGTCAGTTTCGATGCCTCCTGGGAGCGGATCAGGGGCCGTACCGGTTATGGTCCGACCTATCTGCGCAGCACCGGAGATGACGATGCCGTTGTAGAGTACAGCCTTCCTGAAGGGCTGCGTGGGGAATACACGATCTACGCCTACCATCAGAGGCGCAAGGCCCAGAAGCCCGTTCTCGATTACAGCCTCTCCGTAAATGACAAGGTCTATCATAAGATTCTCAACACTTCCGAACTCACAATCAGCGGTCAGACATCCGGAGACTGGGTTCCGCTCGGCTCGTATTCTTTCCCCAAGGGAAGCAGGTCCTCCCTCACCCTGACCGTTGAAGGCGGACAGAACGGAAAAGAGAGCGTCGCCGATGCGATAATGCTTGTAAGAAAATGAAAAAGCTGCTGACTATACTCCTGCTGGCGGCTGTAGGACTTGCCGCTTCCGCGCAGAAACCTTCTGAGGAACAGTTTATCGAGGATCTGCTCTCGCGGATGAGTATTGACGACAAAATCGGGCAGCTCAACCAGATCGACGGCAGAATAGACCTTAAGGAACTTGAAAAACAGATCCGAGCAGGCAGGGTGTCCTCCATTATGAACATAGTTGACCCGGAGCTCGTGGACCATCTGCAGAAGATCGCGGTGGAGCAGAGCCCCGCCGGGATTCCCATCATCTTCTCCAGGGATGTGGTCCACGGTTTCAAGACTATG
>Ga0129311_1002332_pt1 | contig 11658 bp, 18 predicted proteins | sample Go1ome_FD_94435 | JGI IMG/M metagenome (GOLD analysis project Ga0129311, IMG submission 94435) | Western lowland gorrila individual fecal microbial communities from Wisconsin, USA - Go1022B metagenome | ecosystem: Host-associated > Mammals > Digestive system > Large intestine > Fecal | place... | reverse complement strand
TAGCATCTACCTCTTTCTTATCGTAGCGAATACCCTTAAAACGTGGTTCACGTAGGACACCTTTGGTACTCACAGCCATAGCATCAATCTGAACCACCTTACCAACAATCTCATCGTAGCCATAAGGTGACCACCAGGTAGCACGTTGTTCATCAGTCAGACCAGAGCCAACCTTAATAGTTTTTCCATTTCGGTCTTGACAAATAAGCTTACCTGTGCTTCCCTTGTACTTCCCTGTACCTTCCTCAACACCAACTACTTTAAGGTCAAAAGATACACCCTTTTTGAGCTTAACCATGTATTGATTACGCTTGCCGGGATAATAACCAGCGAACTCTGGACGTGCTACAACACCTTCGCCACCTGCTGCCCAAATGGATTCAGCCATAGCAAAGAGTGCTTTCTCGTTGGTGATGTGTCGCTGTTCTACGAGGTGAAGATAAGGATGTTGTGCCATATGTAACCGCAGGTATTCCGCACGTACATAGTAAGGCTCAGCAAGGTCAACACCGACAAACTCACCTAAAGGCATTGCATCATGGATGTATGCTTCAACCTCTAAATGTTGCTTCTTGGTATCTCTACACCAACCACTAATGGTAGGCTGTGGGACACCCTCAGCATAGGCTTCAAAGATAATGACTTCACATTGAATCTCATTTGAGAGAGCAAGAAGCGGTTCTTTCAGATGGTTAAGGGAAACATATTCCTCACCTGTGCGACTAAAGATAGTGCAGCAGAAGCGGTTACAAACAGCAAACGCAAAGACACCATCAAGTTTCTCACTTGCCAACACAGGGAACTTCAATGTACCTTTCAGCTTTTCATAAGGTAGGCAGAGTTGCACCAAATGACGCTTATCTCTGCCTACGAGTTTACACACATCTAAACTCACTCTTTAATCTCCTTGTACAGTCCGCAACGGCAAGCACCATACTTACGCATATACTTACAGGGACACACAGTATCACGAGTCTGTGTGTTCTGACAGGGGCAGTACATATCACCATACTTCTCCACTTGCTTACGGAACTTCTCAGTAAGCAGCGGTAAGCGGTCTTTGTTGATTTCATAGCCAAACTTATCGGCTGTGTTAGTTAAATGTTCTTTTACTTTCACAGTTATTACCTCACAATCTTAGAAAAAGAGTTTCATCAAGAAGTACAGACCACCGAGGATAACAGCAGCGTACATAGCGTAAACAAAAAGAATAGCAGCGATAACACCCAAACCAATCTTCAAAGCAAGTTTCATTTAAACTCACAGCTCCTTTCATTACAGTTAAGACAATTCATAAAATCTCTATCGAACACTTCTGGAACAGCTTTTGCTAACTCTTTGTGAATCCGCTCAGCTAATTCCCTGTGTTCTGGCATTGCACGTCGACACAGGCGTTTCGGAAGATACTCAAACCAAGCACGGAAGTTACCAGTGACCACAATGGATGTACGGACACCTTGCGGTAACAAATAGGCAGCATCTTGCTCCGGTACACCTTCTTCAAGTGCCTTTTGATAAGGAATCATAACAACACCACTCAAATCCTTAAAAACAGCAAAGTCACCATGCGGTAATTCCAACACATCAAATTTGCTACCTCTTGCACTCTTACAGGTAAAGGACAGGTGGCGATGGCGTGTCAGTTGACCTAACACACGCACAGAACACTCGACTTCAAAGGAAGCATAACAGTGCTCCAAGACAGACAAGTGACCGCTTTTGATGATGTGTTGAATACCTTTGTCGGACACATCGTTTCCATAAGGTTTACTACAAGCCAGCTTCAAAAGCTCCATGTAGTTAGGTGTTACTGCTACAAGCGTTGCGGTTGACATTGAACGTCAGTCCTCCTTCTTCATCTACAATTAATACATCAGAGGGGTCTACCAGATACATCTTCTTATCAGTTCCCTCAATCTCAACACGAATACGATTGATTCTACCTTGCAAGCGAATCGGACTCAGCTTAACAATAGGGAAAGTAACTGTTGCTCCCTTGCGAATCAAATAGACTTCGTTGTTGCTGTGTTTTTGTTTTATCACTTTTAACCTCCACAATTTTTACTTGTCTGCCAAATTTAAAGGCATCTGTTTTTTGTTCCATGTAAATATCCATGCGGTGCTTACCATGACCAGCACCAAAGCGGTCTTGAACAATATATGTGTTACCATCAATGACCACCTCAGTGCCAAGTGGTAAACCATCACACGCCACAGTAACACCTTGAATAGCAGGATGACCGCTGGCTGTTATACCATCGGTTTTCCCACATTCATCAAAGGCTGCTGTGTAGGCTGTGCAAATTACAAACAGGATTGTTGGGAAACTAAACATTGTGTACCTCTCACTTTCATTTGATGACCACAGGAACAAGTGATTACTATGTCAACATATGCTTCCTTAATGAGCTTCTTCCGACACTTAGGGCAGAAGATACCTTTAAGTTTCTTAGGCATTTGTTATACCTCCAAAAAAAAATTGAGTATTAATAATCAATGGCAATCTGCCCAGTTCTTTCCAATTTTTCCTTCTGTATCAAGCTGCACTCTGAAATGAAAATAGTGTTGTGCTTCTCGCATAGATTCTTGGGCAATACGGACTGCATCCTCAGCAATCTCATGTGTTCTACAAGCTAACTGACCCTCATCCTTACTGTATTCTCCTATTACTAGAAGTGTCGGACTATATCATCAATGTGTATGTGGGTCACATTGTTGTGCGCTTTGGCAATAGAGGGAATCTCACCCTCTACACCTACTCCGTTTCGGATAGTCTCTGCACTTTCCATTCTCGAATCCACTTACAAGCAGAACCGAAACTCACATTAAATAATGAAGCTAAGGCAGTACCAGTAATCTCAACATGAGATAGCCAATATTCCTTAGCAGCTTGTTTTCTGTCAGCATAACGTGCGGTATTATGTTTAACTTTATGAGCAACAATAGGAATACATTGTAAATGCTCAATATTACAACACGCTCTGTTGTGACATAAATGGTCAATTTCATAACCAGCAGGAATCGCACCATGATTTTCTTCCCACACGTATCTGTGGTACATAATTAGTGGTGAACGTCCTTTACCCTTATACCGAGGGTCATGTGTTCTGAAATAACCATCCTTGTTCAATTTATGTGAGAGAGGAATTATGCAACCATTGTCAAGTTGTTTTAATACAAGTGGTTTCCCACGCATAAATTACCTCCTAGCTTAGCTCAGAATTGACCTATAAGGCTTCCTCTGATTTCACACAATTTTAGGTACACAACGAGGGAGTTTATGCACCCAAGCCATGAACTGAAAATCTTTTCCATGTTCATAACCTGCTTTTATTAAATTTTCTTCCCATAAGCACATCCACTTTTTGCAAACCAAAGCACCAGCGGATTGCAACAGCAAGTTTAATGCACTGTGTAAAGAACGCACGTGCAAAGGTCTGCCATCTAAACCTTTTAGATACTTACGCTTCCACTTTTTGATTTCACCTTTGAAACCTCTTTGTGCAACCAAAGTATTCTCAATGGCAGCACGCAGTTCAGCAATAGCTGGTGTTTTCGCTAAGAATTCTTTCTTCAAGCGTTTGCCATCTTTTGCATCACCATGAACAATTTTGCCAATCTTTTCATCACCAGCACCATAAAGAAAGGCGTAAATACTTTTGTGTTCTATACGATTCGCAAGTTCGTATACGTTCTCTTATGAACTGCTCTATGTCACCATAGAGAACAGACTATATCATCTTTGCCCACCGCTTCCACCATCATTAGCTTATGGTGTACTCTCTTTCGAGATAGTCGTTACACGTTCCATCCAATCAACTATTTTTCTTAATTCTTCAATACTTGCATCATATTTGATTCTGTTAGCTCTACCACTTATCCAAGCTACATTTCCTTTAATGTAACCCTTACGAGGGTCAAATCTATCTAAATGCGCCGAATGAGAAGAACCTCTGCCTTTATAATTTTTGTATAAAGGTGTATGAAAGATTGGACATTCATTTGTCCATATCTCTTCCAAATAAGAAGGTTCTAAATCAAAAGGAATATTTTTACGTTTACATTCACTTTTCTTTGTTATGCAATATTGTCTGAAATAATCAGTGCATCTTTTGTTATGTGCTATGGCACTCTTACAGTGTTTACATCTGTTATCGTGACCATCTTTGTTCTGAGAACTTTTATGAAATTCTTCTAAAGGCAAAAGTTTTCCGCACAATATACACTTCTTAATTGATTATCACCTCCAATAAATTGGATGGCTTCGCTCGGTATTGTCTTATTACTTATAAGAGTTTCACCGAATTCAATGGGTTTATAGACCTCTAATATGTCAAAGGTCTTTGCTTGATTTCTTTCTGGTAGACCTGCTGCTTTCTGGTTGGCGGTGTGTATGTCACCATTAAGAATCTCGTGAGCATACGCTCCGTTATCATATGGGTACATAAAGTGCGCCAAGCAACGCAGCTCCAAACCACTAGCGTCTACGCCAGCTTGATACCACCCGGTAGGCACAGTGAACAGCTCTCTGCACTCGTGACCATAAGGACTACCGACAGCAGGAACTTGTGCTACATTAGGACTACTATGTGTTGCTCTACCTGTGACAGCTCCACAGGGGTTAACACAACCATGAATACGTCCATCTTCACGGACACATTTAAGCCAACCCCACTTGCCGTCAATGAGTTGCCCAAGACGCTTAGAGAGCATCAAGTATTCTTCCATGACTCCTGCAATCTCACGCAGTTCAGCAGGTGCATCTAAATCAGCTTTGATGTACGCAAAGGTAATATCATCAATCTTCAATCGCTCATCTTCAAAGAGTTCAGCGTTGTTCGGTTTGTAACCAAAGTGCTGTGTGATTATCCACTCTATCTGTTGGCGACTGTTAGGGTTCAAATCTTTATATCGCTGAATCGGAACGCCAGCCTTGTAACCAAGACGTTTGTTATCACGCTTCGGAATAAAGATTTTATCTGGAATACGTGGTAACTTCTGAACCAACATTGCTTTCAAGTCAGCGTGTCGACCACGTAATTTAAGCTCTAATTCTTGTGCTTTGAACACATCAAAAGTAAAGCCATTGCGCTCCTGTTGCGCCATCAGCCATTGAGCTTCATGCTCCAAAGTGATAGCAGCAGGAGGGTAATTTATTGTGTTGAAATAGTTGTACAGGGCACGTGTTACAACAACGTCCTGCTCATTGTAGGACAGCATATCCTCATTGAAGTCTGCCCAAGCATCTTCCGTTTCCTCACTATAAGTACCTTTGAGTTCACCTAAGCGGTAACCCCAAGCCTTCAAGCTATGTGAACCAATCAGTTTAGCAGGTAACTTGTTGGAACGGACAAGTCCATAGTCCTTATCGGCAATGTCACTGAACATCAAATGTGACAGCACAAGGGTGTCAATCACCTGCGGTCTGAGTTCACGAGGTAACACGAAAGATGTTGGGAACAGTTTTTCAAGAACAGGAATATCGTAGTTGATAACATTGTGACCAATAATAAAACCACCCTTTTGAAGCACAGAAAGCAGGTCTTTTGCGCCTTGCTCCACTTCATTAGGGCGGTATTTCTTAGTGGTCAGTTTTCCATTGTCATCAAAGATGATTACCATGCAATGTGCCTTTGTTACGCCATAGTACAACCCATTGGTTTCTATATCGAAAAAGGCAAGCATGATTATTCACCCTCAGAAAAATATTTCTTTTCTACTTCTTCTCTTTCTTTCTCCAAACGCTCAATGCTCTTTGCGTAAGCGTTGATGACTTTGTTGATAGTTGCGATACGGCGAACCGCTGCATCCTGCTCTTTGTTCTGCATCCAGAACAGCAGGTCAGTAAGAGCCTTCACAAGATAAGATAGAATTTCAAGCATTATTTAAACTCCTTTCATATAGGAACGCATAGCAGCTTCCTTTTGTCGACCCTCAGAAAAACTTGAAATAGGCTTCAAGTAACCAATAACACGTGTGCCATAATCGAGATTCTTAGAACCACAGTATTTGCAGGTCTGGCGTGTTACAGGGTCAATTCGTTCACAGTCTTTACAAATCGTACACAGTACATTGGTAGTCCAATAAGGAACACCCTTCTTCGCTGCAAGCTCAATAAGTTTTACCGCTTGCGGTGGTGTAGGCAGTTGCTCCAAGTTCAGATGACATGCTGCGCCACCATCGAGGTACTGAGATACATCCCAAGCATGAGCATCCAAGCGGTCAAGAATGGTCAAGTTTGTATCTTCAACAGGATAGAAGTAGCTGTTGTAACAATCACGAGGAACGTACAAGCCATCTTCTTTGTCCCACTTAGCGTTCTTGACACCAAGGTTTTCAGCAGGTACAAACTCTGTATTGAAGCGTACACCATATTTAGCAAGTGCTTCCTTATTGAGAGCTTTAATGATGGACAAATCTTGCTGCAAGGATTCTTTGAATGTATTCTGATAGCCGTTAGCTTTCATATACTCATAGGCTTCCAGAGCACCATTGATACCAATAGTACCAAATTGTTTATCCAAGCTGATATAACCTGCACTGTATGTCGGCAGCAAGCCAGCTTTGATGTATTCGTCAACAATAGAGCGAAAAGCCAGTAGGTACTTATGTACTCTCTGTACTACCTCAGTAAGGTTATAGCCACGCTGATACATCCTGTTAAAGTTGAGGGTGATTACTTGATAACTACCAGTAGATACACCACCTGCACCAAGGGTATAAGAGAACGTATTGTCAGCTAATTCGTTACGCAGTCGGCAGCAAGAAGCAAGACTGTCTGCACTGTCGGATTCGTAATGGAAGAAGCTCAGTCCGTCACTCATTGCTTTAGCGAGCACGTACTTGAAACCCATATCAATAGGTTTTCTTGTATCTTTATCCACCAAGTATGCAGCAGTCAATACCGGAAACGTCAGCAGTTCTTTAGTGCGCTCCTGCGTGAACCAATACAAAAACATCTCCTGTAATTGACGAACGCTGTTGTAATCTGGTTTAGTACCATCTGGGAAATAGAAGTTACCAAACAGGGACTCAAAGTACCCTTTATCAAACACAGAGATGTTCCAGAACACAGACTGACTACCACGAGCAGCAGCAGGTTGATTCATGGCGTATACAACACCTTGAAATTCTTGTGCAATCTCTTTGTAGTGATGTGCAAGATAACCATAGCCATATTGCTTGCGAGCAAAGTAATCGAAATACATCAAGAACTCAACAGTCGCAACAGCTCCGGCAAAGTCACTAGCAATCTGGTAGATTAGATTCACAAAGCTACCACAGAAACTTTGCAGGTTTGTGGGTGCTTTAGAAGTACCACCAAGATTCTTCGTGCCTTCTAACAGGAACGGATAGAGTGATACAGAAACACAATAAGGACGCAAGCTAGTTTCATCATGGATGTAGATGAGGTGGTCTTTAATATCGTTATAATATTGTTTAGCCACATCATAACCATACATGGTTTCCAGCTTTTGCATCACCATAGCTCTGTTCACATCAATAAAATCACGCTTAAAGAGTTCCGCTTCCATTACCGCCAGTGATTTAACAGTAACATTAGCGTTACTATCAACCTCGCTGCCAGTAGCAGGATTGGACGCTCTAATAAAATTGTGAATGAAATCAATTTTCTTATTAATATCCATTATCAATCCTCCTTCTTAGAATCGAGTATTAATACTCAATTTAATCTTTCCAAAATAGGAACGTAATATCTTCCCATACACCTTCACCATTCTTTTGGTAAAAGCGTTGATTAGTACCAGGCGATGTTAAACCACCTAACTTAGCTTTGTAGTCACCAACTTTTAAGAACGATAGTTTCACATCGTCATCTTTGAGTCTTTCATGGATAGCTGCATGGACAGGCAAGCCAGAGTACAAACCAACAGGAGCATAATGGGACAGAATGTTGATAGCTTCAATCAGCTCTTTAGGCTCAACACCATTATTAGTACCACCCATCAACACAATAGCATCAGCACCTTGCTTCACCTGTTTATTAATCCGACACATCAAGTCCTCTAATTCCATCCAGGATTTCTTAGGCAACGGAATAGATAACCGCTCACTGTGGCAACCATGACACTTCTGTTTGCAGTTACCAAATTCAACAGCAACGGCAATATGGTTCGGTAGTTCGTTCATGCTAACTGTTACGTTCACAACGGGCAATTTCATGTTCTCTAACCTCCATGACTTTATCAGCTACATAGAAAAATAAGCCAACGTGTTCAGCGTCAGCTTCCAATAAGTCCATCATTGAAACACACTCAGCAAATTTGAATGTGTTTTTACGATAGTGTTGTTTTCTTTTATTTGTGTTTTTAGAAGTCACCTTCTTCATCTACATCACCACTTTCAAAAGGATTGATATTCCTGGGTGCTTCGGTTGATTCCAGGCGGTCAGTTTCTTTGTCATACCTTAGATAACCTGCAATACCAGTTTCACCTGTGTGTCTACTCTTTAACACACGAATCCTTACAGTATTTTTCTTGTTTTCATCATCATCCTGTTGGTTACGCTCCAACGCCCACACACCATCAGAGAGCTGTGCAAGACCTTGTGAACCACGCAGGTGACTAAGAGATATTGCGCCACCTTCTTCGGCTGGTGTACCTTCAACACGCTTTAAGTGACTGATAATCAACATCCCCACACCTGTTTCCTCAGCAAGAGAACGCAGTTGGGTCATCAGAACGTCAGTCGCTTTGCGCTCATTGTCAATATCCAAACCACTAATAGCAATAGTGATGTGGTCTAACACAATGAAGTCACACTGTTCAGCAACAGCAAGGTAGCGGATTTTACTCATCAAATTGTCTGCTTCAAGACTTCCGAAATGTTGAAAGAACACGTAATTACCATTACCAAGTGTTTCCTTGTAAATTTGTTCGTATTCTTCGTCGGTAACCAGGTGGCGGTTCAATGCCAACCTTTTACCTGCATGGACAGCCATCAGTCCTTTAGCAGTTCTTTTGATGTTTTCTTCGAGCATCAACATACCAACTTTTAGGTTCAAGTTGACACCTAAATGATAGGCAATTTGACGTACAAATGTAGTCTTACCTACACCTGTACCAGCAGTTATTACAATAAGCTCACCTTTGCGTAAGCCTTGTGTTTTCTCTTGCAACGGAATATCCCAGGGCAAAGAAAAACCTTGCTCTGTGTCCGGTTCATCACGCAACACTTCCCACAGCTCATCACCATTGATAATTCCATCTGGTTTGTATGATTTTGCCTGGAAAATTGCATCAAGAACAGCTCCTGCACGATGTTCCTGCAAGCACTCATTAGGGTCTTTCAGTGGCAAGTTAGCTATTTTGAGTTTGCCATAGGGCAAAATGCGACACACATCCTCAACAGCTTTTCTTCCTGGTTCGTCCATATCGAACATCACAATCACTTCTTCAAAGTTACTGAGCCATTCAAGGTTCTCATTGAAGATTTTCTTAGCGGATGTGCAACCATTCGGTATAGATACAACAGGGTAACGATTACCACCAATTTGAGAAACAGTCAGACAGTCAATCTCACCTTCTGTGACAACCAATCTTTTACCACTATTGAAAAGATGTTGACCAAAGAACCTCTTAGAGATTTTACCGAGGACAGCAAAATGCTTATCCTTAAAGCGCAACTTCTGACCCACCATGTTTCCGTTGTCATCATAATAACAAGCGACTTGACAGGGTTGGTCATTGTAGTTAGTTACGTAGTAACCATATCTACGGCACGTTGTTTCTTCGATACATCTCGTTCTAAGAGGTTCAAAGGTCATATCAGAGGGAGGAATTAAGTTATGACCAACAACTTTTCTTTCTTCTATCCGTGTGTCAGTTACATTTTGATGTGCTGTTTCACACGAAAAACAATAGGTACTACCATCAGAATACACAGTCAGCGCATCGTGGCTTCCGCAATCTGGACAAGGTTGGTGTGCTGCAACAATTTCACTGGCGTTATCCATGATTATTCAGTCCTTTCAGTTATCTTTGCATTAGGGTATCTTTTAGTTAAATCAGTAAGTAAAGGCGATAAAGCATATCGCTGACTACTTGTTAGTTTCTTTGTGTTACTTTGAGCTAGGATGTACACAGAAGTATTATCGTTGTGTTCCCAACCTGCAACACAGTCATCTTTACGTGCTACGTGTAAAGTACCATCAGCATCCACAAAGTAATGGACACCTGCATCAAGCTCACCCATACGTCTACGGAACTTATAAAAGGATTCATAAGACACACAGCAGGTGTCTTTGATAAGAACCACAATACGTTCAGTAGCTTCCCTTTTACGGAACTCAATCACACTCATTTGCTCTCTAAACCTTCCAGGGAGTAGTGGTGTTTATCGTGTAACCAACTATCGGGGATATAACCTTTTGCGTACTTATAGCCATGCTTTTCGCACCACATGGCATAGGTTGTTTTACTACCCTTATAGAGTTTTGTTTTCGGGTTGCTAAACACAAATCTAATCTCTAAGTGTGGGTATTGCTTCTTCACGAGGATGTGTTTCTGCCTATCTGCCACATCAAAGATACCCTTTGCTTCCACGATGATACCATTCGGTAACACAAAGTCTGGGGTATAGTTGTGTTTAGTCGCAGGAATAATATAAGGCAGCATATAGTTTTCATACGCTGCCTTTACTCCTGCACTTTTTAATTGTTCAGCAATGTTATCTTCTAAACCGCTGCGATACGTGGAGTGAATCGTGTGGTAACCACCACGTCTACTAAAAGCTGCCTTAGAGGTAGCTATTAGAAGTCAGCTCCTTCCGTATTGTTGATGAACGGAATCTCATCTTCATCCTCATTCGGAATAGCCGGGGCAACATAGCCACCTTCCTCAGCACCAAAACCAAAGGACGCAGCATCAGCATCACCACGCTCAACAAGTTCCAGGACTTGAACAGCATTGAGATACAAAGTCAGACCTCTGATAGTTTTGGTCTTGTAGTAAGGCTGAATAGAGAAAGCAACCTTTACGATAGAGCCGTGACCAATATCGACATTCTTCGGCAAGGGTTTACCCTGGGAATCATAGATGGGAACAACACGATTCATAATGTCCCCACTCTTAGTACGATAAGAGGATTTGGTCTTGAATTTAAACACAGTATCGCCCTCTTTGGTTTCACTCATACCAATCAGAGCATTAGGAGCGTTCAGACGCTTACCAGCGAACTCCGGCAGCGCAGCAGCTTTGTCCAATTCACGCAGCAGGAACTCCTCAAATTTCTGTGCATCCTCAACAGAGGGCATCAGACGGATGGTAAAGCCTAAGTCATTACCTTCATACATATCCGGGGTACGCAGGTGGGGATAAATTGCTTTACCTTTACAAGTTACATACTTTTGAATAGCCATTATTGTTTCATTCTCCTTTTCTTAAATCACTTCAACATCATTAAACATCTTAGAGTTAACTACAAATTTAGAGCCACGTTGCTTAACAAGGCGTTGCAAGGCAATCTGTGCGCCAACCAGAGGGTCAAGAGCATCATTAGGGGAACATTTAGCAACCGCTTTTACAACACAGCGTTTGCCAACCATCATTTTAGCCGTAGTGGTCTTACCTTTAATAGTAATAATGACTTTTACATTAGAATCAACGAGTTCTATGGATGAAAGTGCAAGCCACCAT
>Ga0129311_1002329_pt1 | contig 11671 bp, 15 predicted proteins | sample Go1ome_FD_94435 | JGI IMG/M metagenome (GOLD analysis project Ga0129311, IMG submission 94435) | Western lowland gorrila individual fecal microbial communities from Wisconsin, USA - Go1022B metagenome | ecosystem: Host-associated > Mammals > Digestive system > Large intestine > Fecal | place... | reverse complement strand
GCCCTCGTGACAGGCGGCGGCGCAGGCGCCGCAGCCGTTGCATTTATCCTGATCGATTTCAATGATCCGTCGTTTCATGTTCAGTCCTCCTGTTGCTTTTGTGCGCTCATTGTACTATACTAAAAGCAACAAGTCGGTTGAATTTTCAACGAAAGAGGACTTTTTATGAAAGAATTTTTTCCGGTGCTCCATATGGCGGCGCTTTTCTCCGGTATTTCCGACGGGGAGCTTACCGCCATGCTCTCCTGCCTTGGGGCGAGGATCGGCACCTTTCCCAAAGGCTCCCGCCTGCTCCGCGCCGGGGAGTCGGTGGAGGAGGTGGGTCTCGTGCTGGCGGGCAGCGCCCTCATCGTGCAGGAGGATATCTGGGGAAACCGCAACATCCTCTCCAAGACCGGGCCGGGGCAGACCTTCGCGGAGGTGTTCGCCTGTGCGCCGGGAGCGGTGCTGAACGTGAGCGTAGAGGCGGAGAGCGCGGTGACGGTGATGTTTCTGCACATAAGGCGCGTTTTGAGCGTGTGCCCCTCCGCCTGCTCCCACCATAGCCGGATCATCCGCAACCTGCTGGGCGAACTGGCAGAGAAGAACCTGCGGCTCAACGAAAAGCTCACCCACATGGGCCAGCGCACGACGCGGGCAAAGCTGATGTCCTATTTTTCCGCCGAGGCGCAGCGCCGGGGCGGCTATGAATTCGACATTCCGTTCTCCCGCCAGCAGCTTGCGGATTACCTCGGCGTGGAGCGCAGCGGACTGTCGCTGGAGCTTGGAAAAATGCGGGATGAGGGCCTGCTTGATTTTCACAAGAGCCACTTTCTTCTCAAAACGCCGGAGGCGGACAGTCTTTCTCCTTCTGCGCGTTAAGAATCTTCCCTACAAGCCCCCTTTGGGCGTATTGGAAAGTGCGGATACACCGGGCAGAATGTTGGGCTTTTACAGAAGGAGAGCGCAACTATGAACCTGCAGAGATTGACAAGGTAGCGTCAGCTCGTACAATCTGATTTGATCATACCCACAGTCGCTTTGGCTGTGGGTATTTTCTGTTTGAACTTCAAAAGCTTTGCAGAACGCAAGGAGCCTAATGCCAAATTCAGTATGTCACCAACTATGAGGAAAACATCCTTTAGAGAAAGGTCAAAACTCAAATGATTCGGCACGGAAGATGAACAGTGCCCTTTTGCGATGCCGCTTCCGAAAGATTGCAGCTTCGCCCCTTAACGAAGACTTTAAGTTAAATCTGTTATACTGCTGCAGTCCCCTCAAAAATACAGACAGGAGAAAAAATTGACCGTATGATGAAAAAAAGATATTTCGCTATTCCCATTCTTGCAGTCGCACTGCATTTTTTGCTGTCCAATCTGTTGTATTTCCTTGTGGAAAGACTCGTTTTGGATGTTTTTCATATCTCCCCGCAGCAATTTATGAACTACTCATATTGGGGCGAGATTTTGATCTACGCTGTTCTTATCCTCGTATTCTTCACGCTCTATAAGCTGCTTTGGAGGAAAGAGATAAGTGAACCGCGCACAGCGACAAATTTCAAAGATGTGCTCGGCAGTCTGGTCGTGGGATTTGGCATTTGCGGAATCTCCGGTCTTTGGATCATGCTGGCAGAACAGCTTCCCTCACTTCAAAAAAGCGTTGAGGCAATGAACGCCGGTGCTGAAAATATTGCCGGTGGAAATGCATTTGGAACATTTATGATTGCGGTGATTGCTGCACCTGTTGTAGAAGAAATTCTATTCCGCGGCATTGTGCTTCACTCCATGCGGAAATTCGCCCCAGCTTGGGCCTCGATTCTAATATCATCTGTACTCTTCGGCGTTTATCACCTGAATATCGTGCAGGCTGCCTATGCCACCCTTATGGGCATTGCCGCAGGAATCCTTTACGAGAAGAAAAGGAACCTGCTGTTTCCCATCCTCGTGCATTTCGCAAACAACCTCATTACTATGCTGCAGGGCTTTGCGCCATCCGAAGTGAATGAACTGATCAGCATTTTTATTCTGATTATGATCGCTCCGGCAGGGTATGTCGTCTGCCGTTCACTTAAACAGGGCAAAAGAGCAGATAGCATGTAAGGTTTTTATACAATGTATAAAGCATACAGCGGCACAGAGCAAACTCTCTGTGCCGCTGTTTTTTATCTTCGTAATAGAATCAGCATGGAAAAAGGAACCGGGGCACAGTAAGCAGCGCCAAAGTCGCGGCACCCCATCTTATCTGACCAGGTATTTCCACAGGCATCTGGTCCAACTCCATGGTGCCGGCCAAGAAAGCAGGTACACACGGTTGAAATGATCGTCCCCAAGCCTCCAAAGATATTCAATGACCACAGGGCTTGTGTATGAGGAACACAACCCCTGTGGTCAACATATCCAGGACGAATATCCATTATGACGGCAAAAAGCAGAAGCCACTTCGGCGGATCAAAACCACACCTTTGCAGATACTCGACCACGCGCCCCCTTGTCTGCTGTTATGGCAGTCACCTATGCACTGTGCGGTTCGTTGCATCTTCACATATGCCCTCGGAACAGGTGTTGCACACATATTCGCGAAGCTTTCCGCAGTAGAGCAGTGTGTGCGGCATTCTAAGGAACTGCATCGGCTGTATGATGGAGGAACGTAACTGTTCCGTGCCGTCAACCCGACTTTTTGTGAGAAGCTCTCCGACAAACTCTGAGCAGTAATAGCAGCCCTCCTGCTTCCAGACAATATGGAAATATGCCAGGCATAAGCCAATATAGTTGTAGCCGTATTTCCTCCTCCGCTTCCACATCACATCGAGCATTTCTTTGAGCTCTGCGTGTTGTTCTTCTGTGACACTCACGCTCAAAACCAACACTTTGGTTTCGGAAAAACGCTTGAAGGTACCGGTACGGGGCGACTCTATCACGAAGCCGCCCCAAAACGGATTATAGGGATGCCTGCGGCCAAATGAGTACATCCTCTCTAAATCCCTGGACAGGCTGATGGAGGCGTGGTTATATTCTGCGCCGGTAATTTGTTTAAGGATCCGGGACAAAAGTGTTCCGGTCTGGCTGATTACGATATATAGCTGTCTATTTTGATTGCTCATATGCGTATCCTCACAAGATTATCCACAGTGCCGTGCTATTGGCATAAGAGGTGCTGCAGGTCTCGAAGAAGCCCGTTTCGACCATGTTAGCGTTGGTGTGCTGGATGACCCACTTCATGCTCACCGGTTCGATCTCGAAGCCTCGGTGCAGCGTTGGACAGCCGAGGCTCATTCGGCAGCTCTTTGCGTATACAGCTGCAATTGTTCGACCTTGAGCGTATTCTCCTCGTTGCCGCCGCTTCGGAAGCTCTCCATTTCCGAGCTTCTGATACTCACAATAACCCTATCATTGACCTGCAATTCCTCAAAAGAAATCCTTGTAACCTTCTGCGTGGCAAAGTCGCAATAGACCATAGGAACGGACGGACAGTCGATCAAACACTCTTCACCTAAAGTGCTTTCATCGGCATCGTCTTTTACCGTTATGGTTTGCTTTCCTGTATCAACTTCCGTGATCACTGCGTTGGCGATCAGAAGCGTGTCATCCTTCAATGAACCGCACCCGGACAGGGATAGCAAGAGAGCCAATACGCACAGAGCGATGCCGATTCCTCTTATATTTCTATCCAGCATTGTCTTATCCTCCTGTTTTTTGCTGCGGAACTTATCCAATCTATGAAAAAGGCACTTCTTCCGCTCCTCGCGTCAGGCGGGACAGCGCACAGACCGCGTGCATATAGGCTGCAAGGATCAGCGGCGCCGGCAGTCCGTAAAGCAGCGGCGCCGGGATGATACGCCAAAACAGCTTGAGCACACCGATCTCCGCGCCGTAGGTGAAGAAGTAGTTCGCCTCCGGGCAGAGCGTGAGGCGTAACAGGAGATTGATACAGTGCGCGCCAACAGCAAGCAAACCAAAGGTCTTGAGGATCCGCGGAATATCCTTTGGGTCGGGGCGGTAAAAGCCCAGCGTCGCCAGACTCAGGCCGCAGACAACAAGGAGAGCGTGCGTCACATAGTAACCAAATATCCGCGGCAGGAACAGCGAAAAGCCGGAGAACAGAGGCTCCGGGAAGATCAGCGCCATCAGTGCGCCAAGGGGCGCCACAAAGAAGGAAAAGCCCATGATCGAGCGGTTCCTCTTCCACACGCCCAGCGGGATCAGAAACAGATTGATGTTGCACAGGTGCAGCGGCAGCTCATTGAAAATGCTGAAGCCATTGGGATAGTACGCGCGGATATACGCTGCGTCCAGGGACAGTGAGAGCTTGTAGACGGTAAACAGCGCGAGATTAAAAAAGCACACACCGATCAGAAACTGGGAGCGTCGTGCTTCCGGTTTTTTGCGCAGCAGCAAGAATATGAGCAGCGCCGCCGCTGCCGTCAGCAAAAGCAGAATCAGATGCAGCCCGTGAAAGGGCGTTATAGAAAAATCGTTCATTTCACACGCCGGAACGTCTTTCCGGTCTTCTCCTCAAGAAATCGTTTGAATTCCTCCACCGTCCCGCCGGTAAGAGTACGCTTGTCCAAGGGCTGCGCGAACCGCTTTTTCATCAAAAGGATCATGTAGTCCTGCGACTCCGCCATGGCGTCGATCATCTCATAGCGGAACGTGGAAGTGATGACCTCCGTAACGACGGTATAGGACTCCTCGCCGAACGCAATATGATAGTCCTTTGTGCCTGCCAGCGTGTTTTTACAGGCGATCATGCCGTTGAACCGATCCTGAAACAGCAGAACGGACAGCAGCATCACCTCTACCAGCAGGGAAATCACCGTGCCGGCATCAAGCGTAAAAGGCTCTCCGTCGAATGGGATCAGCAGCAGAGCGTTGATGAAAAAGACGCTCCAGTCGAAAATGGCCCAAAGGATGCTGTGTTTTCGCCGCAGCACCTTGCGCATCGCGCGGGAGGCTATGGCCATGGATCGATTGGTGATATCGCTGTGAATTTCAAAAGTCATTCATATTCTCCATCGTTGATCATTTCTGTTTTTGCAGCCCGTCTGGTTTCTTGCAGAAGTGTTCCGTCCAGAGCAGGGTATTTATAGATTATGTTATCATAACAGGAATAAAGTTTATGTTAAGTCTGCCTATTTTTTAAGGAGTCATCTCAAATTCAGCCCTCGCTTTCCTCACGAGAATTTTTCTGCAGCGGGATAAATGACGTCCTTTGTCCGGCTCTTATAAATTGCAGTCAGGCAGCACCGGAATACCTTTCTCCCTGAAATCGTCACGCTTACTATGTATGCAGCGCTATCACGGCATCACGCCAGCCTTGCGTTCACCAGATGATACCATGTCATCCCGTTTTCTTCATAGGACTGAAATTCACCGATGACGGTGATCTCCGTCCCCAGCTCCGGGTAATCGTCCGGGTAGGTAAGATCTCCCTTCAACACAAATTCCATGCCCTCGGCGCAGCAGGCGGCGGCATCTGAAATGATGCAGGCGTAGGATACCGGGTCAGGCTGTAAAACGCCGTCCGTCACGAGCTGATAGATAGAAAACGTCCCCCTTGCCTTGACGGTCTTGCCGAGATAATGCGCCGGGTCATTGTAGAGCATATTGTAGACCTCGGAGTAGACCATGGTGCTGCTGAGCACAGTCAGATCCACATCCACGCCGTCGGCAGATGTTTGTGTCTGTTCGGGTTCCTCCTGGGCTTGCTGCTCGTTCGGTGTTTCCTGCTCATCTGGCGTTGGGATGATCTCGGCCGGTGCGGAGATTTCTTCATTGGAAGAAGGTATGTCAGTTTCTGCGTCGTTTTCGCTGCCTTTCCCGCAGGCACAGAGGGAAGCCATCATACAGGCGGCCAGCAGCAGACAGAAAATCCGTTTCATCCCGTTTCCCCTCCCCTTGCGCGGCCAAGGGCCGAACAAACCAAAAATGCCAGAATATCCACCGCCACGATGGTGGAACCCACCGGCGTCCCCGCCAGAATGGAGACAAGAATCCCCAGCACCGCGCAGCTCACCGACAGTATGGCGGAGCAGACCGTCACAGACCGGAAATTCTGGAAAAGGCGCATGGCGGACAGCGCCGGGAAGATCACCAGCGCGGAGATCAGCAGAGAGCCGACCAGATTCATCGCCAGCACGATGACCACAGCAACGATGACAGCGAGCAGCAGGTTGTACAGGTCTGCCTTTGTCCCCACTGCCTTGGCAAAGTCTTCGTCAAAGGTCACGGCAAAGATCTTGTTGTAATAGAGCAGAAACACCGCCACGACCACCACGGACAGTCCCGCACACAGCCAGACCTCGCTTTTTGACAGCGTCAGGATGGAGGTGGAGCCGAACAGTGTGCTGCACACATCGCCGGAGAGGTTGGACGAGGTGGAGAAGAGGTTCATCAGCAGATACCCGATGGCCAGCGCTCCCACTGAGATCATGGCGATGGCGGCATCGCCCTTGATCTTCGTGTTCTGCCCCGTGCGGAGCAGCAGAACGGCACAGACCACCGTGACGCCCAGCGTCAGGGGCATATCGTCCGTCAGCCCCAGCACAGCGGCGACAGCCATCGCGCCGAAGGCCACATGGGAAAGCCCGTCGCCGATAAAGGAAAATCGCTTGAGCACCAGCGTGACCCCCAGAAGTGATGAGCACAGCGCGATCAGCACACCGACGATGAGCGCGTAGCGCACAAAGGGATAGGTCCAATAGAACGCGAGTTTTTCAAAGATCGCCGTCATTGCGCCCCGCCGCCTTTCTGCCATGCCTGGGGGAACTCGTTCAGGTAGGCCGCCTTGGTGCCGAAGAACACCCGGTCCCCGATGTGCAGGATGTGGCTCGCATATTGCAGCGCCGCGTTCAGGTCATGGGAGATCATCACAACGGTGATACCATCTTCGTAATTGAGCTTTTGAATGAGCGCATACATTTCCGCTGTCACCTTGGGATCAAGGCCGGAAACAGGTTCATCCAGAAGCAGCATTTTCCGGGTAGCGCACAGCGCGCGGGCAAGCAGTACCCGCTGCTGCTGCCCGCCGGAGAGCGTCCGGTAGCAGCGCTTGGCAAGCTGTGTGATCTGCATCTTATCCATAGTCTCTGCTGCAAGCTGCTTTTCTTCTTTGTTATAAAATGGGCGGCTGCCGCAGCGCCCCTGGCATCCGGAGAGAACGATCTCTCTCACGGATGCCGGGAAGTCCTTCTGGACAACGGTCTGCTGCGGCAGATAGCCGATCTCATTTTTCCTCAGCCCGTCGCCCGTCAAAATTCTGCCGCTGATGGGCATCTGCAAGCCAAGGATCGTTTTCATAAGTGTACTCTTGCCGGAGCCGTTTTCTCCCACGATGCAGAGGTAGTCGCCCGCAAAGATCTCAAAATCAAGGTCTTTCAGAACGGGCTTCCCATCGTAGCCGACGCAGAGCTTTTGACAAGTGAGCTGAGCCATCATCCTACCCCCTTAACCCAGTGCCTCTTTCAGCACGGAAAGGTTCTGCTCCATCACGGAAAGGTAGGTAGCACCGTTTGCAGCATCCTTGGAGGTCATGGACTGCATGGAGTCCATGGTCAGGATCTTCTGGTTCTTTTCGGCGGTGTTTTCCACAATGGTTTCGGCAATTTTATGATTCTTGCCCTCAATGGTCAGCACGCAGGGCAGCTTCAGCTCATCCACCTTCTTTGCGAGGAAGGATACCGTTTCAAAGCTGGCTTCGCTCTCGGCGGAGCAGCCCGCAAAGGCGGCGTAGTAGCTCAGGCCGTAGTCATCCACCAGATAGCGGAATGGGAAGCGGTCGCCAAACAGGACAGTCTTGCGCGCCGCGCCGTCCACGGCAGACTGATACGCGCCATCCAGCGCGGAAAGCTTTTCGATATAGGCAGAGGTGTTGGCGGCGTAGGTATCCTTGTTATCGGGATCAAGCTCCTGCAAGGCATCGGCAATCGCGGTGACCAGCGTTTTGGCATTCTTCAGGGACAGCCAGACGTGCTCGTCAGCTTCCTCCTCGTGGTCGTGGCCGTGGCCCTCCATGTGCTCGCAGAGATCTTCACCGGTCATATCAGCTGGGAAGAAGGTCGGCCACGACTTTTCCGGATCAACGATGGCGTCAAAGCTCTCGTTGCTCATTCTGATGTGGAAATGCTCGGGCGCAGCCGATTCGATCATGTGGTCGTTGAATTCGATGTAGATCGGTGCGCCGGAGGTTCTGTCTACCGCTTCAAAGCGATACATGGCCGCCTTGGTGCCGGTAGACCAGTTCTGAATGTAATAACCGATATACTTGTAGTCAGAGCCGACCTTTTTGCCGTCCTCATAGGTGAACGCAATGTGGTCGCCTTCAATGTTAATATTGGTAATGTCCGTTTTGTAGCCGTTCTGATAGTAAGTCTTATACTCGTCTGCGGTCATCTCGCCTTCCTCTGCCATCGCTGCAAAGGCATCGTCCAGCGTTCCGTCCAGCGCAAAGGGGTAGGCAGACTGCCAACTGCCCGCCCAGTCGGACAGGCTTCTGTCCTGAACCTCATGATCTTCAAAGGTGGAAACCTCCTTGCTGTGGTCGTGGGCGTGTTCCGTTTCCTGCATACCCTCAACGGTCTCTTCTGTTTTCACGGAATCGCCCAGCACCTCCAGCAGATCAATGACCTTCATATCCTTGTTGGTGGCTTCCTTCAGCGCGTCATCCACCCATTTATCGGACTCGCCGCCTACATAGACGAACAGGTCGCAGTCGGAAATCTTGACGATGTCATCCGCTGTGGGCTGATAGCTGTGCAGGTCAACACCGTTGTCCAGCAACATGGTCAGGTCGGTGCTCTCGGCCTTGTCGCCGAGAATTTCCTTGACCCAGTCGTATTCTGGGAAAATGGTGGTGACAACGCTCAGTTTATTGGAATCGCTCTCGCCCGTCTCTGCGGCATTCTTTTTGCCGCAGCCGGCAAGCAGGCCGACCACCATGGTCAGCACAAGAAACAGGGGAATCATTTTCTTCATAGTATAATAAAACCTCCGAATTTTTGAAAAATAGGCGCAAAAATACAAGGGCAGCGGCAAAACCGCAAGAGCCTATCCGAAAACGGATAGACTTCGCCCTTGTAAAAGTCCTGTTTTTAATTCGAAAGCTTTACCTTGAGCGCAACAAGCGTCAGTGTGTCGGTCGTCTCTGCGCAGGGCAGGATCGCCTTGCACACGGTATATGTAAACGCAGCAGTGATCGCTGCGGCAGCACCGGCAAGCCCCAGAGATTTCAGCAGATTCTCGCAGACACCGATCTGATGGCAGATGGCGCAGTCCTCGCCGGAGCAATCATGATCGGCTTCGACCGCAATATAGACGGCAGAGAACAGCATGACAACGGCCAGCACGGCCGCCAGCAGGCGCGTCATAAAGCAAGGCTTCTTTGTCATGGTCTGTCCTCCCTTCTGTTCGTTATTTTCCCTTGCAGTCCGAGCAGATCCCATAGAGGATCGTATCGGCTGCATCCAGCGTGAATTGCTCGCTCTGCGCCAAGTGCTTTGCAAACAGGGCGGCGTTGCTGTCGGCCATGTGAAAGGTTTTGCCACACTTCACACAGCTCATGTGCAGCGCGCCCTTGCAGCCATTGGCGTCAAGATACTGATAAAACGCTTCATGCGACCCGCTTTTTGCGCTGCGGCGCACCTTCTCTTCCGCCTCCAGCTGTGCAAGGTTTCGATACACGGCGCTGAGGCTGATTTGCTTCTCTGCCAGCGCGTCCGCCATCTGGCGTGCAGTCAGCAGCTCGTCTGGATGCTCCCCCAAAAAAGCAAGCAGGGCTCTTCGCTGTTTCGTATTATAGCCTGACATCAGCCGCCCTCCAATATGCGAATCATTCGCAGATATTATAGCATCATTTCCCCCCTTGTCAATATCATCCCACGATACCGGCGTCTTTCCGGCAGTTCAAAATCTGTCAGCGCCAAAAGAAACAGCAGCGCAGCAAAAGCTTCAATCCGGTGGGAGCTTACGCAGTCAAAGCAGTCTGCGTCTTACGGTTTCATCCACCGGCTCCAGTTCTTTTTCCAGCGTACAGGATAGATTCCATAGCAGCTGACGTTCCTCGTCATCCTCTGTGGTCAAGCTGCCTAATTCATCCCACCGCAGAATGATTCGATACAGCGTCAGAGCCTCCTGCTCCGTGAGTCTTAATTCCATAAGAAATTCCTCCCTCTCAGCTGCTTTTCAACGGGAAATCAGTGGTAAACGATACCGTACATTTCATCGCGTCAGCCGCATCTCATTCTCAAACTGCTCCATGGCCTCCTGCCTGCTGGGGACTTGTGCAAGCGTACAGGAAAACGGCTGGCCGAACAGGGGTTGGGACAGTGTCTCCGCCCAATGCGTCAGCACCTCCGGAGTGAGGGGGCGCTCCTCCCGGAGAAAGATCACCCCGTAATAGGGCGGTACAGACGGGGAAAGCAGCTGTGTCAGCGGGACGCCGCTCCGGACGGAGGCGTTGCAGAAATGCATCTCCGGTGAAAAAAGCGGATAGTACAGCGCCCCGACGAACCAGTCCTGTTCACCGCTTCTGAGCCGCCTTGCCTGCTCCAGAAAGTGTGGATGATCCGGGTTATCCGGCTCCACAAACTCACCGTCCAGAATGGTCTGGTGAAGGGCAGGGAGGTTATGGAAATCAAAGTGGAAAAAGGGCGCCTTTCCTGCCTCGTCCTCGGAAAGAGAAAACTCCGCCGCATGGAAAGGTTCCCAGTCCTTACAGCAGCGGTAATAGCCCCACCAGTAGTTCCAGTCATAAATATGCAGATATTTTTTTGCTTTGCAGTCCATAGATGTACTCCATTCTGACAATGTGGGCGCAAGAGGAAATCACAGGAAACTCTCCACCCGGTACCAACAAAAGTCTTTTCTAAATCCGTCCTTTTTTCAAGAAAGGTGCCCAAAGGCAGTGCGGTGATCTTCTTATCTGCTCACCGGAAAGGATATCTCGAAAACAGCGCCGGTGTCTCCGTTGTAAGCGCGGATCGTCCCTTTATGCAGGTGAATGATCTCCTTCGTCAGGGCAAGGCCGATGCCGGATTTGCCGCTCCGCCCCATGTAGAAACGATCAAAGATGTGGGGAAGATCTTCCTCGGCGATGCCGTCCCCGTCGTCCTGTATCCGGATGGTCACGTGCCGCTTGTCCGCGCGGCAGGTCAGGCGCAGCTGGCTGCGGGCATAGCGCACGCCGTTGGATAGGATATTGGTGACCGCTCTGCGCAGCCGGGTATCATCGCAGCTGACCATAACAGGCTCCTCGGGGAAATCCGGCACGATTGCGATGCCGCCGGCGGCTGCCGGCTCCACGGCGCGTATGCTGTCATAAAGCAGCTCCCGAACATCCATCTCTGAAAAGGCAAGCAGCTGCCGCCCCATATCGATTTTCGAGATGTCCAAGAGCTCCTCTACCAGCTCCGTCATGCGGTCGCTCTCCGCCAAAATCACCTCCGCCGCGCCGCCCGCGTCCATCACGCCCGCCTGTATGCCCTCCGCATAGCCCTGTATCGCCATCAGCGGCGTTTTCAGCTCGTGTGAGGCATTCTGGAAGAAGGTCTGCTGCCGCTCCGCCTCTTTCTCAATATCCCTGCCGAAGCGGAACCCCAGCAGGCACATGACGGAGGAGATCGCCAGCAGCACCGCAAAGAACGCCCAGTTCAGCGTCACGATATATCGGGTGATGGGCCCGATGTCTATATACATGATAT
>Ga0129311_1002328_pt1 | contig 11671 bp, 11 predicted proteins | sample Go1ome_FD_94435 | JGI IMG/M metagenome (GOLD analysis project Ga0129311, IMG submission 94435) | Western lowland gorrila individual fecal microbial communities from Wisconsin, USA - Go1022B metagenome | ecosystem: Host-associated > Mammals > Digestive system > Large intestine > Fecal | place... | reverse complement strand
TTCCATAGATCCCGGTAACAGGTGTTGGCAGCTTTATCTTCTCTGAATGGATTTGAAAAGAACGGAAGAAAGAAATAATGAATATCAGATAAAACTTTTGGAAGTTTCAGACGTGCTTTTTTCTCCATATGATTGAAGAGCAGGATCACATTCCCACGGCTTTTTAAGATCTTCGCCGCATTCACAGTCCTGTCGATCTCCCACCATTTTCCCCCGCATACAAGAACATAAAAATCTGCTTCCGGAAGTTTCTCTTCCGGGCGGATCACTCCCACATCCTTTATGATTACTGGAAAATAAAGATATGGCAGCTTCACAGCTTCGCCATAATAAGGACGGATGCTTCCGCATCCGATTCGATATACGCCGGTCCGGTCCGTTTTGATTCCCATATTTTTCGCAAGTGTGCGAACCGCAGACGTATCGTAAGCTTCCTGATATAAAGCCGGACACCCATTCCGGGTCAGAAAATGAGACATTCCGAGAGCCGCATGGGTCGTTCCGATCCCCGCTGCCGCCCCGGCAAAAACAACGATTCGAGATTCTGCTGCCTGTTCCTTCAGTTGATTTTGCAGCTCCTGCAGCGCTTCCTGCAGTTCATCCGCACTCTGGTAACGCGCTTCTTTCTCCTTTTCCATACACCCGCGGATGATCCGGTCAAACATCCTGTATTCCGATTCATTTCTGTATTCCGGAACACTTCCCGGCGCATCCCCACGGCTCATAAAGTAGAGCAGCGCACCAATCGCGTACACATCCGTCCGGCAGTCCAGTGGTTCCCCTGTGTACTGTTCCGGAGCCGCAAAACCGATTGTTCCGTACCGCTCACCAAACGCAGCGGCATCTGACGCGTATTGTGCATGATCAAAATCCGTCAGTCGAAGGACTCCATTGCATACCAGCAGATTTTTGGGCTGCAAGTCTAAATATAAAATAGGATTTTCTGCTGAATTCATAAACTGAATGATACGGCAGATCTGTATTCCAAGATCAGCTGCCGCCTTAACCGACAAGCTGCCCAGGCGTTTTACCAGGGCATATAAAGATTCGCCTTCCAGATATTCTTCGATCAGATAACTGTATCCGGTATCTTCCTCCACATCGTAGACGATGGGGATTCCCGGATGTCTCAGTGTTTTCAGAAAAAGTGCTTCTTTTCTAAAGGTATCATAATCCGCTATGGATTTCGGGACTACTTTTACCGCCCGGTATTCTTCCAGCTCAACGTGATACGCCAGATATACAGTACCGGACCGCCCGTTTCCCAGCTCTCTGCACAACCGATATTTGCCAAACAGAACGCGCTCGATAAACCGTCACACCTCCTTCCGGCAACACAACCTCTTGCGACTATTCTAATATACACACTCTCGTTTCAAACCATCTTGTAGATGTCAAACTGATTAAATTTTAATAAATTTCTCTCATACGATTGCAAAAGCTGAATAGGATATAGTATATTATAGATGTAAAAATGCGGTTTTCTGCCCTTTTAAAGTGGAAATTACAGCATACCGCGAAGATTTTGATTTTAACCAGACAGGAAGTGATCCTATGAAAATAGAACGTATCAATGAAAACCAGATCCGCTGCACCCTCAGCAACTTTGACCTGAGTGTCCGGAATATGAATCTCGGCGAGCTGGCCTACGGAAGCGAGAAAGCCCGTAATCTTTTCCGCGAGATGATCCAGCGCGCCGCAAATGAAGTCGGTTTCGAGGCTGAGGATATCCCGCTTATGGTCGAGGCGATCCCGATGGCGAACGAGAGTGTTATGCTGATCATCACGAAGATGGAAGATCCAGAGGAACTGGATACCCGGTTCTCCAAGTTCTCACCGGAAGAGGATGAGAATGATAACGGCTGGGGAAATCTCACCGCAGAAGTACTGGAAGGCGCTGACGGCCTGATCAATATCCTGACCCAGAGCGGAATTTTAAAGCCGGAGGGAGAAAAAGCTCCCGCGGCACCAGCTGCAACAGCAAATGGACCGCTTGGAAAGGAAGAGCCGAAGAATCCGGCTCAGTTTACAAGGATCTACCAGTTTTCTTCCCTCGATCTCGTCTGTGAAGCTGCACGGCAGACCGGTGCTGTTTTTAAGGGAATCAGTGTTCTCTACAAGAATCCGGAAAACGGGGTCTTCTACCTGATCCTCAAGAAGGAAAATGACAGCGAGAGCTCCTTCAACAGGGTCTGCAATACTCTCTCCGAATACGGAACAAGGTTAAAGGGCGATGCCGCCGCGTCCGGCGCTTACTATGCGGAACATTATGATGTGATCGTAAAGAAGGACGCGCTGAAGGTGCTGCAAAACTTATAATCTGATTTTCCGAGCGATTCAATTTGAATAGAGCATCTGTAAAAAGCTGCATCCCGCAGATTGATACAGATGCTTTTTATGTGCAAAATCTGTTTCCAAAGTGTCCACAGGTTTTTTGAATATACAGAATTTTTATGGCACATTGCTCCATATACGTCAAAATGAAAAAAGGACCGAAGCCGGGGAAATTCTCCCTGACCACAGTCCTTCTTACATTCTCCGACCTTTCGCACAGTCAGCAGACCGAAACTCTCTCGAGCGGTCACATACATTACTGCTGCTTCTGAGCCAGATACTCGTTAATTACACTTACAAGTTTTTCTACCGGAATTCCGTGAACCATGCAAGCCTCTTCCAGAGACTCCATCTGAGAAGACGGGCATCCGATGCAGTGCATTCCAGCGCCCATTAAGATCTGAGCCATATTCTCATCAACCTGAAGAAGCTCACCAATGAGCATTTCTTTTGAAATCTGCATGATAAATCCTCCTTTCACCTTCGAAATCTGCTGAGGGCAATTTTCTACGATTGTTTCCGGCACAACGGACATATCGCCGCATTTGCCAGCATATCGAGAGTATAATACTTTTTTCGTTTCTTGGCAAGGTGGTTTTGCAAAATCTACTGCCACTGCCGCGTCATGCATTCCTGTATGGTATAGAATTTCTAGTTTAGAAAATACCTGGCCGCATATGGTGACCATCATAAAATCCTTTCAGCTGAATGACAGACGGGTCTATTTCCATCTGCTAAAGTAAGAATAGACTAACTTGAGTTATGGCTGTCTAACCGCATATTTGCTGGATTTTTGTTCCTCATTAGGTACATTTTTTCACGATTTTCCCCTTGAATAATTTAACCGTTTATTATAGAATGAAAGAAATAAATAAAGGAGGTATTTTGTCATGGCATATGTAATTAGCGATAGCTGCGTTAGCTGCGGTACTTGTGCTGGTGAATGTCCGGTAAACGCTATTTCTCAGGGAGATGGACAGTACGTAATCGACGCTGATACTTGCATCAGCTGCGGTACTTGTGCTGGTGTCTGTCCGACAGGCGCAATCAACGAGGGTTGATCACAAACGCAAACCAATACATAAAAGCCGTTGTTCTATTCGAACAGCGGCTTTTTGATTTCTGTGGATTCCGGTTCGGAATCCGGATCTTCGCGAAAGAGGTTCTCATTTTTGCTCTCATCAAAGCTTATTCCCATTTCTCCCAAACTTTCTCTTTCTGAAGATCGACGGCAAAAACGGCGCTTTCGCCGCCGCGGCCTCCGCCCTGCCCCTGTTTTCCTTCTGGTAAAGCCGGATCGTCTCATCCAGCTGCCGGAACCGCTCTTCATCCCGCTCATCTGCCACCCGCATCAGGTAATCGATCTCCTTTAACACTTTATCGTTCACCATCCGGCTGATGTCCTGGCTCAGCTTCTCGTTATTTTCCTCGATAGCCTGTCCGATCATCTGAGTAAGAAATTCCCTGAACTGCTCCGCCTTCTCCCGGTTCATGAGCTCCGTGACTTCACCGGGATCCATCTTCTCCAGGTCCTTTTTCTCCTGCTCCGTGCATTCCTTCAATGCCGTCATAACATCCTCCTCAAGAACATCCGTTGGTGCCACCGACTCCCCCTCCGCGTCCAGCGTTTTCGCCAGCGCCGTCTTGATCGCCTTCAGCTGATATCCCTTTTCCTTCAGTTCCTTGATCTGTTTAAAAAGGCGGATATGAAAATCCGTATAATACCGATGTCCCATCTCGTTGCGAGGAATGTTCATCTCCAGTTCCTCCTCCCAGTACCGAAGTACATGAGATTCCACATCAACCTTTTTCGAGGCATCGGAGATCAGATAATGTGTTTCTGACATGGTCGTCCTCTTCCTTTCACATGATTTTCGTCACAGTTCGGAAAGCTTCTGCCATGAACCGCAACGCTTGTTCGACTCTGTTTGATCCAGTTTCTCAGCATGTCCACAGACTGCCGCATGCCTGCAAAACCGTTATCAGATTGCTAATAATATATGTGAAGCCATGTCCCAATATGACAAAAACGCCCGCCTCCGATGAAATTCCTTCAAATTCCATTCGAAAGCAGGCGCTTAACCACGCATTTACTGCTGCTCCTTCGCAATATTCACAAACCGGGTCAGTTCCGGTTTCCAGCCCAGATATACGGTTCCGATCGGGCCGTTACGCTGTTTCGCGATAATAACCTCCGCCGTGTTCGGGTTATCCGTATCCTTATTATAATAATCGTCACGATACAGGAACATAACAACGTCGGCATCCTGCTCGATGGCTCCGGACTCTCGAAGGTCCGAAAGCATCGGCCTGTGATCCGTTCTCGTCTCGCAGGCACGGGAAAGCTGGGACAGGGCGATAACCGGAACGCTCAGCTCCCTCGCGATCGCCTTTAAGGATCTTGAGATCTCGGAGATCTCCTGCTGGCGGTTGTCTCCGTTCTTTCCACTGCCTGACATTAACTGCAGATAGTCGATCATAACGAGGTCGAGGCCATGCTCCAGCTTAACCTTCCGGCATTTGGAACGAAGTTCCATGATGGAGATACCTGGCGTATCATCGATGACGAGCTTGGAGCTTCCGATCGTACCGATTCCTTCCACGACAGCGTCCCAGTCCGCATCTGTCAGGGTACCGGTACGGAGCTTCTGGGAATCCACGTTGGACTCCATGGACAGCATACGGTTTACCAGCTGCTCCTTCGACATCTCCAGACTGAAGATCAGGCAGGTCTTCTGTCTCCGGACCGCGATATAGTCCGTAATATTTAACACGAACGCCGTCTTACCCATAGACGGACGGGCAGCGATCAGGATCAGATCCGAAGGCTGGAGTCCGGACATCCGGTAATCCAGATCGATAAATCCCGTCGGAAGACCCGTTACCGTGGATTTTGAGCGGGTCGCCTGTTCGATCTTATCAAGGACGTTCAGCGCGACCTGACGGATCGGCACGAAATCACCGGAAGCGCGGCTTTCCAACAGGTTGAAGATCTGCTTTTCCGTGTCAGCCAGGATCACTTCCAGACTGTCCTTTCCGGAATAACAGTTGTTGGCGATCTCCTCGTTGATCCTGATCAGGCGGCGGAGAACCGCCTTTTCATGGACGATCGTGGCATAGGAGCGCACATTCGCGGAAGTCGGAACCGTTGCCAGGATATCGCGGACAAAATCCAGACTGCACACCTCCGGTGGGACATCCTTTTCCTTCAGCCTGTCCTGAAGCGTGACCAGATCCACCGGTTTTCCCTCATTGAACAGCTCCACCATCGTATCAAACATGATCCCATACTGACGCTGATAAAAGTCGTCCGCGACCACGATCTCCGATGCCGCGATAATCGCGTCCCTGTCCATCAGCATGGAGCCGATCACCGACTGCTCTGCCTCAACGCTGTGCGGCAAAACCCTTTTTACTAACGCTTCTTCCATCTGTCCGATTTCCTCTCTGTACGTCTGTGTCTATAACTTCGCACGGCTTCTGCATATATTTCTGCAGAAGCCGCTTTCTTTCTTATTTGCAGGCCGGAACCTCTACCTGAATTTCAACTGCTGCTGTCCGCATATTGCGCACGCGGCAGGCGTTCAGTTTTTACGCCTCAACGACCTTCACGCTGAGTCTTGCTGTTACTTCCTTGTGGAGCTTGATCGGAACCTCAAAGCTTCCGATGCTCTTGATCGGCTCCGGCAGAACCATCTTTTTCTTGTCGATATCAAGCTTTAACTGGTCCTTCGCCGCCTTCGCGATCTCCTTTGTGGAAACGGAACCGAACGCGCGTCCGCCCTCGCCGGCTTTGATCGAAACGGTTACGGACATCTTATCGATCTCCTCCGCAAGCTTCTTAGCCTCTGCAAGCTGCTCTGCCGCAACCTTCTCCGCGTTTGCTTTCTGGAGCTTTAAATCGTTTAAGTTCTTGGATGTCGCCTCAACACCAAGCTTTTTCGGAAGGATAAAGTTTCTCGCATATCCATCATTTACCTTTACGACCTGGCCCTTTTTTCCAAGTGCCTTCACATCCTCTAATAATACAACTTCCATCTTAAATTTCTCCTTTCTCCAGCATCATATCAATGACGCCTTTCACCTTCTCCTTGGCCTCCTCAACGGTAGCGCCAGGGAGCTGCGCGCCTGCGATCGTTCTGTGTCCGCCTCCGCCCAGCTTTTCCATCATGACCTGGACATTGACTTCATCGATCGATCTCGCGCTGATATAGATCTTGCCTTCATATGGGGTCAGAACGACAGATGCCTTCATTCCCACAATGTCAAGAAGCTCGTTTGCAGCCTGTGCGCCTACTACTGTCGGGCTCTCTACGCCCTCTGCCGGGCACACGCTGATGGCAAAGTATTTCTTATAGACCTCTGCCTGACGGACTGCCTCGGCTCTCGCCTTGTAGTCCTCCATACTGTCACGGAACAGCTTCCGGACTCTCGTCACGTCCGCTCCGTTTCTTCTAAGGAACGCCGCCGCCTCAAAGGTGCGGACACCCGCCTGATTTGTAAAGTTGTTCGTATCGATCACGATTCCCGCGTACATGGCGTCCGCCTCCGGGGATTTGATCCGGATACTGTCGGCAACATACTGTAAGATCTCCGCAACCAGCTCGCAGGCAGATGACGCGTAGGGCTCTACATAGGACAGGGTCGCGTTTGTGATGATCTCGCTGGACTGACGGTGGTGGTCGATAACAACGATCGTCTTCACGAGTTTTAAAAGGTCCGGTTCTTCTGTGATACTCGGACGGTTGACGTCCACAACAACAAGTGCCGTATTGTTATCCACGATATCCGCGGCCTCGCTTCCCGTGAGGAACAGGTCCTTTGGATAATCGCCGGTCTCAAAGCGTTCCATCATCGGACGCACCGAGGATGTCACTTCGTTGATCACGATATGGGCTTTTTTGTTCAGGGCAGATGCGATCCGGTACATTCCGATCGCCGCGCCGAAGCAGTCGATATCTCCGATCTTATGCCCCATGATCAGAAGGCAGTCCTTTGTCTCAAGAAGCTCCCTGAGGGCATGGGCTTTAACGCGGGCCTTGACACGGGTCGTCTTCTCTAACTGCTGGGCCTTTCCGCCGTAATACTGGATCTTCTGGCCGCATTTTACTACCGCCTGATCACCGCCGCGGCCCAGGGCCATATCGATCGCTGTACGGGCATAATCATAGTTCTGGCTGTAGGTATCGCCATTCATTCCAATACCGATACTTAAGGTCACCGCCATCTCGTTTCCGATATTGACGGTCTTTACCTCCTCAAGCAGTCCAAACCGCTCTTTTTCAAGGCGCGGCATATAGCACTGCTTGATCGCGAAGAAATACTTGTCCTTCTCCAATTTCTTTACGATACCGTTGACCGCCGAAATGTACTTATTGATCTTTCGGTCGATCAGGGCCGTTAAGAGTGATCTGCGGACTTCCTCGACGCTCTCTAATGCCTCATCATAGTTGTCCAGATAGATCAGACCCGCGACCATCTTCTGGTCTGTGATCGCCTGCTTGTAGTTGTAGAGCTCTGTCTCATCATAGAGATACACCGCAAGGATCTGCTGCTCCGTCTGCTTCTCCGGGATTCCGGAGGCAAGCTCGTCCGGGCGGATCGTCACGCGTTTCATACTCACGCGGTATTTCGATTCCCCATAGATCACATGGACTTCCATCGCATTTTCCATCTTCTCGAGGGATTCCACTGTGATCTCCTTGAAGAGCATTGTCAGGCTTTTCCCTGCGCTCTTCTCTTCTTTGGTCACCGCCTCAAAGGCGCGGTTCATCCAAAGGATCTTACCATCCGTATCCGCGATCGCGTAGGGCAGCTCCAGGGACGCCAGAAGCTGTTTCTGACTCCAGCTGTACGCCGACGCAAAGGACACCAGACTGCCGAGGGCCCGCTTCTTTCCGTACATATACAGGGTTCCGGCACACGCCGCGTAGATCACCGTAAATGCAAGCATCACGAGTCCCGCCTTGCGTGAAATCAGGTTGACCGCAGCTCCCGCAAGAATTACCAGTGCCGTTAAAAATACCGGCCACTGAAGGTAAAGCTGCAGAATATGGCTGACCTTTTTATCATCTTTCATTCTTATCTCCTATCCGCCGCCCTTTAAAAACGGGCATAGCAAGACCATAAAAAGAATGTGCCTTGGCACATTCTCGCGCCGAGCGCAGTCGCTTGCGATAGACTCCTCTTGCGCGAGTGCGCATTTGGCACGTTAGTGCCTTTTTATGCATGGAGAAATTCGGGCAGAATTTCTCCATGTATCAGAACCGACTTTGGGGATAGTATACCATAGATACAGGCATTTGTCCATGATCCGCTTGGGGCGGACATGGCTGGCTGCTGAGTGTTTATCATATTTATACTGTATACAAAATATCCTGTGTCTTTTCGCTTTTGTTTACTGAGAAATTAAAAAGTATGATATAATGGCTTAAATACCGATAGATCGTATGAGCACAAGTCACCAATTCCAAAATTTTGTGTATGAAAGGACATATGTTTATGAAAGCAACCGTACTCTCAGACAACATCCCCGCCGAAAATCTCGGCTGTGAATGGGGATTATCCATTTTTATTGAATATCATGGGAAACATATCCTTCTCGATGCCGGGGCATCCGGGCTTTTTCTGAAGAATGCTGATGTGCTTGGACTGAACATAAAAGACGTGGATTTCGGAGTTCTCTCCCACGCGCACTACGACCATGCAGACGGAATCCCGGAATTTTTCAGGATAAATTCGTTTGCACCGTTCTATTTTAGGGAAACCACCGGGGAAAACTGCTGCAAAGGTGTCTGGAACTACAAGAAATACATCGGTATTCCAAAAGGTATGTTAAAAAAGTATCCGGACCGGATCAAGCTCGTCTCCGGGGACTTTTCACCGTGTGACGGGGTTCATCTGATCCCGCATAAGACTCCGGGACTGGAACGAAAAGGGATCCGGGAGCACATGTACCTGAAGGAAAAACGGCGCTGGAGACCGGATTCCTTCTCCCATGAGCAAAGTCTTGTCTTCGACACACCGGACGGTCTTGTGATCTTCAACAGCTGTTCCCACGGCGGCGCCGATACCATTATCCGTGAGGTCACCGCGACTTTCCCGGATAAAAAAGTAAAAGCCCTGATCGGCGGCTTCCACCTCTACAATAAGACCGACGCAGAAATCCTTGCCCTCGCCGAAGGGATTCGCTCCACCGGCATCTCTTCGGTCTACACCGGCCACTGCACCGGAGATCATGCCTTTGATCTCCTGAAAGAGACGTTAGGAGAATCCGTTCATAAGCTGCATGCGGGGCTTGTGATGGAATTTTAAAAAGAAACTCCGCACAGTTTCCCGTGCGGAGTTCTTGTATTACCCGTTTCAATTGTTGTTCTCTACCCGATCAGGCTCATTAAGTATCCTACAAATGCGCCGCCCGGCGTTCCGATAATATTGCCGAGAAGAGCCATCAGGATACCGATCGGAACCAACGCGCTGCTGTATGCGCCTGCAAGTACCGGTGCTGTCGCAGTTCCTCCGACATTCGCCAGAGAAGCAACCGCACAGGTAAAGATATCCAGTCGGATCAGCTTTGCAAGGATTACCATAACTGCTATATGGATCAGCAGGATCAGGAATCCGGCAGCCAGCCATACCGGTGCATTTCCCATAGCAGAAATATCTGCTCTGGAAGCGATCATCGCGATGACAATGTAAAGCATGATATTGGAAACTTCTTCCGTTCCCTTAATCTTTCCAAAAGGAGTCATTGCTACGATCAGACCCGCAGCGGTTACAAGAAGAACTGTCCAGGTTGCCTTATCAAAAACAGGCAGAACAGATGCAACCATAACACCGGCATCCTTGGACAGAGAGGATATAAAGAAGGATACACCGATTAAAAGAAGCATGTTTTTCCAGGTAAGAGGTCTCTTGTCCTCCTTTGCCTCTTTTTCCAGAGCTGCTCCTACTTCATCGATCAGACGTACATCTGCCTTTGTCCAGGAGTTGAATTCCTTAGAGAAGTTGATCACCCACAGAAGGAACATAACATAGATTACTGCACAAACCGAATCCATTACCAGAGAATATGCCAGACTTTCTTCACTTACATCCAGAATTGCCTGGATTGCCAGCATATTACTGCCGCCGCCTAACCAGCTTCCGCACAGTGCTGCAAGTGCTTTCCAGCTTTCCGGACCCAGTAATTTATGGAAAATTCCATAGCTTACTACAAAACCAACACCGATTGAAATACTCGCTGAGAAGAAACCGATCAGCATTTTCGGTCCTAATTTAATGATCTTTTTCAGATCACAACGCAGCAGCATTAAAAACAGCATTGCGTAGAGCAACGGATTTTTGATCGATACGTAAATGGCTGACGTATCCTGCAGATCCCATACTTTCATAGTACATAAAAGCATCATGCCTAAATAGATCAGAACGATCGGCGGTGCAAATTTAAAAAAGGTCTGTGCGCCTTTTCCCCGCAGGTACACAGGAAGATTGACCAAAATTGCTGCCAGCAGCATTAAAGTGGCCAGATAGATAAATCCATCATGAATCATTTGAAATGCTCCATTCCGCCACCAGATATCGGTGGGCTTTATTTTCTTATTCAGAACAAGTCAAAACGGGCGGTTAAAATTTTCAGCTCCCCCTTCCTTCTCCTTTTCGATACCTTTTCACGAACCGCAGGGCAATGTGAGAATGGCATAGCAGTGTACTGTTTCTCCATAAAACTTCCGCAGAGTGCTAAAAAAGGTCCAGAATAATGTTCTGGACCTTTCAATGACCTCTCGAATAGTGTACTGCCCTTCCACATTGCTATTTCTTTTTTTTGACTTTTCCTCTACGTAGTATAAAAGGTGTCAGCAAAAAAGTCAATTTTCAGACATAAATATCCTTAAATGCCTAAAATGCAATTTTCATGCAGTTCCTTATTGCAGCTTCTTATATTTTCCCGGTTTTCAGGAAAACAAATTTCTTTTTCATATTTTCCACTAAAAAAAGGATCCCACATGATCTCTCATATGGAATCCTCGAATGATGCTTCAAATTAATTAGATAAAACCTTACTTTATCAGTGAAAATCCCTATTCTAAGGAATTATTCACATGTGTACGGCATAAGAGCGATATGACGTGCTCTCTTGATCGCTACTGTTAAAGCTCTCTGGTGCTTTGCGCAGTTGCCTGTGATTCTTCTCGGGAGGATTTTTCCTCTCTCGGATACGTATCTCTTTAACTTGTTTACGTCCTTGTAATCGATCTCGCCGTTCTTATCGCCGCAGAATACGCAAACTTTTTTTCTTCTATGCATGCCGCCTCTTCTTACTCTGGAAGAATCGGAC
>Ga0129311_1002327_pt1 | contig 11673 bp, 10 predicted proteins | sample Go1ome_FD_94435 | JGI IMG/M metagenome (GOLD analysis project Ga0129311, IMG submission 94435) | Western lowland gorrila individual fecal microbial communities from Wisconsin, USA - Go1022B metagenome | ecosystem: Host-associated > Mammals > Digestive system > Large intestine > Fecal | place... | reverse complement strand
GTTTGCAACCTAGAAGATATGTATCATCATTTATGACAAAAGGTGGATTAGAAAATATTTCTGATGTTGTAAAAGATTATGTTCAAAGTTTTGAGAAAAGTAATCTAACTTTTGATCAAATAGAAGAAAAATATGGCTTAGAAGCACAGAACAAAAGCTTAAACTATATTAGACAAGCAAATGAAAAAGATGAATTTGTTAATTCATTAAAAGTAGAAAATCAACAAGAAAATGCTGAAAAAAATAATATTACGAATGAATATGAAAATAAAAACAAAGAAATTTCACAAGAGGAGAATGAAAGATGAAACAAGCAGTAACATACGAATTATTGCATACATGTAAACAAACAGGTGCAAGAAGAGGAGTAATACACACGCCACATGGTGATATACAAACACCAGTATTTATGCCAGTGGGAACACAAGCGACAGTAAAATCTGTTACACCAGAGGAATTAAAAGATGAAATAGGAGCTCAAATAATCTTAGCCAATACATATCACTTATATTTAAGACCTGGTCAAGACTTAGTAAAAGAAGCAGGAGGTTTGCACAAATTTATGAATTGGGACAAACCAATTTTAACAGATAGTGGTGGATTCCAAGTGTTTAGTTTAGGAGATTTACGCACAATTTGTGAAGAAGGTGTGGAATTCAAGTCTCATTTAGACGGGAAAAAGTTATTTTTCTCGCCTGAAAGCGTGATGAAAACTGAAGAAGACCTTGGTGCAGATATAATAATGGCATTTGATGAATGTTGCCCATATCCATCAACTTATGAATATACTAAAAAATCTATGGAGAGAACAACAAGATGGGCTCAAAGATGTAAAGAAGCGCACACAACAACAGATAAACAAGCGTTATTTGGAATAATTCAAGGTGGATTTTTTAAAGATTTAAGAGAAAAAAGTGCAAAAGACCTAATTGCAATGGATTTCCCAGGTTATGCAATAGGTGGAATAAGTGTAGGGGAGCCTAAAGAAGAATTTTTAGAAATTTTAAAATATACAACACCGTTAATGCCGGAAAACAAACCAAGATATTTAATGGGAGTTGGGACTCCAGATTATTTGATAGAATCTGCAATGGCAGGAATAGATATGTGTGATTGCGTCTTACCTACAAGACTTGCTCGTCATGGAAATGCAATGACATGGAATGGAAAAGTAGTAATCAGAAATGCAACTTATGAAAGAGACTGGACCCCATTAGATAGTGAATGTGATTGTTATACATGTAAAAATTATACAAGAGCATATATCAGACATTTAGTTAAAACAAACGAAATACTAGGAATAAGATTACTTTCAATTCATAATCTTCACTTCTTGACTAAATTGATGGAAAGAGTTAGAATAGAAATAGAGAATGACAATTTAGGAACATTTAAAGAAGAATTTTATAAACGATATGGTTATAAATAGAATTTCGCTTAAAAATATAAGGGGGATATACAAATGAATCTTATAGATGAAGAATTTATTCAACCAAAAAAAGTAAATAAACCTAAAAACGCAACAAAAATATTGTTAGTTTTAATAGTACTAGTAACAATAGCAATAATTGCAATAATATGTATAATGGCTGCATTGAAAAAAGATCCATTCAGAGTAACATTAGATGGCGAAGCAAATGCAGAAATAAAACAATTACTATTGATTGAAGAAGATGATGTAAAAGTTCCAATAAAAGAAATTGCTCCATACCTAGGGTATAGTGCTTATAATGGAGATTATATAAATAAATCTGAAGAAACAGATAAATGTTATGTAGAATCTAAAAATGAAATTGTAAATTTTGTTGCTAATTCAAATAAAATAGAAAAAATAAATCCTAGTACAATGGAAAGTTCATATTATGAAATAGATGAACCAGTAAAAATGATTTCAGGAAAACTTTACATATCTCCAAAAGGAATGAGTAAAGCATTTAATGTATATTATGAATATAATAAAGCAAAAAACAAAATAATAATACAAACAATGTCATATATCATAGATATTTATGTAAACGAAGCAACGGAATTAGGATTTAAAGGCATTTCAGACGATTACGATGATGCAAAAGCAAGTATAGATGATTTAGTAATAACTATAGATTCAAAAGGAAAATATGGAATATATGATATGGCAAACAACAAAGAAATATTAGAAGCTAAATATGATAATATTTCATATATACCAGTTTCAAATGAATTCCTAATTACAAGTAATGGAAAAATGGGAATAAAAGATGCACAAGGAAAAGACATAATAAAAACAAAATATCAAGATATAGAACTAATTAGTCAAGACACAAAATTATATATTATAGAACAAGATGATAGATATGGAGTAATTGACAAAAACGAAAATGTAGTAATTCCAGCTGTATTTGATAAAATAGGAATAGATATAAAGAAATTTGAAAGTAATAACATAAAAAATAAATTCATAATTTTAGATTATTATATACCAGTAATGAGAGATAGCAAATGGGCTCTATTTGATATAAATGGACAACAGCTAACAAAGCTAAATTATGATGGTTTTGGATGTATAATTACAAGTGGTAAAAATGCAAAAAGCGCATTAACAATACCAAGCTATGATTTAATAGTTGCAAAGAAAGATAAAAAATACTATTTAATAAATAGAGAGGGAACAGAACTTGGCAATGGAGTAGATTTCGAAGCAATATACTTAGAAATAGAAGCAGGCAAAACTACATATTATATTACAAGAAATGAGAAAACAGTAGATATAGAAAAAATAATGGAAAGATTACTAAATATGAAAAAAACAAGTAATATAAAAAGAGTCCCATTTTTGTAAAAATGGGACTCTTTTTATATTACTTGTTTTTTTATACCATCAACTACAAATCCACAAATAACAAAATCAACCATAAAAGAAATACTCAACTCAAAAAGTGCAAAGCCAATATAATATGTAATAGGATTTGTTGAAACAAAAGTATATGTAAGAAGAACAATACAAGATAAAATACAAAGCAAAAAGCAAAACTTAATTCCATTCTTCATAATTATACAAGTTTTCTTTTCTAAACTTTTAAAACTATCAGTAAACTTTTTAAAAAACTTCATTCCAATCCCTCCATAAATTATATTAACACCTTTAAGCAAATAAAACAATGTAAATAAATGCCACTTTGCATTTTTGATTTTTTGTGATAAAATATATAAAAAATATAAAATCAAATCAAAAACGAAGTTTTTCATTTGATTTAGGAGTAACAATGATTGCAGAAGTAATAATAAACAGATCAGCAAAAAAATTAAATAGAACTTTTGATTACAACATTCCAACTGAAATGCAAGATTTTGTAATTATAGGTAGCAAAGTCTTGGTACCATTTGGGAACTCTAAAAAACTTGAAGAGGCCTATGTTATTGGGATTAAAGAAAGTTCAAATTATGAAGTAAAAGATATAGTAAAAATTGAAGACAATCTAACAGATTTTCAGATTAAACTTGCAAAATGGATGGCAAAGCATTATTTTTGCAATGTATCAGACTGTATAAAACTAATGCTTACACCTGGAACAGGAAGAAAAGAAAATAAAGTACAAGATAAAACAATAAATGTAATTTATTTAAAAAAAGAAATAGAAGAAATTGAATTTGAGATAGAAACAAAAAAATTAAAATCTGAAAAACAAATAAGAATTTTAAAATTTGTAAAAGACAACGAAGGATGTACAATACCTGAATTAGAAACATTTACAGATACATCAAGAGCTATTATAAATACATTAATAAAAAATGAATATTTAGAATTGGTTGAAAAAACAATTGAAAGAAATCCATTAGAAAATAAAAAATTAGAGACAACAGAAAAACTTCAACTAACGGATGAACAACAACAAGCATTTGATAAAATAGAAGAATCGCTAAAAAATGAAAAATTTAAAGAATTCTTATTATATGGGGTTACAGGTTCTGGAAAAACAGAAGTATATTTACAATTGATAAAAAAAGTAATAGATGAGAAAAAAACAGCAATAGTGCTAGTTCCAGAAATATCATTAACACCACAAATGCTAGATAGATTTATTTCAAGATTTGGAAAAGAAGAAATTGCTGTTTTACATAGCAAACTTTCAATAGGAGAAAGACATGATGAGTGGAAAAAAATAAAAGATGGAAAAATCAAAATAGTAATAGGGGCAAGATCGGCAATATTTGCTCCATTGGAAAATTTAGGAATAATAATAATAGATGAAGAACATGATAGCTCGTATAAATCAGAAACAACACCAAAATACAATGCAAAAGAAATTGCAGAATTGCTAGGAAAAGTAAATAAATGTCCTGTTGTGTTAGGAAGTGCAACTCCTGATTTAAACACATTTTATAGAGCAAATTTAGATAATGAAAATTCGAAAAAAATAGAATTACTAAAACTTACTAAAAGAGCTAATGAATCAAGTCTTCCAGATGTAGAAGTTGTAGATTTAAAAATGGAACTTGCAAATGGAAATAGATCAATGCTAAGCGTAGACTTATATTCTGCAATAGAAGAAAATCTAAAAAATAAATTACAAACAATTTTATTTTTAAATAGAAGAGGTTACTCAACCTTTATAATGTGTAGAGAATGTGGTTATACAGTAAAATGCCCAAATTGCAACATAAGCTTAACATACCATAGGTTTGGAAATATTTTAAAATGCCATTATTGTGGACATGAAGAAAAAGTAGTAACAATCTGCCCAGAATGTGGAAGCGATAAAATAAGATATTTTGGAACAGGAACTCAAAAACTTGAACAAGAAATAAATAAGCAGTTTCCACAGGCATCAACAATAAGAATGGATGTAGATACAGTAAGCAAAAAGAACTCACACGAAGTTATTTTAAATAAATTCAAAAACGAAAACATAGATATTTTAATTGGAACCCAGATGGTAGTAAAAGGCCATCACTTCCCAAATGTAACTCTTGTAGGAGTAATAACAGCAGATAGTTCTTTAAATATAGATGATTACAGAGCAAATGAAAGAACATTCCAAATACTAACACAAGTGGCTGGACGAGCAGGACGCGAAAATAAAAAAGGAAAAGTAATAATACAAAGCTATACACCAGAAAACTTTAGTATTGAATGTAGCAAAAAACAAGATTACGATTTATTTTATGAAACAGAAATTGCTCTAAGAAAACAGTTGAAATATCCGCCATTTTGCGATATAATATTAATTAGTTTTAATAGTTTAGACGAAAAAGAGATACAAAATATAAGCATGAACATGTATAATTATTTAAAACAAGTGCTAAATGAAGAAGATTTCAAAATCTTCAAACCAATGCCTTGCCCAGTTGATAAAATTCAAAATCGATTCAGATGGCGAATTATCATTAAGGGCAAAGTTGATGAAAATACAAATTCGATATTAAACAAGGCATTGAGAATGGTTTATAATCAAAATTTTAAAAATACACGTATTGGGATTGATGTTAATCCCAATAGTATGATGTAGTTTTTATTATGTATAATGTATTTTACAAAAAATAAAAAAGTTAGAAATACACAATTATTTGTGAACGAAAGGAGAAAGAAAATGGCAATAAGACAAATCCGCCAAGAAGGCGACGAAATTTTAAAAAAGAAATCAAGAATAGTAGAAAACATTGATGAAAGAATTCAAGTTTTAATTGACGACATGATAGAAACAATGCACAAATACAATGGAGTAGGACTAGCAGCAGTTCAAGTTGGGGTTTTAAAAAGAGTTCTAGTAATAGATATAGACGACGGAAATGGACCAGTCGCAATGATAAATCCTGTAATATTAAAAACAAAAGGTGCAGAAGAAATGGAAGAAGGGTGCTTAAGCTTTCCAAATAAATTTGCAAAAGTAATAAGACCAACAGAAGTACATGTAGAATATACAAATAGAGAAGGAAAACGAGTAAAAGAAAAAGCAAAAGACCTATATGCACAAGCAATAGCTCATGAAGTTGACCACTTAAACGGAGAAGTTTTTGTAGATAAAATGGTGCCAGGAACTTTAGAATATATAACACCAGAAGATAATAAATAAAAAGTATAATACAAGTACAAATTGCATAAAAATCTCAATTTTTATTGAGATTTTTTTGATTATGTTGTAAAATATCAACAGGAGGAAACGGTAATGAAAATTGTATTTATGGGAACACCAGATTTCGCTAGAGAAAGTTTAGAAGCAGTATATAATAATGGACACGAAATTCTTGCAGTTGTAACAAATCCAGATAAACCCAAAGGTAGAGGAATGAAAATGGTTGCATCACCTGTAAAAGGATTTGCTATGGAAAAAGGGCTTAAAATTTATCAACCGGAAAAAGTAAGAAAAAACGAAGAATTTATAAATGAAATAAAAACACTAAATCCAGATGTAATATGTGTTGTAGCTTATGGAAAAATCTTACCACAAGAAATTTTAGATATTCCAGAAAAAGGTTCAATAAATGTTCATGGATCACTTTTACCACAATATAGAGGTGCAGCACCAATCCAATGGGCTGTGCTAAATGGAGACAAAATAACAGGAATAACAACAATGTACATGGGAGCTGGAATGGACACTGGAGACATGATTTTAAAACAAGAAGTTGAAATTGGAGAAGATGAAACAACAGGAGAGTTGTGGGGGAGACTTTCTAAAATAGGTGCAGAGCTTTTAGTAGAAACTCTAAAGCAAATTGAAGCTGGAACAGCTCCAAGAATTCCACAAGGAGATGACTTCACAATGGCTCCAATGCTAGATAAAGAGATGGCAAAAATAGATTGGGAAAACAAAACAGCAAAGGAAATAAAAAATCTAGTGCGTGGCTTAAATCCAATAATGGGAGCATATACATTTCTAAATGGTAAAAAAATAAAATTCTGGAAGGTAGATTTAGCAGAAGGAATAGAAGAAAATCAAGAATTAAAAAACGGAACAGTAATAAAATCAGATAAAAAAGATGGAATATATATAAAAACAAAAGAAGGAGTTTTAAAAGTAATAGAAATACAAGGCGAAAATGCTAAAAGGATGAGCATTCAAGATTACTTAAGAGGAAATTCAATTAACGAATTTGAAATATTTGAATAAAATCAAACAAATATTGCAAAAAGTCAATAAATGTGATATAACTTATAAAAAAACATGAGGTGAAATAATGATACAAGCTTACGCTAAGTCAGATGTAGGAAAAGTAAGAGAGCAAAATCAAGATAGTTACTATATATCAGAACCATTAGACAAAGTGCAATTATTCATAATAGCAGACGGAATGGGTGGGTACAATGGCGGAGAAATAGCGAGTAGTTTAGCAGTTCAATCGGCCAAAAACTATATAGAAAACAATTTTGAAAGTTCAGATAAAGACAAAGAAAGCATAATTCAATTAGTAGCAAGTGCGTTGGAATACGCAAACATGGTAGTATATGAAAAGTCAAAAGAAAATGAAGAACTATCAGAAATGGGTACTACAATGGACATTTGCTTAATATATAATAATAAAGCATACATTGGTCATGTTGGAGATAGTAGAGTATATAGAATTCGTAAAGAATTTATAAGAAAACTAACACAAGACCATAGTTATGTACAAAAACTTGTGAAAGATGGAACAATAACACAAGAGGAAGCACAACATCATCCACAAAAAAATATGCTGATGAAAGCATTAGGTTGTAATGCCTTTGTTGAACCAGATGTAATGATAAAAGGTTTCCAAAAAGATGATATACTTTTAATGACAACAGATGGACTAACAAATTTAGTAAGTAAAGACCATTTATTTGAAACAGTAAAAGCAGAAAACTTGGAACAAGTGCCAAAAAAACTAGTAGAACAAGCAAATAATAATGGCGGATATGATAATATAACAGTAATAATAATAAAAAATATATAAACCTTAGAAGGGGAAGGTAATAATATGAATTTAGAAGGAAAGTTACTTGGAAATAGATATGAAATAATAAAGAAAATAGGCAATGGTGGAATGGCAACAGTATATAAAGCAACAGATAAAATACTAAAAAGACAAGTTGCAGTAAAAATACTAAGAGATGAGTTTACAACAGATGAAGAATTTATTAGAAGATTTGAAGTAGAAGCTCAATCAGCTGCGAGACTTACACATCCTAATATAGTTTCAATATATGATGTTGGTGTAGATGGAAATTTACACTTTATAGTTATGGAACTAATTCAAGGAAAAACACTAAAAGAAATAATAGTAGAAGAACAAGGTCCACTTCCTTGGAAATGGTCAGTAAATGTTGCGATACAAATAGCTCAAGCCTTGGAAATGGCTCACAGAAATAACATAATTCACAGAGATATAAAACCACATAATATCATAATTACAGAGGACGGAATAGCAAAAGTAACAGATTTTGGAATTGCTAAAGCGGTATCAAATTCAACAATTACAGCATTTGGAACAACAATAGGTTCAGTTCATTATTTTTCACCAGAACATGCAAGAGGTGGATTTACAGATGCAAAATCAGATATCTATTCATTAGGTGTTGTAATGTATGAAATGCTTACAGGAAAAGTTCCATTTGATGCAGATACACCAGTTTCTGTTGCATTAAAACATATGCAAGAAGAGCCAATAGAACCAATAGATAAAAATCCAAACATGCCATCATCAGTAAATAAAATCATAATGAAAGCATTGAAAAAAGATGCAACATTAAGATATCAAACAAGTACAGAAATGCTTGTAGACTTAAAATCAGCTCTTAAAGATTCAGAAGGAGACTTTGTAGAAGAAAAAGAATATGATCCAACTGCAAGAACTCAAAAACTAAATGCAGAAGAAATTGAAAGAGCAAATAGAAGAATAAACAAGAAAAAGGAAAATAAATTTATAGCATTTATAAAAAGTCATAAAGTAATAAGTGCTATGGCAGGAGTGGTACTATTATTCTTTATAGCCTTTGTTGGAACAATGTCAATGCTAAGTTCATCAAAACCAAAAGAAACTAAGGTTCCAAATGTAATAGGAATGACAGAGGAAGAAGCAAAAAAACAAATTGAAGATGCAAAACTTGTATTTGAAAAAGACAAAGAAGAATATGACAAAGAAGTAGAAGCTGGAAAAGTTATTTCACAAAAAACTGAAATTGGTGAATATATGAAAGTAGTGGGAAATTTAACAGTAAAAGAAGGCAGCAAAATCTATGTTATAATAAGTAAGGGACAAGAAAAAACAATTGTACCAAATGTTAAAGGAAAAGAAAAAGAAGAAGCTATAAAACTAATAGAAGAAGCAAAATTACAAGTGGAAATAGTTGAAGAAAATAGCAAAACAGTTAAAGAAGGATATGTTATAAGCCAAGAAACAGAAGCAGAAACAGAAGTGCTTGCAGGAGATACAGTAAAATTACATGTAAGTACTGGTGCTGAGAAAGTTACAATGGTAAGTGTAATAGACAAAGATGAAGAAGAGGCAAAAAAAGCTTTAAATGCAATTGGAATTACTAATATAAATATTGTTTATGATGAAAATTCAAGTAAAGATTATGGAAAAGTTATTAAACAAAGCATAGTAGACGGAAGTACAGTAGAAAAAGATGCAAGTATTACAATTACTGTAAATACATATAAAGAAATTAAAACAATACACTTATCAATAAATGTAAAAGCAATAACTGGATATACTGAACAAACAACAAATACTGAGAAAACAAATAATACAGCAAATGACACAACAAATAATACAAGTGCAGAAAGTAGCAAAACAACACCAAAAAATGTGGAAGTAAAAACCTTATTAGATGATAAAGTTGTAGATACAAGAACAGTTAAAGAAAATGAATCAAATGTTGGAGTTGATATTTCTGGTAATGGAAGCCACAAGGTTACAATACATGTTGGAAACTCAATAAGAACAAAAGATATTAATTTTGACACATCTGATTCAACAATAGAAATAAAATAAAAAAGTGATATGAGGAACGACTTTTTTAATCGTTCCTCATAATTTGAATAAAATGGAGGAATAATGCAAGGCCTAATTATAGAAAATATTTCAAATATATATAAAGTTAAATGTGGAGAAAATGTTTATACTACTACTGCAAGAGGAAAATTTAAAAAAGATGAAATAAGTCCTGTTGTTGGTGATTTTGTAGAATTGGCAGAAATAAATGAAGAAAAGAAAGAAGCAGTAATTGATGAGATTTTTCCAAGAAAAAATTATGTTAAAAGGCCAAAGGTAAGTAATATAACACAGCTTGTTTTTGTTCTTTCAAGCAAACATCCAAAGCCAGATTTATTGATGCTAGATAAACAATTAGCATTTGCTGAATTTCTAAATATAAAATCAATAATAGTTCTAAATAAAATAGACTTGGATAAGGAAACAGAATTTAAGCAAATAAAGAAAATATATGAAAATGTTGGATACAAAGTAATAGAAACACAAGCAAATGCAGGTAGCGGAGTAAAAGAATTAGTTAAGCTGATGAAAAACAACATAAATGTTTTTTCGGGAAATTCTGGTGTTGGAAAATCAACACTTATAAATTCAATATTTAATGAAAATCTAACAATGGAAGGCGAAATAAGCCAGAAAAATAAAAGAGGAAAAAATACAACAACATCAATAAAACTATACGAAATAGATGAAAATACATATATTGCAGATACACCAGGCTTTTCAACATTTGAAATATCAGAAATAGAAACAACCGAATTAGAAAAATGTTTTAAAGAATTCAAACAATATATAAAAGACTGCGAATTTGTAGGTTGCACACACATAAAAGAAGAAAATTGTGGAATAAAGAATGCGGTAGAAGCAGGAAAAATAAACTTAGACAGATACAATAGATTTGTAAGGATTTATAGTGAATTGAAAGATAAGGAGAATAAAAAATGGTAGAAATATCAACATCAATTTTATCTACATTAAAAGGGAAAGAGGCAGATACATTTTTTGCATTAGAAAAAGCAAAAACAGATTATTTTCATATAGATGTGATGGATGGCAAATTTGTAGAAAATGACACTTATGAAAAAATGTTAGCATATAGTTCATATATAAAAAGAATTTCAAACTTGCCACAAGACATTCATCTAATGGTAGAAGATATAAAAAGTGCAATTGATGATTTTTTAGCGGTCGAGCCTAATATTATAACATTTCATTACGAAGCATGTAAGAACAAAGAAGAAGTAATGGAAATGGTAAATTACATTAAACAAAACAATTGCAAAGTTGGAATATCTGTAAAACCAAACACTCCAATAGAAGATATATACGAATTTTTACCATTTGTTCATCTAGTTTTAGTAATGACAGTAGAACCAGGAAAAGGTGGGCAAACATTACTTAAAGACATGGTAAGCAAAATAAAAACTCTAAAAAAATATGTTGATGAAAATGGCTTGGAAATAGATATAGAAGCAGATGGAGGAATAAACTTACAAACAGCTTCAGCAGTAAAAGAAGCAGGAGCAAATATTTTAGTAGCTGGAACTGCAATTTTAATTGCAAAAGATTATAAAGTAATAATTGATGAATTAAAGCAATAGAAAATTAAAAATTCTATTGTATAGGTTTAAAATAGATATGTCACAAATAGATTGAAAAAATATTGAAAGAGAGTACCAAAAATGATATTGTTTAAATGACCAAAAATAAACATATCGGAGGTGCTCTCTTATGGGGAAT
>Ga0129311_1002326_pt1 | contig 11682 bp, 8 predicted proteins | sample Go1ome_FD_94435 | JGI IMG/M metagenome (GOLD analysis project Ga0129311, IMG submission 94435) | Western lowland gorrila individual fecal microbial communities from Wisconsin, USA - Go1022B metagenome | ecosystem: Host-associated > Mammals > Digestive system > Large intestine > Fecal | place... | reverse complement strand
AATCTTAACTGCAGTACTGGTTGGATATAGACTGGTTCATACAGAAGGTGCAACACAGTTACATTTCAATGAATTGAAAATGGATATGGAGTGTTTGAAACAAATTGTGAAGTTTGGCTTTCCTACAGCATTACAGTCATCTGTCATTGATGTTTCTAATATCTTGATTCAGTCCTATATCAACTCTTTTGGCTCATTGGCAATGGCTGGTATTGGTGCTTCAACAAAGGCAGAAGGATTTATCTTCCTGCCAGTAACTTCTTTCTCTATGGCTATGACAACGTATATTTCACAGAATATGGGTGCAGAGGAATATGAAAGAGTCAAGAAAGGCATTCGTTTTGGATATGCATTGGCTTTATCTATCATCGAAGCAATGGGTATTATTCTTTTCTTGTTTGCCCCAACAATTATTGCATTCTTTAACAATGATCCGCAGGTTGTTGCGTATGGTGTTGGTAGAGCAAGAACATGTGGCTTGTTCTTTATGCTTGTTGGCTATTCCCATATTGCTTCTGCGGTTTGCAGAGGGCTTGGTAAACCAGCCGCACCAATGGTAATTATGCTTGTATGCTGGTGTGCTGTTAGAGTTGGCGTGCTGTTTACTGTGGGGCAGCTATTCCATAACATCCTTCTTGCATACTGGATCTATCCAATTACATGGACATTATCAACGATTGTATTCTATGTATATCTGAAAAATGTGGAAAAGAATGTTTTACCACAAGTACAGTAAATACTGTTAAAATAGACATAACAAAAGGTTTGGTAAAGAATTATGGCAAAACGTATAACAACAGATACAGAATACTGGCAATTAAAAGATGACTGTGAAAAAGCATATGCCGCAAGTGAAAAAGAAACAGATAAAAAAAGAAGAAAAGAACTTCTTTCTACTGTGAAAGAAAATCAGAAATTACTTGCAGACTATGCAAAAAGAAAGAAGAAAGATACACTTGCTTTGATTAAAAAGGAAATCAAGCTTGCGAAAATTCGTAACAAGACAAAAGCAGATAAACAGATTTTCTTTAATATCAGTGATATTGAATCAAAGTATATTGATTTTACTTCTTTGAGCGAAAAAGAAAGAAATAAATTATCTGTGAAAAAGGAAAGTATGATTGAAATGATGAAGAAGGGAATGTATGTCAAATTAAAAGACGATTCCGGTATTTATCAGGTCAAGCATAGTGATGATTATATGGATGGCATGAATTATCTTTCTACTGCGAGATATTCTGATGTTGCGGTACAGGATATTGCGTTGATCATTGATCGTTATTACTACGAATCAGAACTTTCTAGAACGGGTCATAAAGTTCATTAAAAGATATAAAAAGAGCTGTCACAATGAATACATATGCATTCATGTGTGGCAGCTTTTACTGTACGTGATATGGACTTTTTTTATAACCGGATAAACGTGTAACAAGTTCTCCATCACTTAATGAACTGAATGGTCCAATCAAACGATCAAGTTCTTCTAACATTTCTCCAACTGTTTTATTCGCAAATGCTTCCATATGAATTTCTTCAAATAATTCATAAATATTGTGTCTGTCAGTCATTTTGTTTGCCTCCTTTTGAATCATGCGATTAAAATTATATCATGACTACGACAATTGAAGATATTTATATTACAACAAAAGAAGATATGATTGATGCGGTCAATGCATTAGGGATTCTTCCATTATTTTCAAATACGATCAAAGGGTTTTCCATTGAAGAAAGATGTGCGAAAGAAGTGTATTTTTCTTCTGCTGTTGGTATCTGGGAGTGGAAAGGACCAGTGATACAGGAAACAAAGAGTGCCTATGGAAAATTCTTTGAGAATAAGGCAGTGTTTGTATCTCCGAAATTTATCAATGATCTTGCAAACTTTAAACGAGATGGCTTTGATTTTGATGCAAGATGTGATGAAGGACTTGTGAGTTATGATACGAAATATTTGTATGATTTGATTGATTCTCATTATTCTGTTTTGTCAAAGCAATTGAAAAGTGAAGGTGGATATGTCAAACCAAGAAAGAATGATCCTGTGCAATGGGAAGCTAGAAAAGGCTTTGATACGCAATTAACAAAGCTGCAGAAGCTTGGATACATCACCACAACAAATTTTGAGTATGAAATGGATAAACGTGGAGAATTCTATGGCTGGGGGATTGCAAGATACGCTACATTTGAACATGCATTTGGAAAGAAGTTCACCAATCATGTGTATGATAGAAGTGTAGAAGAATCATACCAGCGCTTATTCAAACAGTTAAAAAAGATTCTTCCGCATGTAGAAGAAAATGAAATTGAATATTACCTGCATCATTAATGAAAATGGAAAATAGTCATTTTTAATGATTTGTTTAACACAGGAAATAAATAAATTGTATAATTGTAATATAAGTGTAAACGCTATCATTAAGGAGTGAGAATTATGGCTCAAAAGAAAACTACAATGCAAAAGAAAACCACTTCCAAGAAGGTTTCTATGCCAAAGGATCCTAGCTTTATTACGGAATATGATCGTTATCTATTTGGTACAGGAACAGACTATAAGATCTATCAGAAAATGGGAGCACATAAAGCAAAGCTCAATGGAAAGACTGGAATGCATTTTGCGGTATGGGCACCAAATGCAAAAGCAGTTTCGATTGTCTGTGAAAGAAATAATTGGGATCCTAAAGCAAATTACATGCTTCCTTTAGAAAAGAGCGGTATTTTTGAAGGCTTTATGGAAGGTATGGATTATGGAGAAATCTATAAATATACAATTGAAACACAGACTGGAGATATCTTATACAAGGCAGATCCATATGCATTCTCTGCAGAATTAAGACCTGGCAATGCTTCTAAAACTGCAGATATTTCATCCTATAAGTGGAAAGATGCAAAATGGATGGAAAGCCGTAAAGAACATACTGGCTATGATCAGCCAATGTCTATTTATGAAGTCCATCTTGGATCATGGAAAAAGAAAGACGATGGCAGTGAAGATGGTTTCATGAACTATCGTGAATATGCTGATGAACTTGTAGAGTATTGTGAATACATGGGATATACACATGTTGAACTCATGGGTATTGCAGAACATCCATTTGATGGATCCTGGGGATATCAGGTAACTGGATATTATGCACCTACAAGCAGATACGGTGCTCCACAGGATTTTATGTATTTAGTAGATACATTGCATAAGCATCATATTGGTGTCATTCTAGACTGGGTACCTGCACATTTCCCTAAAGATGCATTTGGACTTGCAGATTTTGACGGCACACCAACATATGAATATGCTGATCCTAGGATGGGAGAACATCCAGACTGGGGTACAAAGATCTTTAACTATTCTAAGAATGAAGTGAAGAACTTCCTGATTGGTAATGCATTGTACTGGTTTGATGAATATCATATTGATGGGTTAAGAGTAGATGCGGTTGCTTCAATGCTTTACCTTGACTATGGTAGAAAAGATGGTGAATGGGTACCAAATAAATATGGTGGCAATGGAAACCTGGATGCCATTGAATTTTTTAAGCATTTAAACAGTGTCATTCGTGGCAGAAAAGATGGAACGATCATTATCGCAGAAGAATCTACCGCATGGCCTAAGATTACAGAAGCACCGGAACATGATGGTCTTGGCTTTACATATAAATGGAATATGGGATGGATGCATGACTTCCTGGATTACATGAAGCTGGATCCATACTTTAGAAAAGACAATCATAACAAGATGACATTTGGCATGTCCTATGCAACAAGTGAAAAGTTTATTCTTGTATTGTCTCATGATGAAGTTGTACATTTGAAGTGCTCTATGATTAACAAGATGCCTGGATTACTGGAAGATAAATTCAAGAATCTAAAGGCAGGGTATCTGTTTATGTTTGGCCACGCTGGCAAGAAGCTATTGTTTATGGGACAAGACTTTGGACAAGCCCATGAATGGAATGAAAAGGTACAGCTTGACTGGTGGGAATGTGATAATCCACTCAATAAAGACCTGCAGGATTTTGTTAGAGATTTATTGCATACATACAAGAAATTCCCGGCAATGTATGCACTGGATGATTCCTGGGATGGATTTGAATGGGTGAATGCGGACGATAGAGATCGCAGCATTTTCTCCTTTATCAGAAAAGACAAGACGGGAAAGAATTCTCTGTTATTTGTGATCAACTTTACTCCAGTAGAAAGAAATGACTATATGGTTGGTGTTCCAAATGCTGGTACATATTCACTTGTATTAGATGAACATGGACTTGTTACGGAAAAGAAATCATTGAGAGCACATAAGGGTGAATGTGATGGAAAGAAGTATCATATCTCTTATCCTTTACCAGCTTATGGATGTGCAGTATTCAAATTCAATTACAACAAATAAAAAAGATGGCATTCCAAATGGAATGCCATTATTTTTGTCTGACAACGAAATCTAACAGTGCCTTTGCGCCTTCATCAATACCATGATTTCCTTTATCTGGTAGACCAAGACATGTATATACTTCACCGACAGGAATCTGCTTTTCAAACAGTTTATCAAATACCTGATCAATTAAAGTGGAACATTCTTCCTGCTTCTGCATTGGTCCAAATGGATTGGCAAAGAATGTTTTTGACAGGCCTGTTTCCTGCGTTGTTCCTAATGCAAAACGTTTTCCTTCAATAAATGTCGTTTTTGCTTCTTCTTCATCTTTGAATAGATGCATGCCTCTTTGATCTGTATAGTTGTTTGCGTAAATAAAGCAGTCAATATCGTGATCTTTTGTGATGAGCTTGTAGCTTCCAGCTGGAACAACAACTCTAGCATTTTTCTTTTCTGGATTGAAGAAGATAGAGCGATGCAGGTCTTTATACGCAGTTGCTTTTTCTAGATCATCTAATCTAACAAAGGCACCAATTTCTGTGCCTTCTGCCTTTAATTGACCATTTTGATCAATATGTACACTGCCCATATCATCAAATACAGTTTCCTGATGGTCAATGATATCAGATGCAAGATGACTCAATGCTTCTAATGTTTCGGATTTACCAGCACCAGAATCACCCATAAACAATAAACCACGTTTTGTACCATCCTTTAAGTATAGATTTACCATTGCACCATGAATTGGCAGCCATCCACGTTTCATCGCAACAAGATTATGTAAAGTTAACAAAGATTTCTTTGTATAGCCAAAGTAGTCAATTTCTTCACTTGCGCTTGTTTTTCCAATATAGATATCATTTTCTTCATCATAGTAGAAGACTGTATCTTTTGTACCATCGTGATTGCCAAACAATAAGATTGCATCTGGTTTCTTTCCAAGACAATCTTCACTTCTAGCTAGCTGGAATAATCCTGTTGTACCAACACAGCTGGATAGATAGTCTTTATGGAAATAGGCATATACTAATAATTTACCAATGAGACAAGGGAAGCAGAACCAGTCTTCAGCATTTCCTTCAAAATCTGCAATTGGATTATGATCATGTTCTTTGAATACATTGGAACGTTTATTTGATTTTGTATGAATGATCAATGGTGTTCTTACCATAATCGTATGAACAAATGCAATGTCTTTTAGTTTTTCATAAGTTGATGGACAATTCCATTCATATTTCTGCATCAGTAAAGATGCATTTGTGCCAGCATCCAGCTGCTTATAGACGTTATCTCTTCTTCCAGTGATCTTTGCTTCTACCGTACGATAGAAGTTTCTAGCGAGTTCATTGATTTCATGATCCAGATTCATGAATGCATTTGTTGCGTAGCTGTCTGCATTCTGTAAATAGAGAATGGAATAGCGATCCAGTGAAGTCCAGTAGCGATAGCCTTCAGAAATCACTTCTTCCATAATATCTGGTAATTCTAGATATGGGATATCTGCGGTTTCTGTATGAATCAACAGTAATAAGCGTAATGTACCTTTGAGCTTTGTTAAGACCTGTTCACGGTCATTATCTTTCTGGTACAAGAACTCTCTTAAGTCTCTACGATGATTTTCTAAATAATCTAAATATTGATTTAAAAATATATTGAATAGAGGGGAGTCTAGTAATTGGGCGGAAGAAGTTAATGTACCAGAAGTGAAGTTTAAAATCACTTCATTTTCGTGAAAATAACATTTTTCTTTCATATGAATTTCTCCTTTTTATAAATTGTATGTAAAGGGTTACATTTCAGTTATTATACCGCGAAAAGTATTGATTTCACAAAATATTCATGTAACAAAAGAAGGGATTTGTATATGGAAAAGAAAATAATTTGGAAAATATTGAAAGTAAATGATATGAAGTTTCAATACATTTCGCTATAATATACGAGAAATACAGGGGAAAAAGATATGAGCAGCAATATGAAATATATTAGAGAGCTTCCTTCACCAGAAGAATTAAAAGAAGCTTTTCCATTAACAGAAGACATTATTCGTACAAAGCAAAGAAGAGATAAAGAAATTGCGGATGTATTTACAGGTAAAGACAATCGATTCTTATTGATCATTGGTCCATGCAGTGCAGATCGTGAAGATGCAGTATTGGAATACATGAATAAACTTGCAGCTGTACAGGAAAAAGTGAAAGACAAGATCTTAATGATTCCTCGTGTCTATACAAATAAACCTCGTACAAAGGGTGTTGGCTATAAAGGTATGTTCCATCAGCCAGATCCACATAAAAAAGAAGATATGCTGAAAGGAATCATTGCCATTCGTCAATTGCATTCCGATGTGATTAAACAGACTGGCTTTACATGTGCAGATGAAATGCTTTATCCAGATAACTATGCATATCTTAATGATGTACTTGCCTATGTTGCCATTGGTGCTAGAAGTGTAGAAGATCAGCAGCATCGTATTGTTGCCAGTGGTGTAGATATTCCTTGTGGTATGAAGAATCCTACAGGTGGAGATCTGAGTGTTATGATGAATGCAATTTCTGCAGCACAGGTAAAACAGAAATTTGTCTATCGTGGATGGGAAGTAGAAACAGAAGGCAATCCATTAGCACATGTCATTATGAGAGGATATGTTGACCGCTATAATCATTCGCATTCTAACTATCACTATGAAGATCTGATGGAAGTAAAATCTTTATATCATCAGTTTGATCTTGAAAATCCTGCAGTCATTGTTGACTGTAATCATAACAATTCAGGCAAGAAATTCATGGAACAGATCCGTATCGCAAAGGATGTCATTCATTCTATGAAGTGCAGTGATGAAATTCGTGAACTTGTCAAAGGTGTCATGATTGAAAGCTATCTTGTTGATGGCGCACAAAAACCAGAAGAAACAGTGTATGGAAAATCCATTACAGATCCTTGTCTTGGATGGAAAAAAACTGAACAGCTGATTTATGAATTAGCTGAAGAATTATGAAAAAACAAAGAGTCGCAAATTGCGGCTCTTTTCTATAGGATGTTTTTTAGTAAGTATTTACCAACGCCATCTTCACTGGAAGTATATTCTGTAATGTCATCCGTGATAGCTTTGACATCATCCATGCCATTTTTTAAACAGACAGACCATCCAGCACACTTTAACATTTCAATATCATTTTCTGCATCTCCAAAGGCAATCACAGAAGAAAGTGGGATGTTGTGTTCATGACAGAAATGTGTAATTCCACTGCCTTTAGTAACAGAAGTATTTTGTAATTCTACTAAAGTATCATTTGTTTTGAAGCAGGCAATTTCTTTTGAAAGTATTGTCTTTCCTAAGTGTTCTAATTCATCCGCAATTGCAACGGAATCACAACGATACAGAATCTTTCCTGTAGGCTCAGCATATAGATCAGCATCGGAAGAGCAAGCTTCTACCTTACAGCTGTGTCTTAAACCACTTTGAATGATTTCATCATCAATATATCTAGATAATTCATATCCGTCACGATACACAAAAGGGTTGATGCCTTGGATATCTTTGAAGTTTCCACAATTCCTTTGAGTTGTTCTACTGTTAATGGATTATACTGAGTTGTTTTGTTTGTTGACTTTTCCCAGATTTCTCCACCATTCATTCCAATCAGAAAATCAAACTGAAAAGAAAGTTTCCATTCTTTGTGATGATCTTTTAATCCTTGCCATAGTGGTCTGCCACTGGCAATTCCTACTATCATTCCTTCCTGATGCATCTTCTCAAATGCCTGGATCGTTTCTTTTTGAGGGATACGGACAGTTCTAGAGCGCAGTGTTCCATCAACATCCGCTACAAATACTTTAAAGTTCTTTTTCATACGCATTTCATTTTAAAAACATGAAAAAAATTGTCAATCAATTCTGATTGTATAAATAAAAATTGAAAAATTTCAATATAATATAGGACATATGTTAGAAATCAAAGATATATCAAAACAGTATAAGACAGGAGATTTGATCCAGAAGGCGCTGGATCATGTATCTTTAAATTTAAGAGACAATGAATTTGTCGCAATTTTAGGACCAAGTGGATCTGGGAAAACAACGCTATTGAATATTATTGGTGGATTAGATCGCTATGACAGTGGTGATCTAGTCATCAATGGTATTTCTACAAAAAAGTATAAAGATCGTGACTGGGATTCCTATCGTAATCATACGATTGGTTTTGTATTCCAGTCATATAACCTGATTCCACATCAGACAGTTCTCGCTAACGTGGAACTTGCCTTAACCATTTCTGGTATTTCAAGAAAAGAAAGAAAACAGCGTGCAATTGATGCTTTAGAAAAAGTTGGCCTCAAAGAACAGATTCATAAAAAGCCAAACCAGATGTCTGGTGGACAGATGCAAAGAGTTGCCTTGGCAAGAGCTTTGGTCAATGATCCAGATATTCTTCTTGCGGATGAGCCAACAGGTGCACTGGATTCAGAAACATCTATACAGGTCATGGATCTATTGAAAGAAGTTGCGAAAGATCGCCTTGTGGTCATGGTAACGCACAATCCTGAACTTGCACATCGCTATGCAAATCGTATTGTAAATGTGAAAGATGGACATATCTTATCTGATACAAATCCATATGTGATAGAAGAGAAGTCGTTGCCTGCAGTACATAAGAATCTAGGAAAATCATCGATGTCATTTTTGACTGCGCTGTCTCTTTCTTTAAATAATCTGATGACGAAAAAAGCTAGAACAATTCTTGTTTCGTTTGCGGGATCCATTGGTATCATTGGAATTGCCTTGATTATGTCATTATCTAATGGTGTAAATGCGTATATTCAAAATACAGAACAGGAAACTTTATCAGAATATCCTTTAGAAATTGATAAATCTGCTTTTTCTATGACGAGTATGATGGGAAATATGGCGGAAGCACATACAAAAGAAAAAACTGGTGAAGTAAATGAAATCGATGTTGTGAGTAACATGTTTTCTGGAATGAGTCAAAATGATCTTGCGTCTTTAAAGACATATTTTGATTCTGGAAAGAGTGATATTGATACATATGCAAGAAGCATTGAATATCAATATCATGTTGAACCACAATTGTATTTATCTGATACAACAAATGGAATCAAGCAGGTCAATCCAAACAATTTAATGGCAAATAGTGGTATTGCCCCAACATCTTCCATGTATTCTTCACAGTTTTCAATGAATGATTTTAGTGCACTTCCAAAGAATGATTCTTTGTATAGAGACAGCTATGAAGTCAGTGAAGGCAGATGGCCGCAAAATTATAATGAAGCTGTTGTTGTGCTGTCGAAAGATGGATCATTAACAGATATGACACTCTATTCATTAGGTCTGAAAGATTATAGTGAATTAGAAAAGATTGTTAAAAGCTTTCAGAATGAAGAGAGCAGTGATGTAAAAACAACAAGTAAAGAATATCAATATCAGGATTTTATTGGCATTCATTTAAAACTTGTCAATGCATGTGATACATATGCATATGATGATGCATTAGGTGTTTATGCATCGAAGAGTAATGATGAAGCGTATATGAAAAATCTGATTGATAAATCTGAAGATATCAATATTGTTGGTGTTGTAAAGCCAAAAGAAGATGCCAGTATTCAAATGCTGTCTTCTGGTGTCTATTATTCAAGTGATCTTGTAGATCATATCATTCAATATGCATCAAATTCAGAAATCGTAAAGAAGCAATTGGAACAGTCAGATAAAAATATCTTTACGGGGAAAGCATTTGGAGAAGAAACAAGTGAACTTGATACAGAGCATTTATTTACTGTTGATGAAGCAGCACTCGCAAATGCATTTAAAATGGATTCTTCTAAAATTAACATTGATCTATCAAAGTATTTAGATGTTTCCAGCTTATCCAGCAGTGTGAATGTATCAGATCAAATGATCCAGGAATTGATTTCTTCAAGCTTGAAGCAGGTTTCTCAACAAGAAGCACAACAGGCATTCACAAATCTTTTACAGTCATATCGTACATATATGGAAAACAATGATACCAGTGATCCTATGCAACCTTTAGAAGAGTATCTTACAAGTGGAGAAGCAAAAAAGATACTGATACAATCGATGAGTAGAATCAGTAAGAATGAAACAAACAGTGCATTGATTTCTGCAGCAATTACTTCTTCTTTGAAAGATCTTTATACAACAATTTTAAATGAAAATCATGATTCTCTTACGGATTATCTGAATACAGACGAAGCAAAGCAAAGAATCTATGATACGGTATATTCCACATATCAAAGTGTGCAACTGGTGATTACAGATGATGATCTGAATGGCATCGTTAAGAGTTTACTTGCGGGGTATATGGCAAATGGCGGTTCGTTTGATCAAGACGTCTTTACAAATACTTTCTTTACATATCTGAATTCAAAAGAAGGACAGGATGCATTGCATGATGTTGTTTCTGTATTTGTAGATACAGATGCTTTATATTCTAGTGCTTCTAAAATGATCAATACACAAACATCTACATTGATTCAATCAATGTCTTCTTCTATCACACAGGCAATGAATGCGATGGTTCGACAGCTGCCAAATGCATTAAGTATTGATGCAAATGCATTTACGAATGCATTTCAGATGAATATGGATGCATCGCAATTACAGGAAGTACTTACGAGTATGATGTCATCATCATCTTCTTCGAAAGAATCGAATTTATCTACATTGGGATATGCAGATGTAAAGGATCCAAACGCAATTGTGATCTATCCAAAGGATTTTGAAAGCAAGAGTGAAATCATCAACATATTAGATGCATACAATGATGAAATGAAAAATGCAGACGAAGACAAAGTCATTACATACACGGATCTTGTTGGAACATTGATGACATCTGTGACGGATATTGTGAATGTTATTTCATATGTATTGATTGCCTTTGTGGCGATTTCACTTGTGGTATCTTCCATTATGATTGGTGTCATTACATATATTTCAGTACTGGAAAGACAGAAGGAAATTGGGATTCTGCGAGCAATTGGAGCTTCAAAACACAATATTTCAAATGTATTCAATGCAGAGACATTTATTACAGGAGCTTTGGCAGGAATCTTTGGGATTGGCATAACACTTGTATTGCTTGTTCCAGGCAATGCATTGATTCATTCCTTGACGGGTAGCAATCTAGTTAATGCATCATTACCAATGGGTGCAGCAGGCATTTTAATTGGATTAAGTATCGTATTAACTTTGATTGGTGGAATCATTCCTTCTAGAAAAGCCGCAAAATTAGATCCAGTAAAAGCACTTAGAACAGATTAACAAGAATGGTAAAAACATTCTTGTTT
>Ga0129311_1002324_pt1 | contig 11689 bp, 13 predicted proteins | sample Go1ome_FD_94435 | JGI IMG/M metagenome (GOLD analysis project Ga0129311, IMG submission 94435) | Western lowland gorrila individual fecal microbial communities from Wisconsin, USA - Go1022B metagenome | ecosystem: Host-associated > Mammals > Digestive system > Large intestine > Fecal | place... | reverse complement strand
CAAAGATACTTGCCAAATCAATAGTTACATCTAATCTAACCAAATGTGCTATATATGGTAAGGATGCCAACTGGGGAAGAATTCTATGTGCTATGGGTTATTCAGGGGCAGAGTTTGATCCTGATAAGGTTGATATTACGATATCAAGTGAAAATGGCAGCATAAAGCTTGTAGAAAACGGAAAGGCAACTGCATTTGATGAGGACAGGGCAACAGAGATTTTATCACCGGAGATTGTCGTTGCAACAGCAGATGTTAAGCTTGGAGATGCAAAGGCAACAGCATGGGGTTGTGACCTTACATATGATTATGTTAAAATAAACGCAGATTATCGTTCATAGTATTAATTTAGAAAGGAAGAATATTATGGTTAATAATGAATCAATGGAAATGATACTTGGCAAGGCTCAGACTCTTATAGAGGCATTACCTTATATACAGAAATTTAATGGCAAGAAGGTAGTAGTTAAGTATGGCGGAAGTGCCATGGTTGATGATAACCTCAAGTATAATGTAATTAAGGATGTTGCATTGCTTAAGCTTATCGGTATGGAGCCTATTATCGTTCATGGTGGCGGCAAGGAAATAAGTGCATGGCTTAAAAAGATTGGTAAGGAATCAGAGTTTGTAAACGGACTTCGTGTGACTGACGCAGAAACCTTAGATGTTGCAGAGATGGTATTATCTAAGGTAAACAAGAGTCTTGTAAGCATGATGCAGAAGCTTGGTCTTAAGGCAGTAGGTATAAGCGGTAAGGATGCCGGACTTCTCAAGGTTAAAAAGAAACTTTCTGGCGGCAAGGACATTGGCTATGTAGGAGAGGTTGTATCTGCTGATAGTCAGATACTTGATACACTTATAGCAAATGACTTTATTCCGGTTATTGCTCCTATTGGTCTTGGTGAGGACGACTATCATGGATATAACATAAATGCTGATGATGCAGCATGTGCAGTTGCAACAGCAGTAAATGCAGAAAAACTTGTATTCTTAACAGATATAGAAGGAGTATTCGTAGATCCGTCAGACAAGAGCACACTTATCTCAGAGATGGATATAAATGAGGCACAGGAATTTATCGACAATGGTGTTGTCGGCGGCGGCATGCTTCCTAAGCTCACTAACTGTATTGAGGCTATGAAGAATGGTGTTGCAAGAGTACATATGCTTGATGGACGTGTGGAGCATTGTCTGTTGCTTGAGTTTTTCACTGAAAAAGGTATTGGAACAGCTATACTTAAGGAGCCTTTATTCTAGGCTTTTAAATAATGATATACATATACTTTTGTTTAAGGTCACCTATATAAAGGTGACCTTAAATAATTTATTTTACATAATTTTACATATAAGAAAGGTCTTGAAATATAGAGTGGTATCGGGTTATAATGACAAGTGTATGTCAGTATATATTATTATGCATATTGGCTGAGTTAAAAGAGTCGGACACGCAGCTTGCGTGACCTGAAAAGAGGTATGGTTGTGATAGACGAGAATAAGGTTGCACTTATGACAAAGCTTGCCATCTATGAAAAACATGAGAGTGGACGCAATCTTGTCATGAGCAAATATTATGAAGGTGACTATGTCAGATACAATGTATTAAAAACATGGGTGGCAGCAACTGTGGCATATTGGGTTATAATTGCTGCATATATATTTATGTCATTTGATGATTTGCTTGCTAAGGTTAATGATATAGATTATTTTGATTTGATGTATAAGATTCTTGGTGCTTATGCAGCTTTCTGTATAGTGTATTATCTTATTTCGTCAGTAATATATCGTTATAGATACATAAAGGCAAAAAAAGGTCTTGTTGAATATAACTCTAATTTGAGGGATTTGATTGAGCTTGAGGGCGGACCGATGCATAGAGGCAAGGTGGCCAAAGGAACAAGGGTTAATATGGCCTCCTCACAGAATAAGTCAGGTGAAGCTAATGCTGCTAAGCCAAAGACAAGAGTAAACCGTTCAGAGATTGTCAAGCAGCGTGAGGCAGCTGAGGAGAAGAGAAAAGAAGCAGAGATAATTGAGAATGTTAAGAAGCGTAACGAAAGAATCGCCATTCAGAACGAGGAGAAGTTAAGACAGCAGAGACAGGCTGAGGCAGACAGAAAGCGTATTCAGGAGAGAAGAAAGCAGCTTGAGAGAGAACAGATGGAGAAGCTTAGAAATGAGCGTATGCAGCAGATGCAGCGTCAGAATCATACATATAATAACACAGGTAATAACGAAGGGAGCAATAGATAAATGACAGGATTGTTGACGGTTAGAGATGCCATAAGAGATTTTTTAAGAAAGTATGATGAGATAACAACACCTGTAATACGTTTTGTTGCAGCCTTGATTGTTTTCTATTCAATAAATTCAATGTATGGATATTCAGGTTTGTTTGAGAAGGGAATAGTTGTATTTTTACTTGCAGTTATATGTGCCCTTACATCAGACACAGTAGTAGTGCTGCTTGGTGGAATAGTTGTATTGGTGAATGTACTTGGTATCTCCATGGAGCTTGGCATAATGTGTCTGGTATTATTCATTTTAATATACTGTATGTATATGCGTATGTTTCCTGAATGTGCATGGGTGCTTGCATTTGTACCTATTATGATGATGCTTAAGATGTATTATGCAGTACCACTTGTAGTTATGATATTTGCAGGTGCTTCAGGAATAGTTCCTACAGCATTTGGTGTATTATTATATTATTTTGCAACACATGTAAGAGATATAGTTGATGGCAAAATGCTTGATGATGAGGATTTTCAGTCATACAAGTACATAGTTGATGAAGTTGTTAAGAATAAGGCAGTTCTTGCACTTATTATATCTGCAACAATAGTTATATTAATTGCATCTATTATCTATAAGCTGCCATTTAATTATTCATGGTATGTTGCTATAGGTGTAGGTGGAGTATGTAATATACTTTTCTCTATAATTGTCAATTCTGCTGTAGGTGCAGATATCTCGGCAGGAAGTGTATTTATAGGTTCTTTGATAGGAATTGTGCTTGCACTGTTTGTACAGGTGTGTAAGAGAGTTGCAGATTATTCCAAAAAAGAGTCAGTACAGTTTGAAGATGATGACTTCTATTACTATGTTAAAGCTATACCAAAATATAACATGGGTAAAAAGAAATCGGACACACAGACTAATAAAAAGGCTGTGTCACAGGAAACAAGAAAGAAAATGGATACTAAGGCGAACAGATAAATAACAGATTAATGGGGTGGGCTCTTGAAGAGGTTATTAGCATCATTAAGTACCAGCTTTGACTGGTTCTATGTTCCGCACATATCAGTTACGGATATAATAGAGATAATTATCTTATCATACCTTTTGTACCATGTAATTCTCTGGTTTAAAAAGACCAGGGCATGGACATTATTTAAGGGTATGGTTGTATTCTTGATTTTTACTGCATTTGCGGCACTTTTCCAATTAAATACTATACTCTGGATAGTTAAAAATGCCATAAATGTCGGTATTCTAGCTGTTATTATATTGTTCCAGCCTGAGCTCAGACGTGCGTTAGAGGAGCTTGGACGTAAGAATATTATATCAGATGTACTTACCCGTGATGACAAGGGTGATAAGAATTTCAGGGTTAATGACCAGACAATACAGGAGATAATTGCTGCTGCTACTGATATGAGTAAAAATAAGACAGGAGCACTTATTGTAATTGAGCAGGACGTTGCTCTAGGAGAGTATGAGAGTACAGGAATATCTATAGATGCAGCTATATCAAAGCAGCTAATTGAGAATATCTTTGAACACAATACACCTTTGCATGATGGTGCTGTTATCATCAGGAATAATCGTGTAGTTGCAGCTACCTGCTATCTTCCACTTACAGGAAGAAATGATTTGAATAAGGACCTTGGAACAAGACACAGAGCTGCTGTCGGTATCAGTGAGGTTTCTGATAGCATGACTATAGTTGTGTCTGAGGAAAATGGTACTATATCTGTGGCCAAAGCAGGTATATTATATAGAAATCTTGATGCTGAGTCACTTAAAAAGCAGCTTATGACACTTCAGGTTAAGCCGACTGAATCAAGACGTGCCAGAAGAAGAGGAGGGAAGAAGAGTGAAAAAAACATTTCTAAATAATTTCCCTTTGAAAATATTATCAGTAGTCTGTGCTATTATATTATGGCTTGTTGTAATGAATATTTCGGATTACACTATGACGGTGGAGATAGATGATATACCTGTCACAAAGCTGAATGGAGATGTGCTTGACGAATTAGACCAGGTCTATGACGTAGAGAAGGGTGATACGGTTGACATAATAGTTAAAGGCAGACGTTCTGTTGTAACCCAGCTATCTGCCTCAGATTTTATGGCTACTGCTGATTTATCATCTATGTCTATTACTAATGCAGTTCAGATTAATGTTGAGCCGGTAGACCAGTCACTTAAGAATGATATATCAATAACCTGTGTTGATAATGTTATGAAGCTTATTTTGGAAGATAAGGTGTCAATGCAGTTTCCTGTATATATTAATGTTCAGGGAAATCCAAGTGATGATTATGCCGTGTGTGAGACAGTTGCATCACCTAATATTGTAACTGTTGAAGGACCTAAGAGCGCAGTCAATAAGATTGTTTCTGTTGAGACTACAATAAGTGTATCGGATAAGAACTCAGAGTTTAACAGTGCGGGTGATATTAAGCTATACGATGCCTATGGAGAGGTTATATCTAATGACAAGATAACTATAAACCATGATACAGTTGACATAAGTGTAAAGATTTATCCTAAAAAGACAGTCAATGTCAATGTTGACGTGAAAGGTAAGCCTGAGGATGGATATGCTATTGCTGAGGTTCAGTATCAGCCGCAGACTGTTGTTATAGCAGGTCCACAGGAGGATGTAGATAAAATTGACTCAATAGATATAAATGATATATCTGTAAGTGGAATGAATGAGGATTTACAGACAACGATTAATCTCAATAAATATCTTCCTGATGGTGTAATTGTGGCAGATACCAGTGGAGATGTGGTTGTCAATGTTGCTATAGAGAAGATGGAGGAGAAAACCATTACTCTTGCAACTAAGGATATTACATTTAACAATAAGCAGGATGGATATACATATACATTGTCACTGTCGGAGGGCTATGGAGTAAATGTATCAGGACTCTCTCATATAATAGAGGGTATTGAGGTTAAAGATATTAATCCATCTATAGATTGTACAGGACTTTCTGTGGGAGAACATACTGTCACGATAACTCTTACTGATATAGAGGGTGTTGAATATTCATTTAAGGGTAATGCGGTTATAGAGGTCCAGAAGGGTAAGTAGATATGGAAAGTGAGAATAGTCTTAATATTAAGAAACTGAATCAGGCAGTTAATGAATGTAATTACATAGTTTTTTTTGGTGGAGCAGGTGTATCGACTGAGAGTGGAATACCGGATTTCAGAAGCGTTGATGGTTTATACAATCAGAAGTACAAGTATCCCCCTGAGACAATTATAAGCCACTCATTTTTTATGAGCAGACCAGAGGAATTCTATGAGTTCTATAAGGATAAAATGCTATATACAGATGTAATTCCTAATGATGCTCATAAAAAACTAGCTGAGCTAGAGGCTGCTGGTAAGGTTAAGGCTGTTGTGACACAGAATATAGATGGTTTACATCAGGCTGCTGGAAGTAAGACAGTATTAGAGCTTCATGGTTCAGTGCATAGAAATTATTGTATGAATTGTGGTAAATCATTTGACCTTAAGTATGTTAAAGAGTCAGATGGTGTGCCTAGATGTGATGAATGTGGCGGTATGATTAAACCTGACGTTGTTTTGTATGAGGAAGGACTTGACCAGAACACTCTTACAGAGACAGTAAAGCATATATCTAAAGCAGATATGCTTATAGTAGGTGGTACATCTCTCGCTGTCTATTCGGCAGCAGGTCTTATAGATTATTTTAATGGAAAGTATCTGGTTGTTATTAATATGGATAAGACACCTAGAGACCAATATGCAGATATAGTTATCAATGATAAGATTGGAAGAGTTCTATCACAGATAAAGATATAATATACAGGAGTATATAATGCCAAAAAGCTCAAATCAGAAGCTTAAAATTGTATATTTGATGAAGATACTGCTTGATAATACAGATGAAGAGCATGCGATGTCTATGGTCGATATATTAGCAGAACTTAAGAAGTATGATATATCTGCTGAGAGGAAAAGCATTTATAATGATATGGAATCACTGAAACAGTATGGCTTAGATATTATCGGTGAGCAGAAGAACAGGACTTATTACTATCATGTTGCAAGCAGGCAATTTGAGATAGCTGAGCTACAGTTATTGGTTGATACAGTTCAGTCAGCTAAGTTTATAACAGCTAAAAAGTCAAATGAGCTTATTAAGAAGCTTGAAGGGTTGGCTAGCAAATATGATGCCACTAAGCTGCAGAGACAGGTATATGTATCAGGTCGTATTAAGACCATGAACGAAAGTATATACTATAATGTGGATAAGATACATCTTGCTATATTCACAAACAGTCAGATAAGATTCCAGTATTTTCAGTGGAATGTAAAAAAACAGCAGGAGTTAAGACATGATGGCAGATTTTATCAGGTAAGCCCTTGGGCTCTTTCATGGGACAACGAGAATTACTATCTTGTTGCATATGACAGTGACGCAGAACAGATAAAGCATTTCAGGGTTGATAAGATGCTGCACATAAGTGAGATTTCTGATAAGCGAGAGGGACGAGAAAGCTTCAGGCAATTTGATATGGGTGTATATGCAGGTAAGATGTTTGGTATGTATGCCGGAGAAGAGCAAACTGTAAAAATTTTATGTGATAATAAATTAGCGGGTGCGATTATAGATAGATTTGGAAGAAATGTATTTATGATACCATATGATGATTTGCATTTCACAGTTAATGTTGACGTTTCAGTAAGTCTGCAGTTCATACACTGGGTTATGGCATTGGGTGATGGGGCAAAGATAGTTGAGCCGCCGGAGGTTGTCTCCAAGGTACATGATGAGATAAAGCGATTATCAGAACAATACAGATATATGTGAGACAGACTATAGTCTGTCTCTGTTTATGTAATAATACATTGTAGAAAAAAATTGAAGATTTGTAGGAACCCCTCTTTGGGGATTTATACTATTGTGAAATATGGTATTAATATAATCAACATTTCCATATCTCCAGCCTGTTCCTATGGCATGCCGGATATTTCGTTCAACTCTTGATGGAGTTACGTTGTATGTATGGGCAACATCCACATACAGCCGTTTGGTAATGTTACGGAGATATGTATTATCATCCTCAATAAGCCGTATTCCTTCAATAATATATGCATACCCAAGCAGACTTGAGGGGATACCTATATCCAAAAGTATTTTGTGCAAATCCCTAATTTCATATGTGTTCATAAATAAATCCTCCCTGTGCATTTGTATGTTTAATATGTTATCTGAAATCTTGACTTTTTTATATATTTGTTTTAACATTATGTTTGTCTTAATTGACTACTGCTTATGTCATTTTTGACACAAGAAAAATCGGCAAATATATCTTAAATTCAACATTTTTCGACGTTATGTAAGGGGGACTGCTGTGTGCTTGGTGATAATATAAAGAGATTAATGTTTGAGAGGGAGCTATCGATACAAGAGCTTGCTGATATGGCAGGTATACCTTTTGAAACATTAAGAAATATATATTATAATAAAGTAAGAGATCCGAAGGTATCTACAGTATATCAGATATCTAAGGTTCTTGGAGTATCGGTGAACACTTTGCTTGGAGATGGTGAGTTTGGTGCTGAGGAGAGCGAGCTGGTAGAGCTGTACAATGGATGTGGTAACCATGGAAAGGGGCTTATCAGCCTTGTTGCCAAGTATGAATATAAGATGGCAATGAGAGAACGCTCATCAGATACATTATACAGAATACCATGTCTGATACCTGTGGGAAGAATTACTGATGGTATACCAGGTAATGGTAATGAGGTAATAGAGATTTTTACAGACAACGAGACAGCTTATATGGCTATACAGATTAGCACCAATAACTTCTCGCCTGTATTTTGCAAAGGCGACAGAATACTTTTGGAAAATAGATTTCCGGAGAATGGTGAGAGGGCTGTTTTCGAGTTTAAGGGTAAATTATATTTCAGACAGTATATAGAGATGGCTGGTAAGATTAATCTTAAGAGCATGAATAGAATCGGTGAGGATATAGTAATAAAGAGGGCTGACGAGGTTGAATGTGTCGGTACATATATTGGTATAACGAATTTATAGATAATTTGCGGAGATAATTAATATGCATACAAAAGATAATAAGACATATTTTATGAATGGAGTGAAGGGTGGAATCCCTATCGCTCTTGGCTATTTTGCGGTTTCATTTACACTTGGAATTGCAGCTAAAAAAGCAGGTATAACAGCGTTTCAGGCTACATTTATGAGTCTCACTAATGTGACATCAGCGGGAGAGTTCGCGGGCATATCTTCAATATGTGCAGGTGTCACATACATAGAGCTTGCAATAATGCAGGCAGTTATTAATCTTCGTTATATGCTTATGTCATGTGCTCTCGCACAGAGAATTGATACCAGCTATCCCTTATATCACAGATTTATAATGGGCTTTGGAATTACAGATGAGATATTTGGTGTGTCTGTTGCACAGCCCGGCAGACTTAGTCCGTATTACACATATGGCGCGATGAGTGTGTCTATACCGGCATGGTGTCTTGGAACATGTCTTGGCGTTGTGCTTGGAAGTGTTCTTCCGGCTAATATTGTCAGTGCATTGAGTGTAGCTTTGTATGGTATGTTTATTGCAATTATTATGCCTCCTGCAAGAGATAATAAGGTAGTTTTAGGGCTTGTTATTATTTCAATGCTCTTAAGCAGTGGATTTACGTATCTGCCATATTTGAAGAATATATCATCAGGTTTCAGGGTTATTATCCTTACTGTGGTGATTGCAGGTGTGGCAGCAATATTATTCCCAATAGAGGAGGATGCACAGGATGAATAAAATATATATTTATATTCTTGTTATGGCAGCGGTAACATATCTTATTCGTGTGCTTCCACTTACTCTTATTAAGAAGGATATCAAGAATAAAACAATTCGTTCATTTTTATATTATGTTCCATATGTAACGCTGGCAGTTATGACATTTCCGGCTATACTCACTGCAACTAATAATATGTATGCAGCTTTTTTTGGATTTTTGGTGGCTGTTATACTCGCATGGTGCAGAAAAAGTCTGTTTCAGGTTTCTATTACGGCATGTGCTGTGGTATTTATCCTAGAATTAATTTTATAAAAAACATTGACAAGATTGGTATTCTCTGCTATAGTCAATTCAACGCGTTAAAGCGTTGAAGGTATAAAGCTAGGAGGACTAATATTTATGAAAGAGATTTCAAAGCTACTTGGTTACAGAGACAGTATTCGTGTTGTTGATGCCACACTTAGAGATGGCGGTCTTGTGAACGATTTTTATTTTACAGATGAGTTTGTTAAAAGCCTTTATCAGGCTAATATAGATGCCGGTGTTGACTATATGGAGATGGGCTATAGAGCTTCTAAGAAGGTATTCGATGAGTCTAAGTTCGGTAAGTGGAAGTTCTGTAATGATGAGCATATAAGGGAGATAGTTGGCGAGAATGATACTAACCTCAAGCTTGCTATTATGGCAGATATAGGCAGACATGACAAGGATGATTTTGATGAGAAGGTTAATTCTCCGGTTGACCTTGTTCGGGTGGCTGCTTATATACATCAGATGCCTGAGGCTATTGATATGGTCTGTGATGCAGCTAAGAAGGGATATGAGACAAGCTGCAACATTATGGCTATATCTAATGCTCAGGAGAAAGATATCAAGGTTGCGTTAGATATGCTTGGACAGACTCCGGTTGATGTTATCTACATAGTTGACAGCTTCGGCTCTTTATATCCTGAGCAGATGGCAAGAATTGCAGACCTGTACCTTGAATTTGCAGCTAAGTACAATAAGAAGATAGGTATACATGCACATAACAATCAGCAGCTTGCATTTGCCAATACTATAGAGGTATGTGGAGATGGAGTTGACTGGTTAGATGCAACTTATCTGTCAATGGGAAGAGGAGCAGGTAACTGTGCCATGGAGCTTCTTCTTGGCTTCCTCAAGAATCCGAAATATAACGTATATCCGGTATTCAAATTCATAGAGGAGCATATGCTTAAGCTTAAGGAAGAGGGAATTGTCTGGGGATATGATTTACAGTATTTGATGACAGGGCTTCTTAACCAGCATCCTAGAACTGCAATACAGTTTACTAAGGATAAGAGAAATGATTATGCTGAGTTCTACAAGGAAATTCTTAATTAGTATTTAAAGATATAGTGGGTTACACAGATGTATAAGTTTCATGTGAACCCACTATATTTATGTTAATAAGCTGTGTGCAAACATAAGTATTAAAAGCATTATTATATTGCACAGGGTGAATATTCCAAGGTATTTCATTTTATTATCCGGCAATTCCTTTGCAATCTGTTTGTATGATATAAGGCTTGCCATGGAGGCGATAAGTGTTCCAAGTCCGCCTATATTAGTTCCGATAATAAGTAAATTCCAATTATCAGTAAAGCCGGATAAGAGGAGAGCTGTTGGCACATTGCTTATTATCTGGCTTGACAATATTGAGACTAAAACCTCATGACCATTTAGAATATTTTCTATAAAATTTTTAAATTCAGTTATGCGTCCCATGTTACCTATAAAGACAAAAAATGCAATAAATGTTAAAAGCAGAGAGTAATCTACCTGCTTAAATAATGAGCGATTAAAGATAATTGTAATTACAATTATTATTATTGTAAGTATTCTTATATCAAGTACATCTGCAACTGATAATAGGCAGAGTATAAATTCCACGCAGAATAAAAGTATATATTTTTTATTTATATGAGGTGCTTCTATGTCTAGCTTAGTTATCTGCTTACGTTTAATAAGCAATAGTGATAAAAACAGACACAGAGCTGATATAAGCGTATAGGGAAGCATAAGGGCTATAAAGTCACTAAAGTGCATATGTGAGCTCGCATACAGATAGAGATTCTGTGGATTACCCATAGGCATAAGCATACTTCCAAGATTGGCTGCAATTGTCTGTAAAGTTACAATCGGGATAATAAGCTTTTCTTTGTCTGCCATTTTTAATACAATAATTGCAAATGGCACAAATGTGATTAGTGATACATCATTTGTTATAAACATGCTTAGTACAAACGGAAGGAATATTAATACGAGTGATAACTGGCGTGTATTTTTTGTGTGTGAAAGGAGCTTCATGCCAATAACCCTGAATACGCCAAGCTGTTTAAAGCCAGCCATAACTGTCATAAGACAAAATAACAGCATTATAGTATTCCAGTCTATATAGGATATATATTTATCGTCAGGGTGTACTATAAATGAGGATATGACAGCAAGTATTATGCTGAAAACGAGAACGGTCTCCTGTTTGATATATTTTTTAATGGTATGTAAGAGCTTCATAATAAATTCCTTTGTGATAATTAATAAAATATTATAGTTAATGATTATTTAATAATTGATATTATAATATTAACACTAAAAGGAGGGAAGAGTATGTATTAAAAAAATATAT
>Ga0129311_1002323_pt1 | contig 11691 bp, 9 predicted proteins | sample Go1ome_FD_94435 | JGI IMG/M metagenome (GOLD analysis project Ga0129311, IMG submission 94435) | Western lowland gorrila individual fecal microbial communities from Wisconsin, USA - Go1022B metagenome | ecosystem: Host-associated > Mammals > Digestive system > Large intestine > Fecal | place... | reverse complement strand
TAAAATATTCTCAGCAGTTGAGAGTTCAGGTTTCTGATTATGTATATATAATCCGTGTCCCTGATCATAGTGTCTGTATGCAAGATAAGAATATACAGCCATAGCAGGGAAGTTTGCTATAAGCTCAATGCTTTGTCGTAAAACATTAGGTATTGAAATATCAGATGTGTTGGCATCATATGAGCTTAAAGTAAGTATACTTTTGGCAAGTGCATTCATTATGTCTCTGTTGGGAGTTTTAAGAATTACATCTCTGACAAAATTATGTGGAAGTTTTCTATATGAGCCTAGCAGTTTATTAAAGCCTGCTAATTCATTGGCAGTTGGAAGTTCGCCAAATAAAAGGAGATATACAGTTTCCTCATAACCAAATCTGTTTTCACTGGTAAATCCATTGACAAGATCAAATATATTAATTCCTCTGTAAAACAATTCACCTTCTATAGGAGTAGAAACACCGTCTATAACTCGTGATGAGTTTATAGTTGATATCTCAGTTAAGCCTGTAAGTACGCCTTTGCCATCAAGATCACGGAGACCACGTTTAACCTCAAATTTGGTATAAAGCTCAGGATCTATACGATCATGCTCTTCACATAATTTGGCAAGTCTTGTAAGTTCGGGGGTAACGGATGAAAATTCGATTTCGTTCATTAAATCACTCCTTGCAAAATAGTCACATTCATAACTGTCAAAATAAATATTATTATTATGTATAGTAGTAATAATATAATACAAAATTATAAAAATGGCAAATAAAGAAAATTTTGTTTACTATCTTTTCTCTACGATTTATAATATTATGATGTGAGTGTAAAAAGAAAAAATACGTCACTCATAGATGTGTTTGAATTGCCATACAATTTGAAATAGTGGGAGGATGACATGTATACACATGAAAAAAAGATACTGTTTTCTGATATAGATATGAGTGCAAAAATGTCGGTAAGCGGAATACTTAACGCATTGCAGGACTGTGTTAATATAAATTCAGAGTCTATAGGCAGAGGTATCAGATATATGAAGGAGACAGCGAGGGCATGGTTTGCTATTAGCTGGAATATAGAGATAAAGAGATATCCGGAGATGTTTGAGAATGTTGTCGTCAAAACGTGGCCATACGCATTTTCGGCATCAATGGGTTATAGAAATGTTATAATAACCGATTCTGATGGAAATGATATTATATGTGCAGATTCTATATGGACGCTTGTAGATACCAATACAGGACGACCTGTCAAGATAATGGATGAGGATAGGAAGGGTTACGATACTGAGCCGGAATATCCTATAGAAAAGCCGGGAAGAAAAATAAGACTTCCGAAGGATATACCTCATGTAGGTGAGGCTGCAGTGTGTCGTGCTGACATAGACTTTAACGGACATATGAGTAATGCGAGATATATTCAGATGGCGATGGAGTATGTTCCTTTTGATGCCGACATAACGAGAATAAGGGTAGAATATAAGAAACAGTCCAAGTACGGCGAAAAGCTTAGTGTTGGATGTATATATGAGGATGCAGAGGGTGGAGGACATTATATACTTACATTTACCGGAGAAGAGGGACAGGTAAGAGCTATAGTGGAATTCACGGTAAATAACGGGTGACAGATATGAATAAGAGTATATCCGAGAAGAAAATCGAACAGATGATAGATGCAGCTCTAAAGGCGAGGAAACTTGCATACACACCATATTCGCATTATATGGTTGGAGCGGCACTTCTTGTATGTGATGGTACAGAGGATAATAAGATAATCACAGGCTGTAATATAGAAAATGCGGCATATTCACCGGGTAATTGTGCTGAGAGAACTGCCATATTTAAGGCTGTAAGTGAGGGCTGCAGGGATATGCTTGCGATAGCTATAGTGGCAGGAAATGAGGCTATGACAGACGAGGATATAGCAGCCGCTGACACATATGTATCACCATGCGGAATGTGCAGACAGGTTTTGCGGGAGTTTGTCAATCCTGCTGAGTTTGTTGTTATAATGGCTAAGAGTAAGACAGATTACAGGAAGATGACACTTGAGGAATTATTTCCATATGGGTTTGGACCTGAATATATAAAATATTAATTGATGGAGGAAGCATGAATTGAGTAAATTTGATGTATTAAAGTCATACACAGTAGAGGAAGAAAGAAAGATTGGCGAGGTAAATGGAACAGGCTATGTTTTAAGACATAATAAAACGAAAGCAAGAATTATGATTATAGAGAATGACGACAGCAATAAGGTGTTCACTATAGGTTTCAGAACTCCGCCTTCAGATGATACAGGTGTGCCTCATATAACAGAACACTCTGTATTATGCGGTTCTAAGAACTTCCCTGTGAAGGATCCTTTTGTCGAGCTGTGCAAGGGTTCACTTAATACATTTTTAAATGCCATGACATATTCGGACAAGACGGTATATCCTGTGGCAAGTCTTAACAAGCATGATTTCCATAACCTCATGCACGTTTATTTAGATGCGGTATTTTATCCTAATATATACAAGAAGGATGAGATAATGAAGCAGGAGGGCTGGCATTATGAGGTTGATGAGGAGACAGGTGAGTTATTCATAAATGGTGTTGTATATAATGAGATGAAGGGCGTCTACTCATCAGCTGAGGAGCAGCTATATAGAATCATAGAAAAATCTCTTCTTGGACATACAGCATATGGATATGAGTCAGGTGGAGATCCGGCGTATATACCAGAGCTTACGCAGGAGGCATTTTTAGATTTCCACAGAAGATATTATCACCCTAGCAACAGTTATATTTATCTGTATGGAGATATGGACAGTGTAGCTGAGCTTGACTTTATAGATAAGGAATACCTCTCAGACTTTGATTATCTTGACATAGATTCAAGTCTTAAGGATGAACCATGCTTTGAAAAGCCACAGAGCGTTACAGAATATTATTCACTTTCAGATGCAGACAGTGAGGAGGATAACACATATCTTGCCTATAATGTTGTTGTTGGCAAGAGCCTTGACAAGAAGCTTTGTACAGCAATGTCTGTTTTGGAGCACGCATTATTAATAGCACCGGGAGCTCCGCTCAAGAAGGCACTTATAGATGCGGGAATAGGTAAGGATGTATTCTCATCCTTTGATGACGGAATAAAGCAGCCTACATTCTCAATCATAGCCAAGAATGCAAATGCGTCTGATGAGGAGCGTTTTATAGACATAATAGAAGATACATTAAGAAAGCTTGTAAATGAGAAGATAAATAAGAGGTCACTTACGGCAGCAGTTAATTCATTTGAGTTTAAACATAAGGAGGCAAACTTTGGAAGATTTCCTAAGGGACTTATGCTCGGACTTAACGCATTTGGAACATGGCTCTATGATGACGGACATGCTCTTGATTTGTTCTTTATGAATGAGGTATATGACGAGCTTAAGAAAGATATAGAGACAGATTACTTTGAACAGTTAATAGAGACATATCTGTTAGATAACAAGCATAAGAGCTATGTTAAGCTTGTACCAGAGAAGGGACTTAACGCTAAGCGTGAGGCAGCGGAGAAAGCTAAGTTAAGTGAATATAAGGCGAGATTAAGCGAGGATGACATAAATAAGCTTATAGCCGATGAGAAGCATTTGAAGGGATATCAGAGTGAGCCTAGTACAAAGGAAGAACTAGAGACTATACCATTGCTTGCCATATCAGATATAGACAGGACTGCAAGGAAGATTAAAAATAACTTCTCCGAGATAGAGATGGTTAAGGTTGTAAGCCATAAGATATTTACAAATGGAATAAGCTACCTGACACTCAACTTTGATATAACTGACTTAGATCAGGATAAGCTTCCTGTTGCATCGCTTCTTACAGATATATTTAAATATGTGGATACCGAGAATTACTCATATAATGAGCTAGCAAATGAGATTAATATCCATACCGGTGGAATTGGATTTGCAACTACAGTTACAAATAAGAAGGAAAAGGATAAGTATATAGTTCAGTTTATTGTTAATGCAAAGATGCTTGATGATAAGGTCGATAAGGGTATGGAGCTTATATCTGAGATACTTTTCACATCTAAGCTTGATGATAAGAAACGCTTGCGTGAGATAGTAGCAGAGAGCCATGCAAACCTTAAAAATGACCTTGTCTCAGCGGGACATACTACGGCAGCAGGAAGGGCGATATCTTATGTATCACCTATCGGGGTGGTTAAGGAGCTCACAGAGGGCATTGATTACTACAAGTACCTGGAGCTTATTAACAATGATTTTGATAACCAGTATGACAAGCTTGTTGATGATTTAAAGACGGTGCTTGGGGAGATATTGTGGAGAAATGGACTTGAGATATCTTATACATCAGACTGTGAGCCTGAAAATGTGCTTAAGGCTTCGGTAACAAATCTCTCAAAGAGACTTTCATCACGTCTCTCATATGAGAATGCTAAGAAGATATCACCTTGTGCATATAATGAGGGCTTTAAAACAGCAAGTCAGGTACAGTATGTTGCTACAGCAGGTAATTTCATGGAGAAAGGTCTTGCCTATAATGGCGGACTTTCGGTTTTATCGTCAATATTCTCATATGATTATCTGTGGATTAACGTCAGGGTAAAGGGCGGTGCATATGGCTGTATGTGTGCATTTGCGAGAAGTGGAAATGCATACTTTACATCTTACAGAGATCCTAATCTTATGGAGACATACGATATCTATAAGAAGGCACCTGAATATGTGAGAAGCTTTGACGCGGACGAGAGAGACATGACTAAATACATTATAGGTGCTATAAGCAAGCTTGATGCACCGCTTACACCATCAGCCGAGGGTAACTTCAGCTATGTTGCATATCTTATGGGACTTACTGATGAGGATTTGCAACGTGACAGGGATGAGGTGCTTGATTCAAATGTTGAGTCTATACGTGCTCTTGCACCTTATGTTGAGGCAGCAGTTGACGGAGGCATTATATGTGCAATAGGAGATGAGAACAAGATTGAAAATGCGGCTGATAACTTTAAAACAGTTCTCAGCGTATTTTAGAATATATACGGAGGATTAAATGACAGATAATTATAAATCAGGCTTTGTTGCAATTATAGGTCGTCCTAATGTAGGTAAGTCAACCCTTATGAACAGACTTATAGGACAAAAAATTGCGATAACCAGCAATAAAGCACAGACTACGAGAAACAGAATACAAACGGTATATACGGATGACGAGGCACAGATTGTGTTCCTTGATACACCGGGTATAAACAAAGCTAAAAATAAGCTTGGTGAATACATGATGAATGTAGCTCACGGTACATTGTCAGAGGTAGATGTTGTTATGTGGATTGTTGAGCCAACGACATTTATTGGTGCCGGAGAGCGTCATATCATAGAGACTCTTGATAAGGTTACGACACCTGTTATTCTTGTTATAAACAAGACAGATTCGGTGGAGGAGCAGGCAATATTTGATGCGATAAACACCTACAAGGAGGTTTATAACTTTGAGGCTATAGTTCCTGTATCTGCTCTTAAGGGAAAGAATACAGACGAGCTTATAAAAACCTTGAAGAAGCTTCTTCCATATGGACCACAGTTTTATGACGAAGATACTGTGACAGACCAGCCGGAGAGACAGATAGTATCAGAGCTTATCAGAGAACAGGCACTAAGGATGCTTGATAAGGAGATTCCACATGGAATTGCTGTCGTGATTGACAGGATGAAGGAGAGACCTGACGGAAGGCTTATTGATATAGATGCCACAATAATATGTGAGAGAGATTCACACAAGGGTATTATAATAGGTAAGCAGGGAGCTATGCTCAAGAAGATAGGAACAAAGGCGAGAGTCAGTATGGAAAATCTTCTTGACACGAAGGTAAATCTTAAGCTCTGGGTTAAGGTTAAGAAGGACTGGAGAGACAGCGACACACTTATTAAGAATTATGGTTACAGAGATGAGTAAACAATATAAGGAGGATAAAACTATTGGGCAAAGAAACATCTGACAACATCATTGAACTTAAGAATATTACTAAGAAATTTGAGGACGGATTTATAGCCGTGGACGATTTTAATCTTACGGTTAAAAGAGGTGAGTTCGTCACATTTCTTGGACCTTCAGGATGCGGCAAAACGACGACACTTAGAATGATAGCAGGATTTGATATACCGAGTGAGGGTGAGATACTGTTGGATGGAAAGGATATCAGTAGTCTGCCTCCTAACAAGAGACCAATCAATACTGTGTTTCAGAGATATGCATTGTTTCCACATCTGGATATATACGACAATATTGCATTTGGCTTAAAGCTTAAGAAGATGTCTAAGACCGAGATAGATAAGAAGGTTAAGCGTGTGCTTGAGATGGTTGATTTGGAGGGCTTTGAGAAGAGAAAGGTTCAGACCTTGTCAGGCGGGCAGCAGCAGAGAATAGCCATTGCAAGAGCACTTGTAAATGAACCGGAGATACTTCTCTTAGATGAGCCTCTTGGTGCTCTTGACCTTAAGATGAGAAAGGAAATGCAGTTAGAGCTAATCAGTATGCACGAGAAGCTCGGTATAACATTTATCTATGTTACTCATGATCAGGAGGAAGCACTTACAATGTCGGACAAGATTGTTGTCATGTCAGAGGGAAAAATGCAGCAGATAGGAACTCCTGAGGATATATATAATGAGCCTAAGAATGCATTTGTTGCGGACTTTATCGGCGAGAGTAATATCTTTAATGGAATAATGACGGGAGACAAAAAGGTTCGTTTTTGTGGTACTGAGTTTGACTGCGTGGATGATGTTCCTAACGGAACTCTTATAGATGCTGTTGTAAGACCTGAGGATATTGTGATAACTACACCTGAGCTTGGAATGATACAGGGTGATGTTATTTCAGTTATATTCAAGGGCGTGCATTATGAGATAACAGTAATGTCAGGAAAGAACGAGATAGTTATACAGTCAACTAAGGCTGCAAATACTGGTGATCATGTAGGTCTTGTTATAGAGCCTGACGGAATCCATATTATGCATGCCGAGAATACTGTAAATAGAATAGAGACAGGTGTTGACAAAAATTATGAGCTTATGTTCATGGATGGAGTATTTTCATGTGATTTGACCAAGGTGGTGCCTAATTCTTCATATAAGGATGGAGAGCTTGTTGATGCACATGGTGATGTGATTGCTCCTGATAGAATAAAGGTAATAATGTCTATCGCAACACACGATATTAAGATGAGTGACAATGAGGAAGATGGAATTGTATGTGGACATATAATCAACCTTATATATAAGGGAGACCACTACAGCTATGTTGTGAGAACTGATTATGATGAAGATTTTATTATTGATGATGAGGATTTGTGGAATATGGACGACTATGTAAGTCTTATTATTCCTGAGGACAAGATAACTTATACATTGAAGAGATAAAATCATTTACATAAGAGAAGGAGATAAGAGATGAACGGATTACGTTTTTCTAGAAAACAGCTATGTATTCCATATTTGTTGTTTTTAATATGTTTTGTTGTTGCACCTCTGATTGTGATTATATATTATGCATTTACTAACGGCGAGGGAAGGTTTTCAACAGATAATCTTATAGGCTTTTTCAGCAGCCCTAATACTATTGGAACACTTGCGTACAGCTTTGTGCTTGCTGTTGTAACAACGCTGGTAAGTCTGCTTTTAGCATATCCGATAGCATATATACTTGCAAGAAGTAATATAAGACACAAATCAGTTATACTTATGATATTTGTTATGCCTATGTGGATTAACTTTACGCTTAGAATTACAGCTCTTAAGGAGATACTTACTCTGATTGAGGGCAATCTTGCATATTATCCATTTTTGAATTCGGTCATAGGTATGACATATGATTTTTTACCATTTATGATATTGCCTATATATACTACAATAATGAAGCTTGACAACAGCCTTCTTGAGGCTGCAAATGACCTTGGAGCAAGCAATATACAGACATTCATAAAGGTTACACTGCCGCTTTCTGTTCCGGGAATTATAAGTGGTATAGTGATGGTATTTCTTCCATCAATGACCAATTATGTTGTGCTTGATATGCTTTATAACAGCACATATATTATGGGCAGCCTGATAGGAAGCTATTTTGCAGCATACGATTGGCACAATGGTTCTATGATAGCACTCATATTGCTGCTTATAATATTGATATTTACACTAGCAACCAGTCGTTACTCAGAGGAGGATAATAGCAGGGGAGGTGCAATGTTATAATGAAAAGAAGATTAGGATATGCATTTCTCGTTGTTATGTTGATTGTTATATATCTGCCTATACTTATTCTCGCAGTATACAGCTTTACAGATTCAGCAAATATAGGTATGATACACGGATTTTCAGTTCAGAACTATGTGACCCTGTTCACTAAGCCTGAGCTGTCAGATATGATATGGGGTACTGTTATACTTGCACTTGTCTCAGCAGCAATAGCAACCATTTTTGGAACACTCGGTGCAATAGGTACATTTTATTCTAAGAAGGCTACACAGAATGTGGTTAATATGATGAATCAGATACCTGTTGTAAATGCTGATGTTGTTACAGGTTTTTCTATATGTATATTGCTTATTGTAGTATGCAATGTAAGCAAGGAGACATATATACCGCTTGTTGTAGGTCACGTTGTGCTTTCTGCACCATTTGTGTACCTTGCTGTAGTGCCAAAATTAAAGCAGATGGATTCAAGTCTTTATGAGGCTGCGTTGGATCTTGGTGCTTCGCCTGTACAGGCACTGTCTAAGGTTGTAATACCTCAGATTGCTCCTGGAATTATATCAGGCTTTGCACTTGCAGTTACACTTTCTCTGGATGATTACTTCATTGCAAGCTATACCAAGCCTGCTACATTTGACACAATAAGTACCTATGTTGTAAATGCGACAAAGGGCTCTCACACAGAGATAAAAACAGCACTCTGGGCATTATCAACTATTATTTTCCTGATAGTTATAGTTATTGCTCTGGCTATGAATATGGCTGGAAGGAAAAAGGAGGGCAACGAATGATGAAATACAGACATAAAAAGGTGATTAACAGAGTTGCTGCTCTTGTTCTTTCTGCGATAATGACATTTGTATTTGCCACTGTCGGAGCATTTTCAAGCAAAGAGATGACCGCATATGCCAAGGATGATGTGATTACACTTCGTGTATGTAACTGGGAGGAATATATCGACCTTGGAGAATGGGACGAGGACGAGAAGATTGAGCTTGACAATGGAAGCACTATATTTGGTGAGAATTCCATGGTTAGTGATTTTGAAGAGTGGTACTATGAAACCTACGGAAAGCGTGTAAAGGTTGAGTATTCATGCTTTGGTACTAATGAGGATTTATATAATCAGCTGACACTTGGAGATGTATATGACCTTGTGTGTCCTTCTGATTATATGATAATGAAGCTTATGGCTGAGAAGAAGCTTGAGCCATTTTCTGACCAGTTCTATGATGAATCTAATGATGATAACTATTATGTAAGAGGGGTATCTGACTATATAAGAGATACCTTCGATGAAAATGAGATTAATGGTGAGAGCTGGAGTAAATATGCGGCTGGATATATGTGGGGAGTTACCGGTGTTCTCTATAATCCTGATGAGATTACTGAGGAGGAGGCTTCCACATGGAATATATTCAATAATGAGAAGTTTAAAAGACAGATTACAATTAAGGACAATGTAAGAGATTCATATTTTGCGGCACTCGGAGCACTTCACTCAGAGGAGCTTATGGATGAAGATTTTATTAATCAGCCAGATTATCATGACCGACTTATGGAGGTAATGAATGATGTATCACCTGGTACTATAGCTGATGTCGAGGCATTGTTGCAGGATATACAGGATAATGTATACTCATTTGAAACTGATAGTGGAAAGGCTGATATGATAAGCGGAAAGGTTCTTGCCAACTATCAGTGGTCAGGAGATGCTGTGTATGCAATGGATCAGGCAGAGGAGGATGACTTTTATCTTGATTTTGCTGTGCCACAGGAGTGTACTAATCTGTGGTTTGACGGATGGGTAATGCTTAAGAGTGGAATTGAGGGCGATGCTGATAAGAAGCAGGCGGCAGAGGCATTTGTAAATTATCTGTCGCGTCCTGACAATGCAGTCAGAAATATGTACTATATAGGTTATACCTCAGTTATATCAGGCGGAGATGACAGTACAGTATTTGATTATATAAACTGGTGTTATGGAGCAGAGGATGATGAGACAGACACCATAGAATATCCTGTGGGCTTTTTCTTCTGCGGAGATAATGATAATCCTGATTATATGATAACTGCACCTGCCGACCAGGCAAAAAGACAGTTGTTTGCACAATATCCATCACAGGATGTATTAGAGAGAAGTGCGATAATGCAGTATTTTGATGATACGGCAAATAAAGAGATAAACCAGATGTGGATAAATGTAAGATGCTATAATATTAACGAAGTCCCTTTATATGTCTGGATTATTGTGTGCGTTATCATTATACTTGTTGTATCATTTATAGTACGAATGAGAATAAAGCACAGACATTGATGATGTTTGGAAGTATGAAGGAAAAGCTGTGAAAGAAGAATATGTTGTTACAGGTATAATTTTATATACGGCACTTGTCGGAGAGTATGATAAGCGGCTTGTTGTTCTCACAAAGGAGCGTGGCAAAATTACCATTTTCTCAAATGGCTCAAGGAGACCTAACAGTATGCTAAGGGCGGCAAGCCAGAGCTATGTCATGGGTAAATTTACCATTACAGCGAATAGGGATTCCTACAATCTTGTTAAGGCAGAGGTTGATGAGTATTTTTCAGAGCTTGCATATGATATGGAGAAAATGTGCTATGCCTCATATTTTTGCGAGTTTATGTCCTACTATACAAGGGAAGGAATGTACTGCACAAACCATCTGAACCTTCTCTATGTTACGCTAAAAGCAGTGGTGCTTGGCAATATATCATACAGTCTGATTAAAGATATATACGAGATAAGGCTTATGGATATAGAGGGACAGGGTATACACGCATATAAATGTGTTGGCTGTAATCAAGAGGATGTGAGATATTTCAGTGCAGCGAGAGGCGGACTTCTTTGTGCTTCATGTGCCATGAAATATAAGATAAGTGACAAGGTTTCTGACACGCTTATATACACACTTAAATATATACTGTCATCATCGTATGGAAAGCTATACAGCTTCAAGCTTACCGAGGAAGCAGAGAGGGAGCTTGACTATGTGTGTGACAGATTCAGACGACAATATGTGGACAAAAATTTCAAATCTTTGGAAATTCTTTCGTCTTTAGCTTGAAATATTTATATATTATATGTAAAATGTTACTGTTTCATATAATCCTGCACACACCGGTGTAGGAGGAAGAGAGGTTAATAATACAATGGAAAAGACAATGGAGAAAGTTGTTGCACTTGCAAAATCAAGAGGTTTTATCTATCCGGGTTCAGAGATTTATGGTGGACTTGCTAACACATGGGATTATGGAAATCTTGGTGTTGAATTTAAGAACAACGTCAAGAAAGCATGGTGGAAGAAGTTCATTCAGGAGAATCCATACAATGTAGGTGTTGATTGTGCCATATTGATGAATCCTCAGACATGGGTTGCCTCAGGTCACGTTGGCGGTTTCTCAGATCCACTTATGGATTGTAAGGAGTGTCATGAG
>Ga0129311_1002322_pt1 | contig 11695 bp, 12 predicted proteins | sample Go1ome_FD_94435 | JGI IMG/M metagenome (GOLD analysis project Ga0129311, IMG submission 94435) | Western lowland gorrila individual fecal microbial communities from Wisconsin, USA - Go1022B metagenome | ecosystem: Host-associated > Mammals > Digestive system > Large intestine > Fecal | place... | reverse complement strand
TGGCGAGATGATAGAAGGCTATTATATGGTAGGCTTTTTGGCAGAAGCTTTTCTCAAGAAATACCCTGGGGCAAAAATTATACATGACCCTCGGGTATATTGGAATACGCAGGATATTTGCCATAACCATGGCGGTGAGGCAGTCATCTGTCGCAGTGGCCATTCCTTTATCAAGGCTAAAATGCGGGAAGTAGATGCTGTATACGGCGGTGAGATGAGCGCGCACCATTATTTTAGGGATTTTGGTTATTGCGACAGTGGCATGATACCCTGGCTGTTGATTCTGGAATTGCTGCAAGGCAGTAAGCATCCTATGTCTGAGATGCTTTCAGACAGGATGGCTATGTACCCTTGCAGTGGAGAAATTAACAGCAAAGTGGAAAGCGTGGAGGCAGCCCGCAAATTGATTGCTGATGTTGCCGAACGATATGCTGATGGCAATATTGATTATGTAGACGGCTTGTCTGTAGCCTATCCGTTGTGGCGTTTTAGCCTTAGAATGTCCAATACGGAGCCTGTGATTCGTCTGAATGTGGAGACTAGAGGGGATAAAAAGTTGTTACAGACAAAGCAGAACGATTTATTGAATATGATACGTGAATAGAATGGTTGAAAATATGTGATACTATACAGTTCACATGTTATTGCCTTTCAGTTGTATAAATATGGAGGATATAATGGTTAAGACTAAACTTATAGCGATGTATTTGCCACAGTTTCATGAGATACCAGAAAATTCTATGTTTTGGGGAGATGGTTTTACAGACTGGGTTACAGTGAAAAATGCAAAACCTCTTTTTGATGGACACTATGAGCCACGAAAACCAATGGATGGGATATATTATGATTTATCCTCGAAGCAGGCTATTGCTAAGCAAATTGCACAAGCAAATGAAGCTGGGATATATGGCTTCTGTATGTATCATTATTGGTTTTCAACTCAAAAGAATATATTAGAAACGCCATCAGAAATTATGTTGCAAAATAAGGATATGAATATAAATTTTTGTTTTGCATGGGATAATGCATCATGGATTAGGTCTTGGAGTAATGTTCCAGGTAATGATTGGGCACCAGTAGCTGAAAATAATGCAGCTAAAGATTTGTCAGTGGCCAAGACTGGTGTTTTAATAAAATACGAACTAGGAAATGAAGATGATTGGAAGGCACATTACGATTACTTGAAAAAGTTTTTTCTAGATTCAAGATATATCAAAACTAATAGCAAACCTGTATTTATAATATGGAATTATTCTGAGCAAATAAAAAGAATGGAGGAATATTGGAATAACTTAGCAATTCAAGACGGATTTGCAGGGATAGAGTTTATTCACAAATATAAAACAAAACCCCAATTGCCTGTTGGTTTAAAATCATTTTTTTATGAACCAGCGCATTCATCTTGGGAAATGTTATCCTATCGTGTGAAAAATAAAATTTTGAATTATATGTCAGATAAAAGAATAAAGAAATATGATTATGATAAGGTTTGGAAATCCAATATAGCCAATGCCAAAAAAAATAAAGATACAGATGTTTATTTTGGAGCATTTGTGGATTATGATGATACTCCTAGAAGAGGAATAAATGGGCAGTTAATGGTAGGGGCATCACCTCTTAAATTTGAGAAGTATTTAAAACAATTAATTGATATAAATGAGCAGAGAAACAATCCATACATATTTTTGACTGCGTGGAATGAATGGGGAGAAGGAGCTTATTTGGAACCAGATACTGTAAATAAAGATGAATATTTGCAAGCAATAAAGAAAATTTTCGGAGGTAATGGTAAATAAAATGAAAAAACGTGAGAGCAATTACGAGTTGATGAGGATAATTGCAATGCTTATGATAGTTATGGGGCATTTTTGGGGGCAATCAGGATATGATGAAATGGCTACAGGCATATCCTATATTGTGGGTCAATTTCTAGGTTGTGGTTCTCGCGTCGCTGTGAATTTGTTCCTGTTTATAGGTATTTGGTTTATGGTAGAAAGTCAAATACGGGCAAAGAGATTGCTTAATCTTTATTTTAATGTGGCAACTATAACCATACCAATTAGTTTATTGGTGTACATATGGGGGGGACAAGAGGGTGTACTACGTGGATTGTTCCCTATATTAGGGAATCCTCTCTGGTTTGCAGTGACATATTTAGCTCTTATAGCGGTTTCTCCATGGTTAAATATAGCTATTAATAAGCTTTCCCAAAATTCTCTAAAAAAGTTTGTAATTGTTTTGTTTATTATTATATGTTTTATGTCTAGTATTCATAGCCTAAAAGATAATTGGTTAGATACTTTTTCATGGTTTTGTTTTGCATACTTATTAGTAGGATATTACAAAAAGTATGTCAGTACGCAATGTACAATCAATAAAAATTACTTGTTGCTTGGAGGTTTGCTGATATATTCATTTTTGGTATTGTTATCAACCATACAAATACCTATAAGTAAAGTAGCATTGAACTATTTGAGTGATTATAAATCATTGCCAAATTTAATAATTTCTATGTGTGTATTTATGTTTTTTTCAAGGTTAGATATTGGTTCAAAAGAAGCAATAAACTTTGTTTCATCTGGAGCATTTTCAGTGTATATTTTTCATCAAACACCAGCATTGATTAATATACTGTGGTTTAAAATATTTCAGTGCGAATACTTTTTCTATTATATGGGGCCAATTCCGTACATGCTTGTAGTATCGGGAATGGTATACTGTGTGGGATTGTTTATAGATATAATGCGTAGAAAATATATTGAACCAGTTATTATAGAATCTAGATTTTATAAGTTCATTGAAAAAAGGATTGATCTATTTTATGAAAATATATAGTGTTTTAACATCAATTCATAAAGGTATATTTATATACAAGGTATATGAAAAGATGATTTATAAAAGCAAGTATATAAGAGCTTACATATATTTTGCAATTACAGGTCTTAAGTTTGGGCTTGTTGGTAGTGGATGTAAATTAAAAATAAATAGCAATAATGCTGTTATAGGAAAAAATGTAAATATAGGTGATTTTTGTTGGTTTGAGACAGTAGAAAAATATAATGATTGTATTTATAAACCAAGATTGATTATTGGCGAAAATTGCAATTTTAGTGATGCAGTACATATTAGTTGCGTCAAGAAAATCACTATTGGAGCAGGGTGTTTATTTGGAAGTAGAATTTATATAGGTGATAATAGCCACGGTTCGTATAGTCAAAATAAAGACATATTTGAAGAGATCAATATATCTCCTGGAACAAGAAATTTAGGAAATATTCATGAAATAAAAATTGGTAAAAACTGTTGGATAGGTGATGGCGTAGTTATAATGTCGGGAGTATGCATAGGTGATGGAGTTGTAATAGGAGCAAATTCAATAATAAAGGATGATGTAGCACCATATACTATGGTGGCTGGCATCCCAGCGGTACCCAAAAAAATGTATGATAAACAAAATAAATGTTGGGTTAGCTGCAAACTTCCTAAATGAATAATATATAGGTTAGGTGTTAAGTAAAATACTAATTATTTTTATATAAATATATGATTTGTGAAATTGTGGGATCAGGTAATGGTAAAAAAGTTATTATTAAAATATAGCAGTACATCAAGATATGTCAAAGCTTTTATTTGGTATACATTTTGTATATTTTTGCAAAAAGGCATAAGCACAATATCTACGCCTATTTTCACCCGCATTTTTAATACAGATGAATATGGTCAGTTTAATGTTTTTTCTTCTTGGATGGGGATGCTGACAGTATTCGTTACATTAAGTTTATTTAATGATGTATTCACTAGTGGGTTGATTAGGTTTGAAAGGAATAGGGACGTTTTTGCATCTTCAATGCAAGGACTTGTGCTGACCATGGCCTTAGGGTGGGGGATAGTATGGTTTCTTTTTTACGATATTTTGAATCAGTTAATTACTATGTCACCTGTAGAAATAATTGCCATGTTTGTGTTGATATGGACTTCAGCAGTTTATAGTTTGTGGGGGGCTAGGCAAAGAGTACTACTTCAATATAAAAAAATAGTGGTAGTTACGATAGTGGTGTCTATTTGTACACCTGTGTTGGGTATATTTATGGTAGTCAATGCTGATGATAAGGTCACAGCTCGAATTTTAAGCATGGTTATCGTTAATACTTTAGCATATATTTGGCTATTTGTAGCTGATATGAGAAATGGTAAAACATTTTTTTCCTTACGGTATTGGCATTATGCTTTAGTAATGGCAGTGCCGCTGATACCACATTATTTGTCATCTGTAATATTAGGTAGTGCAGATCGTATTATGATAGCCAATATTATTAGCGAGTCTGCTGCAGGTATTTATAGCCTTGGTTATGCAGTTGCTCAAATAATGAACATATTTTGTATAGCGTTATTTCAAAGTTTGGAACCATGGAGTTATAAAAAGATCAAGGAAAATGATATAAAGTCCTTAGAGAGTGTGGCATATTTTTCTATTGAATTTATAGCTATTTTGAATATTGTATTTATAGCGTTTGCCCCTGAGGTTGTGGCAGTGTTTGCCCCCGCTGAATATTATGAGGCAATCTGGATTATTCCGCCCATAGCTATGAGTGTATATTTTACTTTTCTGTGTGGATTTTTTAATTGTTTTGAGATTTATTTTCGTAAAACATATCTTATATCTTTAGCTACGATTATTGGTGCAATATTAAATATTTTCTTAAATTACGTATTGTTAGAATTATTGGGATATTGGGTAGCTGGTTATACAACATTATTTTGCTACATGATATTTGCGGTGGCTCATTATATGTTTATGAACAAGATTTGTGAAAGCGATATGGAGGGGGAAAAGCCGTACAGTACTAAGAAGATTATTCTTATTAGTATAGTATTTTTGTTTACAGGAGGAGTATTTTTATATACATATAAATATCTAATTCTAAGGTATATTATTGTTGCTATATTATTGTTATTTATTTGGTCGAGAAAAAAATATTTTAAAAGGGAAATCAATAATTTGATTAGTATAAGGAAAAATGTGTAATTATGAGAATATAACGAGGTGTCCGATGTCCCCACCTCTATAGGCGACGTGATGTTGTGCTAATGACAGGGTGGAGCCAATATCTCTACCCTCTAACATGTTGGTCTTTGCGGATTGTTAGAATTCTCTGATAGTAGAGTTTATTAATATGGGCGCTTAATGATAAATTAAAGAAAATAAAATATTTGAATAAATAAACAGTATATATGTAGGGAGAATGTTGTGACTAGATTTAGGGAGCTGCGGTTGCAGCGTGGTTTGTCACAGGAGCAGCTGTGCAGACTTTACAATGAAAAATATAATAGAAAATATACAACCGCAGCTATGTCCCTAATAGAGCATGATAAGCGTTCACCGGAGTTGGGGGCTTTGTTGGATTTTGCTGATTTTTATGGGGTGTCCTTGGATTATCTTTTGGGCAGGGATCAGGAGAAGCTGGATTCTTCTCAGGTTGATTGCAAGAGCCGTACCTGGTATTTGTCTGAGCAGCTGCGGAATATTGTCTTGGGCTTGTACAATGGCAAGGTGGCCAATAAGATTGGTGGAAAATCTGAGGGGGTTGACTCTGGGGTTCCAAATGTAGGTGATGGTGTCTCGCATCAGACTGAGGCAGCTGCACATAGTGGCCAGCAGAATATTAATCAGGAACTGCGCCAACTAGGGGAGCAGGATGAGAATGAAGAAAATTTGGAAATGCTGCGCAGTTTGTTGAAGCAGTCTATAGTGCTAGCCAAGCGTGTAGAGAAAAACAAAAAATCTTGGTATAAATACTAAAATTATATAAAAATGATAATTGATAAAAAGCCCCCTATATGGGCAATCGCTGAGAGATAGTGATTGCTCGTATAGGGGGCTATAAATTGTGCATTTTATAGGTGTTTTGTTTACAGCATCATAAGGTATTTCTTATACTCTGATGGGGCAATGCCTAGAGCTTTCATAGCAGCTTCAGCAGACCAATTGGTACTTTTCATAAGGCTTTTTATTGCTTCTAGTTTGCCAGCAAATTTACCACGAGCTTCGCCTCTAGCCTCACCGCGAGCTTCACCTCGTGCTTCACCAGCTTTAAGCAGAGCTTCCCGGGCTTCTTGTTCGTTCCATTCAAATCCAAACATATCAATGACCTCCTCTTGGTGGTTTTTCAGATATTCTGTCATGACATCGTGTTCCAAACAATAATGGACAGATTTGTGAACAGCCTCATCAATGGACGAGTTTTGCTTTCTGTAGAATTTGTAAGAAAATACTCCCCCATACGACAACAGTATGCTTTCTAGTGCAAATCATCATATAGAGGAGTATCAAATCATGTTCTGTTAATAATTACATCTGGCGATACATGCCGATAACCTTACCCAGAATGGTTACGTCCTTCTCATAGAAAGGCTCCATAGAATCATTCTCAGGCTGGAGGCGGATGCAATCTGCTTCCTTGAAGAAGCGCTTTACAGTAGCGCCTTCGCCATCTACCAGGGCTACAACAATATCGCTGTCCTCGGCAGTGTTCTGCTGACGAACCATCAGATAGTCGCCATCGTAGATGCCTGCCTTAATCATGCTTTCACCAGCAACTTTCAGCATGAAGCATTCGCTGGAAGTACCCATCAGATGAGTAGGGAAAGCAAAGGTATCCTCAATATTCTCCTGTGCCAGAATAGGAACACCTGCAGTAACAGTGCCTACCAAAGGTACATTTACAGTACGCTCCCAAGGCTTGTCCTCCAGCAGATCAATTGCACGAGGCTTGGTTGGATCCCGGCGGATAAGGCCAGCAGCCTCCAGCTGATTCAGATAGCCGTGTACAGTAGAGCTGGATTTCAGGCCAACTTCTTTACCAATCTCACGTACAGAAGGTGGATAACCCTTCTTCATCAGCTGTTCCTTAATAACCTTGTAGATTTGTTCCATTCTTTTGTCAGCGCAACGCTTACGTCCCATATTCATACATCCTTTCAATATTATTGTAGAATAAGCAGATTCCCATTAGTTGAAATAATTGTACCACATAAATGTTTGTTTGTAAAGTGTTCCGCAAACAAAAGTGTTAAGGAATTTCTGTTTTCTAAAAGCTAATTTAGAGAAAATATGTTGCAGATAATCTGTCTTTATGTTAGAATAAATACAGAAATACAGAGACAGTCTTTGGGGCAGGGTGAGATTCCCTACCGGCGGTATAGCCCGCGAGCCTGATGAGGCAGAGTAATTCTGCAGCGGATAGGCAGGATTCGGTGAGATTCCGAAGCCGACAGTATAGTCTGGATGAGAAAAGACATGTTGTGTGCATCTTTTTATGTATTGTCAATGGCTGTTGAGGATTATTTCCTGACGGCCTTTTTTATTTGCAAGAACCGAAAGGTAATCAGCAGTATACATAGGCTGCTTCTGTACTTCAGATATTATGTATCAGAGGTGATAGGATGCAAGAAGATTTTGATGAGCAAATGATGAGGCGGGCCATTGAGTTGGCTAGAAATGCTACAGGCCGTACCTCCCCTAATCCCTTGGTGGGAGCTGTGGTAGTCAAAGAGGGACGGATTGTGGCTGAGGGCTGGCATCGACAGGCTGGTACTCCTCATGCAGAGGTTCATGCCCTGAATATGGCTGGTGAGCTGGCCAGGGGAGCTACAGTGTATGTGTCGTTAGAGCCTTGTGCCCATTACGGCAGAACAGGCCCTTGCGCCAAGGCACTGGTGGAGGCTGGGGTAAGCCGGGTGGTTATAGCCATGACAGATCCCAATCCCAAGGTAGCAGGCAAGGGTATCCAGATTCTCCAGGAGGCTGGCGTAGAGGTTGTTACAGGTGTACTGGAAAAGGAAGCCCACGAGCTGAATGAGGTTTTCTTGAAGTGGATAACTACAGGCAAGCCCTTTGTGGCACTGAAAACTGCCATGTCTCTGGATGGCAAGATTGCCACTGCTGGGGGAGAATCTCAGTGGATAACCAATGAAAAATCCCGTTATGAGGGACATCGTCTCCGGGATATTTATGATGGTATTCTGGTAGGGATTAATACTGTATTGCAGGACAATCCCAGCTTGACCACCAGATTGCGGGAGTATCAGGGACAGAATCCTGTAAGGATTGTCTTGGATAGTCAGGCCAGATTGCCACTGGATAGCAAGCTAGCTACAGATGGCGCAGCTAGAACCATTGTGGCTGTATCGGCCCAGGCTCCTGCTACCCGTAAGGCTGCTTTGGAGGCAGCAGGCTTGGAGGTTCTAGTGGCAGGAACTGATAAGGTTGATGTGGTGGAGCTGATGAACCAGCTAGGGGCTATGCGCATTACCTCCATATTGGTGGAGGGCGGCGGCAGGGTGAATTTCTCCTTGCTGGAAGCTGGCTTGGTGGACAGAGTATATGCCTTTGTGGCTCCCAAGCTTATAGGTGGCAGTCAGGCCTTGACTCCAGTAGAGGGAGAGGGCTTCGCTCAGTTGGCTCAGGCTGTGGAGCTGGAGAATATCCAGACCAGTTTGCTGGACAATGATGTGATGATTACTGGCAGGGTTCGTAGACCTGAATGTGAATAAAGGGGTATGCTATGTTTACAGGAATTGTTGAAGAAGTGGGCCAGGTGAAAGCCATAGGCAATGGAACTCTCCAGATTCAGGCTACCAAGGTATTGGAGGATGTTAAGCTGGGAGATAGTATTGCTGTCAATGGCATTTGTCTTACGGTAACAGGTTTTAACAGCCATAGCTTTCAGGCAGATGTTATGCCTGAAACCATTAAGCGAACCTCCTTGGGGGAGTTGAAGCTGGGCAGTCCAGTAAATCTGGAGCGGGCCTTAACCTTAAGCAGTCGTCTGGGGGGACATATTGTCAGTGGTCATATTGATGGCACTGGGCGGATCGTTTCTCTTAAGGAGGACAAGAATGCCATCCTTATGAAGATACATGCTGATGGAGCTATTCTGCGGTATATTGTGGAAAAGGGCTCTGTGGCTTTAGATGGTATCAGCCTAACGGTGGCTCAGGTTGGTACTAGGGATTTTACAGTATCCCTGATACCCCATACCAGGCAGGTAACAAATCTTTCTGCCAAGGGAGAGGGTTCTCTCATTAATATTGAAAATGATGTGGTGGGCAAATATGTGGCCAAGCTGCTACAGCCTGCTGGTGAGTCTGTGGATGCAGCTGCCCAGTCCAGTATTACCATGGATTTTCTTAAGGAAAACGGATTTTAAGAAGCATGCCCTATAAAGGGTTAGAGATAAAGGAGCATAGATATGGCAAAATTTGCAACAGTTGAGGAAGCAATTGACGAAATCAGAAACGGCAATATGATTATTGTAGTGGATGATGAGGATCGTGAAAACGAGGGCGATATTATTGTAGCGGCAGAGAAGTGTACTGCTGACCATGTTAATTTTATGGCAACTTATGCCAAGGGCCTGATTTGTACTCCAGTAGAGGGTTATATTCTGGATAGATTAAAGATTGGCCAGATGGTTACCAATAATACTGATAATCACGAAACAGCCTTTACTGTTTCTGTAGATGCAGTTAGCACTACTACTGGTATTTCTGCCTATGAGAGATGGGAAACCGTTAAGAAGATTATAGATCCAGAGGCAAGACCAGAGGATTTCCGTCGTCCAGGCCATGTATTCCCTTTGCGCTCTGTTCCAGGGGGTGTATTGCGCCGTGCAGGTCATACTGAAACCACCACTGATTTGGCTCGCTTGGCTGGCCTGATTCCTGCTGGCTGGTGCTGTGAGATTATGGATGATGATGGCCATATGATGCGTACACCAAAGCTGATGGAGTTCGCAGATAAGCATGGCTTGAAGATTATTACTGTTAAGTCCCTCATTGAGTATCGCAAGAAAACTGAGTGCTTTGTGGAGAAGATTGCCGAGGCAGATCTGCCAAGTAAATATGGTCACTTCAGAATCCATGCTTATGAAAGCAAGCTGGATGGCAAGTGTCATTTGGCTATTATGAAGGGTGATGTTCGAGGCAAGAAGGATGTGCTGGTAAGAGTACATTCCGAGTGCCTGACTGGTGATGCTTTGGGCTCCATGCGCTGTGACTGCGGTGAGCAGCTGGCTACTGCCCTGAAAAAGATTGAGGCTGAGGGCTGTGGCGTGGTTCTTTATATGCGTCAGGAGGGCAGAGGTATTGGTCTGGCTAACAAGATGCGTGCCTATGAGCTGCAGGATCAGGGCAAGGATACTGTAGAGGCCAATGTACTGTTGGGCTTTGCACCTGACGAGCGGGATTATGGCATTGGTGCTCAGATTTTGGCTGACCTGGGCCTCAGCAGCATTCGTCTCATGACTAACAATCCTGCCAAGAGAGCTGGGTTGGAGGGCTACGGCCTTAGCATTACTGAGCGGGTGCCTTTGGTTATGCCAGTAAATGAATATGATAAGAATTATATGAAGGTAAAAAGTGCCAAGATGGGACACATTCTGGGCTAAGCTGTTGAATATTAAGGAGGATTTTTCATGAAAGAGGTAAAGGTTTTGGAGGGCATGCTGAATGCCCAGGGGTTGCGTTTTGGTATTGTAATATCCCGTTTTAATGAGTTCTTTACATCTAAGCTGTTAGGGGGGGCACTGGACACCCTGCATCGTCATGGTGCTAACGAGGATGATATTACTGTAGCTTGGGTACCTGGTGCCTTTGAGTTGCCATTGGTATCCAAGAAGATGGCTGAGTCTGGCAAATATGATGCTATTATTGCTTTGGGTACGGTTATTCGTGGTTCTACCACTCATTATGATTATGTTTGCAATGAGGCTGCCAAGGGTATTGCTCAGGCTAGCATGGCTACCGGTGTACCTGTTGCCTTTAGTGTAGTAACCACTGAGAATTTGGATCAGGCTATTGAGCGTTCTGGTACCAAGGCTGGCAACAAGGGTGCTGATGGTGCTATGACTGCCATTGAAATGGCTAATCTGCTGCGCCAGATTTGATAGGAGGCGGCAGGCTATATGAAAATCGGTGTAATTAGTGACACTCATGGCTGCCGTGACCATTGGGCCAAGGCCTATGACAAGTTTTTCAAGGATGCGGATTTGATTATTCATTCTGGAGATGTGCTTTATCACGGGCCTCGGAATCCTATGCTGGAGGATTATAATCCAGCGGAGCTGGCAGAAAAAATCAATAGCTGTAGTCAGCCAGTGCTGATTTGCAAGGGAAATTGTGATTCAGAGGTGGATCAGCTGGTGTTGAATACACCTATTCAGTCTCCTTATGTCCATGCCTTTGCAGATGGGCGTCATATTGTGGCTACTCATGGACATATGGTAGAGTCTGACGAGGCAAAGGATGCTATGGCTGCTGCCATTAAGGCGGATATTTTTATCAGCGGTCATGTGCATTATACAGTGTTGGAGAAAAGGGGCAATACTGTGTTCCTGAATCCCGGCTCTCCATCCCTTTCCAAGCGGGAGGATGGGCGCCAGACCTGTGCGGTGATTTCTGATGTTGATATTAAGGTGTATGATGTCAATACTGCTGAAGTGCTGATGGAGTATAATTTCTGATTCGTATAGCCAAAGATTTATTTGTATAATGGCATACATATACTCTTTATTGAGGCATGGCATATACCCTTACAGGCACGCTCGCGCTATATTGATGTGCCTCACGCTGCTAAACTCATTTAATCACATGAAAAGCTTCACGATGTTCATCTTTTCATGGCTTAAATTCGTTA
>Ga0129311_1002321_pt1 | contig 11700 bp, 8 predicted proteins | sample Go1ome_FD_94435 | JGI IMG/M metagenome (GOLD analysis project Ga0129311, IMG submission 94435) | Western lowland gorrila individual fecal microbial communities from Wisconsin, USA - Go1022B metagenome | ecosystem: Host-associated > Mammals > Digestive system > Large intestine > Fecal | place... | reverse complement strand
TTTCATGCCTTTATCGTTCCCCAAGCGTGCCGTGCGGAACCCTTGAGCGACATTCCAGCAAGATTCCGTAGCCGAAGATCCCTCCATGAATCTGTCCTGTAATCCGCCAGTGATCCGTCCGTCCCCTAAGGCTACATTCCAGCCCCATGTTGTTCCCCGACATTGCCGCGCTGCTCCCTCGGGCGACATTTCATGCCTTAATTGTTCCCCGAGCGTGTCGTGTGGCACCCTCGGGTGACGTTTCATGCCTTTATCGTTCCCCATGCGTGCCGTGCGGAACCCTTGAGCGACGTTTAGACCCTTTTTTGTTCCTCGGAGATGGTGCTGCGGTCGGAAGGGTTGGGGGGAGGAGTAGGTGAACTGACAAATAATCATTATTTTTGCAGGCCGATCTTGGATTTTGTTACTTTGTCTGTTTTGAGTTTGCAGGTGTAAATGCGGAAGTCAGGCCGAGATAATTCGTTTATTATTAGTACTATAAATGTGGGCATTATTCCAATAACGGATTTGTGCGAAAATTATTATTCAAAATGAAATGGTATATTCTTTTGGCATTATTGCTGGTTCCGGCTTCGATGGTGGCGCAGACTAGTGGCGCCGCGTCGCGATCAACGACCGGGTCGGCGACTGAACCTACAGGCATTACAACTCTCAGCCGCTCCTTGGGCATGGCGAAGGGAGGTGGGGAATATTCCTACGCGGGGGTGCCGGTCAATCTTGCTGAACACACGTTCAGGTGCGAGCATATTCTTAAGCTTCAGGGAGTTGAGAAGGAGGGCTATCAGGGGATGGACATTTGGGGAGACTACATATTCAGTTGTCAGAATTCGGGTTGGCTGACAGTCTATAGGATTGACGGCGGCCTGATTGAACGGGAGTGTAAGCCGTTTAAACTGGCCAGTTATGACAAGGTGAACCATGCCAATGTGGCCACTTTCGGACGCACATTCTACAGCAAGGAGGATCGTTTCCCGCTTCTGTATGTCAGCCAGTGCAACCGTGAGCCTATCAACGGGCGTAAGGACGTGCTTTATGTCGAGCGGGTGGCCAATGACCTGAAGTCTTCCGAATTGGTGCAGACTATTTACTTCAAGGACACCGACCATCTTTTCGGCTATGCGCTTCAGTGGGTTATCGATTCCGACAACAACTACCTTTACGGCTACGGCAACACCGTTGACAATACCAATCCTCTGAACCATCACCGCATCGTCAAGTTCCGCATCCCGAAACTGAACGAGTCCACGGACGGTATCGTGACTTTGACAAATGACGATCTGTTGGAGAACTATCTTATCGAGGACACCTACGCGGCTCCTTTCAACCCGATCGGACAAGGGCTGTTCATCAAGAACGGGCAACTCTTCATGCCTACCGGCTTTGGCAATGAGAAGTGTCCATCGATCCTTTATGTCTGGAACCTTGAGACCCGTACCATGCAGAATGTGATTGACTTGACAAAGGCCACATTCGGCGAGCTGGAGGACTGCGCCTACTACAAAGGCGACCTCATCATCCACGCCCAAGGCGACTTGTTCAGGCTTACGTTCTAAGTGGCTGTCATTTTTTATTGACTCTATGAATATCCCGGGGCAAGCCCTGGAAGCCTTTGAAACTTGCCCAAGGAGTATAGCGCCTGCAGGACGGATTCAAGGTGGATTCAAGGCGGATTCAAGGTGGAATCAAGAAAGAACCTTCGGCTACGGAATCTATCTGGAATGTCGCTTAAAAACACCGCACGACACGCTTGGGGTACGATAAAGGTATAAAACGTCGCTCAAGGGTGCCATACGGTATGCTTGGGGAACGATAAAGGTATAAAACGTCGCTCAAGGGTGCCACACGGTATGCTCGGGGAACGATAAAGGCATGAAACGTCACCCGAGGGTGCCACACGGTATGCTTGGGGAACAATTAGGGCATGAAATGTTCCCCGAGAGTGTCAGGCAATACCCTTCTGGAACAATAAAGAGTTATAGTGCCGCCCAATGGTGACGCACGGTTCCTTCGGCAACATATTCAAGATTTTTCGTCGCCCATGAGCTGTTCGAAACGCTCCCGGGATGCTGTAGGTACACTATTCGAACAACTTGTTGAGTACAGAGACTTCAACTTGGATCTTGCGGGCGATGCGCTTCGTGTCAATGCGGTACTTTCTCTTCAGGATCAATGCGAGACGGCACTTGTCGTCCACGCCAAGATCCTTTACGGAACCTACCTTGAACTGATCTCTAAGAATCTGATAAACAATCTCATTCAGTTCATTATCGGAAAAGACGATCAACTCTCCGACACCCTCAGCGATCCTGAGATAAGCGTCGAAATTCCTGACGAGACCGGAACTGTACCTCCATGAACTCAGAAGCACCCGCTCAGCCTTGTCATTAAGTACATAGGATTCAGGAAGAATGAATCCCAAAGGCCGGTTGAAAAGATAGTTCTCGGGCAGTCTGGTTTTGGTTTTGAATAGTCTTACCGACTCCCTGTACGAAACGTCGGCTACCCTTGCTTTGTCATACAGCCGCCCGCACTCGTTGAAAATCAATCTGGCGGATCCCCAGATGTACCCTTCCGCCGTGACATCCGGCCTCGCCTTCAAAGGATTTCTCGCAATGTAGACTATCGTGTCCGCCAGTTGCCGCTCATCTTCGACCTTCACCATCTTGAATCCGTAATCCTTCGGAAGCGGAGGAAAACCGTCCTCCTTGAGTTTCCGGTTAATGCGTCTCTTGACAAACAGGAAAAACCGAACGATGCTCTCTCCTGATCCATAGACAAGAAAATGACAATGGTTGACCATAAGCACGAAAGCGATCACGGACAGTCCGAAGACATATTGCCCGATCGCGACGCTGTTCATCCCGCAGGCATATTCATCATCATTGTTGAATAACTGCCCTGTCTCAATCGCATCGAAAGTGACGTGATAGTACCATTTCGGTTGTTTTCTGTACTCCTTCAGGAGTTTTCTGATTTTGTTTCTACCCATAATAATTTAAATTTAGGATTGCCGCAATATAACACCTTTATCGCAGACTCATATTCAAAAACAGAAAAACATTCTATTCAAAAAAATGAATATATGTTTCTTTGCAAAAGAAAGGCTGCAAAAAATAATCTTTATGAATATAAAATATTTTTTATATGTGTTGTTCTTCAATCAATTACATGTATTATTAGCCTTTTTTAGGGCTGCAATTACAGCCAGCGGCTCCATCGTCAACAACTCGTTCCGGGACATAATAATGTCGCCCGAAGGTGCAGTGCGGTTCTGTTGGGGTCGCGATGTGGGCTTGTATCGTTGCCCAAGGGGTGCCGAAGGTGTCTCCGGGCATATTCATGACGGGATCAATGCGTACGTTTCGGCGACGAAAAAGTGGCAAGGGGTGCCGAAGGTGTCTCCGGGCATATTCATGACGGGATCAATGCGTACGTTTCGGCGACGAAAAAGTGGCAAAGTGTTGCCCGAGGGTGTCGCGCAGAACTGTTGTGGAACGATATAGGCTTGTAATGTCGCCCAAGAGTGCCGCGCGGCCCTGTTGTGGAACGATATAGGCTTGTAATGTCGCCCAAGGGTGCCGCGCGGCACTGATGGGGAACGTTTTGGGGCTGTAACGTCGCCCGAGAGTGTCGCGCGGCTCTGTTGGGGAACACTTTGAGGCTGTAATGTCGCCCAAGGGTGCCGAAGGAGTCTCAGGGCTTATTCGAGAGGGGATTAATGCGTACGTTTCGGCGACGAAAAAGTGGCGAAGTGTTGCCCGAGGGTGCCGCGCAGAACTGTTGGGGAACGTTACGGGGCTTTAATGTCGCCCAAGGATATCGCACGGCCCTGTTGGGGAACGTTTTGGGGCAGTAATGTCGCCCGAGAATGTCGCATGGCTCTGTTGTGGAACGATATAGGCTTGTAATGTCGCCCAAGGGCGCTGAAGGTGTCTCCGAGCTTATTCGAGACGGGATCAATGCGGACTCTCTAGCGACGAAAAAGGGGCAAAGCGTTGCCCGGGGTGCCGCGCAGCCCTGTTGTGGAACGTTTAGGGGCTGTAATGTCGCCCGAGAGTGTCGCGCGGCTCTGTTGGGGAACGATGTGGGCTTGAAACGTCTCCCAAGGGTGCTGAAGGTGTCTCCGGGCTTATTCAAGACAGCTTCAATGCGAACTCTCCAGCGACGAAAAAGTGGCAAAGCGTTGCCCGAGGGTGTCGCGCAGAACTGTTGGGAAACGATATAGGCTTGTAACGTCGCCCGAGAGTGTCGCGCGGCTCTGTTGGGGGACGATATAGGCTTGTAACGTCGCCCAAGGGTGTAGGCAGTGCCGAAGGTGTCTCCGGGCTTATTCATGACGGGATCAATGCGTATGTTTCGGCGACGAAAAAGTGGCAAAGTGTTGCCCAAGGGTGCCGCGCAGCCCTGTTGTGGAACGTTTAGGGGCTGTAATGTCGCCCGAGAGTGTCGCGCGGCCCTGTTGTGGAACGATATAGGCTTGTAATGTCGCCCAAGGGCGCTGAAGGTGTCTCCGAGCTTATTCGAGGCGGGATCAATGCGGACTCTCCAGCGACGAAAAAGGGGCAAAGCGTTGCCCGAGGGTGCCGCGCAGAACTGTTGGGGAACGTTTAGGGGCTGTAACGTTGCCCGAGGGTGCCGCGCAGAACTGTTGGGGAACGATATAGGCTTGTAATGTCGCCCAAGGGTGCCGCGCAGAACTGATGGGGAACGTTTAGGGGCTGAAATGTCGCCCGAGAGTGTCGCGCGGCCCTGTTGTGGAACGATGTGGGCTTGAAACGTCTCCCAAGGGTGCTGAAGGTGTCTCCGGGCTTATTCAAGACAGCTTCAATGCGAACTCTCCAGCGACGAAAAAGGGGCAAAGCGTTGCCCGAGGGTGCCGCGCAGAACTGTTGGGGAACGTTTTGGGGCTGTAACGTCGCCCAAGAGTGTCGCGCGGCCCTGTTGTGGAACGATATAGGATTGTAATGTCGCCCAAGGGTGTAGGCGGTGCTTTGGGTGCTTCGTGTGTTATGACGCAGTGGTGTAATGCAGTGACGTAATGCGATGGTGTAATGCGGTGACGTAATGCGGTGGTATAATGCGATGGTGTAATGTGATTGCATGATGTGGTGTGTGCGGGTTTTGTGCGGACTCATTTCTTCTGATTGCGGGGCGATCTTTTCCGAGATCTTTTCCGAGATCTTTTCCGAGATCTTTTCCGAGATCTTTTCCGGGATCTTTTCCGGGATCTTTTCCGGGATCTTTTTTTGGTGCTCCTTGTTTGTTTTGACTATCTTTGTGGGGCGAAATATTATGAGTCTATATTCATTCTATAGGATCTCTAAACCGTCGGAGGGGAAGGTCGCTCCGGAGGCGGTGGAGGGGGAGTACCGGCATCTTAGGAACTGTACGTTCTGGGGCGTGACGGGGGCTTATGCCTTGTACTACGTGTGCAGGATGGCTATGAGCGTGGTTAAGCAGCCGCTGATCGACGGGGGGATATTCACGGCCGCACAGCTGGGAATCATTGGCTCGGCTTTCTATTTTGTCTATGCTTTCGGGAAGTTCGCCAACGGCTTCATCGCGGACTACTGCAACGTGCGCCGCTTCATGGCTACGGGGCTGCTGATCTCTACGGTGGTCAATCTTCTGATGGGGGTTCTGGGGCTGGTGCATGGGTGGATGGGATTTCCTACCATGCTGCTGTTCGTGGTCTTTGCCGTCATCTGGGGAGTCAACGGGTACTGTCAGTCTATGGGTGCGCCTCCGGGGGTGATCAGTCTCTCGCGGTGGTTTCCGCTGGACAGGCGCGGCACCTACTACAGCATCCTCAGCGCTACGCCGTACCTTGGCAAGGCGTTGTCTGTGTTTGCGTTGGGCTTGATTGTGGGGTGGATCGGCTGGGAGTATGGGTTCATCTTCTCCGCGGTCGCGGGAGTGATCGGCTCGGCGATGATCCTTCTGATGGTTTCCGACACTCCGGAGAGCAAGGGGCTGCCTTCTGTGCAGAAGCTGACGGGAGAGACGCCTCAGAAGACCGACTCGATGCCTACCAAGGAGTTGCATAAGGGGGTGGTGCGCCATCCCGGAATCTGGATAATCGCGGTTTCCAGCGCGTTTGTCTACATCACCCAGCATGCTGTCAGCGAGTGGGGGGTGCTGTTCCTGCAGAAGGGTAAGGGGTTTTCCCTTGCGGGGGCGACGCAGATCATCGCGTTCTCGGAGGCTTTTGGTATAGCGGGGACTGTGCTGGCCGGCTGGCTTTCGGACAAGGTGTTCAGAGGCAACCGTTTCGTGCCGGTTCTGATTTCGGGTCTGCTGTGCCTGCTCTCGCTGGGAGCTTTCCTGTTCACTGCGGGAGGATATTCATTGAACATCATCTATGTCTCGGTCTTCAGCCTTGCCATCGGAGTGGTCTATTGCACCGTGGCCGGTCTGATGGCTCTTGACATTGTGCCGCGCAAGGCAACCGGGGCGGCTCTCGGGGTGGTCGGTCTGGCCAGTTACGCCGCCGCGGGAGTGCAGAACATCGTCAGCGGGGTCATGATCGGGGAAAATGACTTCAATTTCGCTCCGGTCTCTGTCTTCTGGATAGTGTCCTGCCTTCTGTGCTTCCTTATTCCGCTTGTTTCCTGGAAATCGCTGCGAAGAAGGTAGCGCATTCCCGAGTCCGAAGAAGGTAGCGCATTCCCGAGTCCGAAGAAGGTAGCGCATTCCCGGGTCCGGTCGCTCAGTTCTCGTCATTCACTTTGACAGGCCCGGTGACCGACACATTCAGCCATCGAGCCTGTTAGAGGAGTTGGTATCGTAGAAACGCCGAAGCGCGCCTGGCGGCGACCTGTCCGCCAGGGCGCGCTACCCTGTCAAAGTCAGAAAGACAATCCTTAGATCTTCACCACGTGCCAGTGTGGCCCGAAGCGCTCGAAGGCCGCCTTGTCAAGCATCTCGCGGTCGTCCGGATGAGCGATGCTGATGAGAAGTTTGGCGCGCTCCTGAAGCGATTTGCCGTACAGATCCACGGCGCCATATTCAGTGATGATCCAATGCGCGTCGGCTCTCGGGGTGACAACTCCGGCCCCAGGGTTGAGGAACGGAACGATCTTCGTCTTGCCTTTGTTGGTGCGGGACGCGAACGCCGTCATGGACACGCCGCCTTCGGACATCGAGGCTCCCTTCACAAAATCCAGCTGGCCGCCGGTGCCTGAGAATATCCTCGTGCCGATGGAGTCGGCGCAGATCTGTCCTGTCAGATCGACCTCCGTGGCGGAGTTGATCGCCATCATGTTAGGGTTCTGGCGGATCACCCACGGGTCGTTGACGTACTTGATGTCCTTCATCAGCACGTCCGGGTTGTGGTCGATGAATGAATATACCTCCTGCGATCCCAGAAGGAAGGAAGCGACGATCTTGCCCTTGTCGATCTTCTTGTTGGCTCCGTTCACGACACCTTTCTTTATAAGGCGCAGCACTCCGTCGGCGAACATCTCGGTGTGGATGCCAAGGTTCTTGTGGTCTACCAGCTGTGCGGCGAGGGCGTTAGGCAGGGCTCCGATGCCCATCTGGATGCAGGCTCCGTCCGGAACGAGTTCGGCGCAGTTCTTACCTATCAGCACCTCGGTCGGGGTCGGCTCGGCGAAATCCTTGGAAACCAATGGAGTGTCGTCCTTCACGAGATAGTCGAAAGTGTCCAGCGGGACGAGGTCACCGTAGGCGAAAGGCACGTGCGGATTCACCACGGCGATCTTCACGCGGGCTGTCTCGACGGCCGCGAGCGAGCAGTCCACCGACGTGCCAAGCGAGACCATGCCGTTCTCGTCAGGCAGCGACACCTGCACCAGGGCGGCTCCGAGCTTGATGGCGCCGCAGCGGTAAAGTCTCTGAGACTCACCAAGATGCACCGGCAGATAGTCGGCGTACCCGGAATTCACGTTCGGGCGCACGTTCGGTCCCACAAAGAACCCCTGCTCGAAGAAGATGCCTGAATATTTAGGGTCTGAATATGGCGCCGGCCCTTCGGTGTGGAAGTGGTGGAAATGCAGATCCTCAACCTCCCGGGCCTCGGCTCTGCGCACCAGAGCGTCAATCAGAATGTGCGGCACGCTTGCGACGCTGCTTAAATGAATATGGTCGCCTGACTTTATGGCCTTCACCGCCTCGTCAGCGGAAACGTAACGAATCTCCTTCATCGTTATTAAATATGTTTGTGGCGGCAAAGATAGTGCTTTTGAATGGTTATTCAAATTTTCAGCCGTTTTGACACTTTACTCCGCAGTTTCTTCCGCCCTTTTCTTCCGCCCTTTCTTCCACCCTTTCTTCCACCCTTTCTTCCGCCCTTTCTTCCACCCTTTCTTCCGCCCTTTCTTCCACCCTTTCTTCCACCCTTTCTTCCGCCCTTTCTTCCACCCTTTCTTTCATCCTTTTCTTTCACCCTTTACTCCGCCCTTTACTCCGCCCTTTACTCCGCCCTTTACTCCGCCCTTTACTCCGCCGCTGGCATATTCACTGACATATTCAAAGAATTTAGTAATTTTGCAGGTTATGATTAATAAGGAAAAGAAATTAAAGGCGTTCGAGCGGGCGCTGGACGTGATGGACAGGCTTCGGGCGGAATGCCCTTGGAACCATGCGCAGACGATTGACACTCTGCGCCCTATGACCGTGGAAGAGGTCTATGAGCTTAGTGACGCGGTGATGAAGAAGGACGACACCGCCCTTGAGAAGGAGTTGGGAGACGTGTTCCTGCACGTGATCTTCTATGCCAAGATTGCCGAGGAGGAGGGGCGCTACGACATCGCCGACGTGATGAACAAGCTCTGCGAGAAGATGATCTACCGCCATCCCCACGTGTTCTCTACCACCAAGGTGGCTGACGCCGTGCAGGTCTCCGAGAACTGGGAGATGCTGAAGGCCAAGGAGAAAGGAGGCAACAAGCGCATCCTGTCCGGAATCCCGGACGCCATGCCGCCGATCCTGAAGGCTTTCTCGATGCAGGACAAGGCCCGCGGGGTGGGCTTTGACTGGGAGGAGAAGCGTCAGGTCTGGGACAAGGTCAAGGAGGAGCAGCAGGAGTTGCAGGCCGAGATGGAGGCGATGGACGCCGCCGTCACCGGGGAGGATCGCACCGCCGCCGCTGACAGGGCCGAGGAGGAGCTGGGCGATTTCATGTTCGCCACCATCAATGCGGCAAGGCTCTACGGACTCAATCCGGACACGGCTCTGAACCGCGCTTGCGACAAGTTCCGCCGCCGGTTCACCTATCTGGAGGAGAACACCCTGCGCAAGGGACGTGACCTTCACGACATGACCCTGAAGGAGATGGACGAGATCTGGGACGAGGGGAAGGCCAAGGGGCTGTGACAAAGGAGAAGCGGCTCCGGAGGCAGTTTGTGAGTAGGAAAATGAATGACCGCCGATAAACTTATTGCTAAACTTCACTGGTAGATTTGTCTAAAACAAGACAATTTCTTAATTTTGTGGATGTCTTCCCGTGAGGGGAACGTAGTAGAATGGATATTTATGCCTGATTATAAAGTAGTTGAGGTTGTGAGCAGAAGGGATCTGATGAATTTCATCAAGTTCCCGGACAAGTTGTACAAGGACTGTCCCCAGTACGTTCCTGCGCTTCACAGTGACCAAGTCAAGTCCCTTACCAAGGTCTCCACGCTTTCCTATTGCAAGAGGAAGATGTGGATGGTGATGGACGGCAAGACTGTGGTAGGACGGATCTGCGGGATGATCAATCCTCGCTACAATGCGCTGTACGACAAGAAAAGGGCCCGTTTCGGATGGTTCGACACAATCGATGACTTCGAGGTCGCCAAATTGCTCTTGTGCACGGCGGAGGCATGGGCGAAAGAGAACGGCATGAACGAGATCCACGGCCCTCTCTACTACAACACGTTGGGAAAACAGGGAATGCTTGTGGAGGGATTCGAGAACATCCCGCCGTTCAACTGTCTGTACAACTACCCTTATTACAATGACTTCGTCACCGCCCTTGGTTATGTGAAGGAATGTGACTGGCTTCAGTACAAGGTGGCGGCGGACCAGCCTCTCCAGGACAAGATCACAAGGATAGCCGGACTTTTGAAGCAGAGGTACAACCTTCACGAAGGCAGTCTCGACAAACTCAAGAAGGACAAGAAGATGGTACACTATTTCTTCGATGTCTACAACGAGAGTTTCGCGAAGTCCGTCTACAACTTCATCCCTTTCACCAAGGAGGAGATCGATGAGGAGGCGAGTGAGGTGCTGACCTATGTCTCGGACAAGACGAGCAGCATCATATTCGATGACAATGAGGAACTTGTGGGATTCGGAATCACTTTCCCTTCCATCTCGAAGGCTCTTCAGAAGGCGAGGGGGCGCTTGTTCCCGTTCGGCTGGTTCCATCTTCTGATGGCGATGTTCAGGTATGACACCGTCGATCTGATGATCAACGGAGCCGTGCCGAAATGGCAGAACACGGGAGTCTCATCGATCTACCACTGCACGATGTCGGAGAAGTACAGGAAGGCCGGCACGAAGTGGGCGATTACCAATCCGCAGATCGAATCCAACGGGGCGGTCAACGTCTGGGGCAAGTACGAGCATGAGCTTTTCATGCGCCGCCGCTGCTACCTCAAGTCGATTTAGGAATATTTTAAGAATATGGCAGAGAACACATTAGTCGATAAGATCCTGGCTCTCCAGGGCAAATACGAGTCGCTTCAGAAACAGCTTGCTGATCCTGAGGTGATCGCTGACATGAAGAGATACGTCCAGCTCAACAAGGACTACAAGGAGCTGGAGCCGATCATCAAGGCTGGTCTTGAGTACAAGAAAATGGTCGATGAACTGGCTGAGGCCAAGGACATTATGATCAACGAGAAGGACGAGGATCTCAGGGACATGGCCAAGGCCGAGATCGCGGAGATCGAGCCTAAGCTTCCTGACATGGAGGAACAGATCAAGATCCTTCTGATCCCTGCCGACCCGGATGACAGCAAGAACGCCATCATCGAGATCCGTGGCGGCACAGGCGGTGACGAGGCTGCCATATTCGCCGGTGATCTTTTCCGCATGTATTCGAAATACGCCGAGAAGCGCGGATGGAAGCTTGAGGTGAACGACGAGACTCCTGGCACCGCCGGAGGCTACAAGCAGATAGTCTTCAAGCTTTCCTCCAACGACGAGGGTGTCTATGGGATCATGAAATATGAGTCCGGCGTGCATCGTGTGCAGAGGGTTCCGCAGACCGAGACGCAGGGCAGGATCCAGACTTCGGCAGCTTCCGTGGCCGTTTTCCCGGAGGCTGGCGAGTTCGATGTGGATCTCAAATGGGATGACATCCGCCTTGACCTCTTCTGCTCTTCAGGCCCTGGTGGCCAGGGTGTCAACACGACCTATTCGGCCGTGCGCCTGACCCACCTTCCGACCGGTCTTGTGGTTCAGTGTCAGGAGGAGCGTTCCCAGCTGAAGAACAAGGACAGGGCTTTCGAGGAACTCAGGACCCGTCTTTACAACCTTGAGCATCAGAAGTATCTCGATGAGATCGGCGCGAAGCGTAAGACTATGGTCTCCACGGGCGACCGTTCCGCGAAGATCCGCACCTACAACTATCCGCAGGGACGTGTGACCGACCACCGCATCAACTGGTCGATGTACAACCTTCCAGTCTTCATGGACGGTGACATCCAGGAGTGCATCAATCAGCTCCAGATAGCCGAGAACGCCGAGCGC
>Ga0129311_1002320_pt1 | contig 11704 bp, 10 predicted proteins | sample Go1ome_FD_94435 | JGI IMG/M metagenome (GOLD analysis project Ga0129311, IMG submission 94435) | Western lowland gorrila individual fecal microbial communities from Wisconsin, USA - Go1022B metagenome | ecosystem: Host-associated > Mammals > Digestive system > Large intestine > Fecal | place... | reverse complement strand
TTGGATAACTTTATAGATGTTGATCAGCCATATCCGACAATTGTAACTACATCTGAGATGCTTTCTACTGGAGTGGATTGCAAGACTTGTGGTTTAATAGTAATCGATAAAGAGATTCAGTCTATGACTGAGTTCAAGCAAATTGTCGGACGTGGAACAAGGATTCGTGAGGATAAGGGTAAGTGGCATTTTGAAATTTTAGATTTTCGCGATGTGACAAGGCTTTTCCATGATCCTGAGTTCGATGGAGATCCGGAGCCCCCACAAGGAATTAGTGAATCCAGCAGCACGCACAGGAAACCAAAGCCTTCAACTGAAATTGAAAAGACTCATGATAAGTATGTGGTTGATGGTTTTGATATTCAGATAGATAAGGAGCATGTATCCTTCCTGGATGCGAACGGAAAACTTACGAAAGAATCATACACTGATTTTACGAAAAAGAGGATTCTTGGGCGCTATCCGTCATTGAATGATTTTCTTCAAAAGTGGACAGAGGCTGAGCGTAAGGATGCTATCGTGAAAGAACTCAATGAGTATGATGTGCTTCTTGAAGCAATTAGAGAACAGAATCCGGACTTGGCGGAAGCTGACATATTTGACATTATTTGCCATGTGGCATTTGATCAGAAGCCTCTGACCAGAAGAGAAAGAGCTAATAAAGTCCGAAAAAGTGATTATTTTTCGCAATATGGAGATGAGGCACGTAGAGTGTTGGAAGTGCTTCTCGACAAATATGCGGATACCGGTGTTCTGCAGTTGGAGAATGTTTCAATTTTACTTACTCCACAATTGGCTAAGTTTGGCAAGCCTCAGAAGATAATGAAATACTTTGGCGGCATGGACGGTTATATGTCCGCTATTAAAAATATGGAAAATCGTATTTACGCAGCATAGTATATGGCAGTTAATAATATAATAAAGCGCCTCCAGAATATTATGAGGCAAGATGCTGGCATCAATGGTGATGCACAGCGCATAGAACAGATGACATGGCTATTTTTTCTTAAAGTCTATGACTCTCAAGAAGAAACATGGGAATTTAAGGCAATGTCAGTCGGGAAAGAGTTTGAGTCTATCATTCCAGAAAAATTTCGTTGGAGAAATTGGGCTGTCGATAAGAAAGACGGGCAGGCACTTACAGGTGAGGAATTACTGGAGTTTATAAATGGAGCTGACGGCTTGTTTAACACGCTGAAGAATCTTCCTGTTGATGCTGGCACTCCGAGAGGAAAGAGTATTGTGAAAGAAGTTTTTTCTGATCTTAATCAATACATGAAAAACGGCATTCTTTTGCGCCAGATTATCAATGTTATTGATGAGATTGATTTTGCAGATGCTGATGATCGCCATACGTTTGGAGATATTTATGAAGGAATTCTTAAGGATTTGCAGTCTGCGGGACACGCAGGGGAGTTTTATACGCCCCGCGCGCTGACCGATTTTATGGTTAGAACTCTTAAGCCCCAGCTTGGAGAAAAGTTTGGAGATTTTACTTCTGGAACCGGCGGATTCTTGACTTCGGCCCTGGATTATCTGAATAAACAAGTGAAGACAACTGAGGATTTTGAGAATTTTCAGAATGCCGTTGTTGGACAAGAATGGAAACCTCTTCCATATCTACTTTCGATTACGAATCTTCTGGTTCACGATATTGAAGCCCCAAACATCCGTCACTGTGATTCTCTCGCAACAAAGATGAGTGACTTTAAAGAGGATGACAAGGTTGATGTCATTGCCATGAATCCACCTTACGGAGGTAGTACGGAGGCTAGCGTCAAGGGTAATTTCCCTATGGATATGCGTTCCAGTGAGACTGCGGATCTCTTCATGGTGCTTATAATGTACCGTCTAAAGAGAAACGGGCGTGCGGCTGTAATTGTTCCTGATGGTTTCTTGTTTGGCGTTGATGGAGCAAAACTTGCAATCAAAACTAAGATGCTTAAGGAGTTTAACCTTCATACTATAATTCGGTTGCCGGGTAGCATATTTGCGCCATACACTTCAATTGCGACTAACATCTTATTCTTCAATAACGAAAGGGCGGATGGTGCCTCCGAAGGATATGCCACAAGGGAAACTTGGTTCTATCGCCTGGATATGCCGGAAGGATATAAGCATTTTTCCAAGACCAAGCCTATGAAGTTGGAGCATTGTAAGCCGATAGAAGACTGGTGGGGTGACCGAAAGGAAATTATTGTTGAAGAGGGTAATGAGAAATCCCGTAAGTTCTCTGCGGAAGAGTTGGTTTCTATGGATTGTAACTTCGACCAGTGCAAATTTCCGAAGGAGGAAGAGGAGGTCCTGCCGCCAGCCGAACTTCTCTCAGATTATTTCAAGAAACGAAAGGCTCTTGATTACGAGATAGATAAAACATTGGCTGAAATACAGAGGATTCTTGGAATTGAAATAAAACCGGAGGAATAATATGACCGGAAAGCAGTTAAAGAATAGTATTCTACAATGGGCTATCCAAGGAAAATTAGTTCCTCAGGATCCCAATGATGAACCCGCGTCTGTGCTTCTTGAAAGAATTCGAGCAGAGAAAGCTCAGCTTATAAAAGAAGGTAAAATCAAGAAGGATAAAAATGAATCGATAATCTACCGTGGTGACGACAATTCCTATTATGAGAAGATTCTCTCTACGGGAGAAGTGAAATGCATCGATGAGGAGATACCGTTTGAGATACCGCAGGGGTGGGAATGGTGTAGAGTTTCATCTCTTTTTCAAATAAATCCAAAGGTCGTGGCAGAAGACAACACTTCCGCAGCATTTATTCCTATGGAAGCTATTTCCGCAGGATATGACTCTGAATTCAGATATTACGAGAAGAAATGGGGCGAAATCAAGTCTGGTTACACAGCTTTTGCAGACAATGATATTGCATTTGCAAAAATCACTCCTTGTTTCCAAAACAGAAAATCAGCAATCTTTGAGGGGTTGCCCAATGGTATAGGAGCTGGAACAACAGAGTTGAAAATATTGCGCACCTATGGTGAGACTATAAATCGTTGGTTCGTTTTGTACTTTTTGGAGTCACCTTATTTTATTGATGAAGCGACATTCAAAGGAACTGCAAACCAACAGCGTATAATTGTAGGTTATTTGGAAAATAAATTATTCCCCGTGCCACCATTAGCAGAGCAAGAACGTATTGTAAGCAAGATAGGTCTGGTAATGCCTGTTATAGATAAATACTCAAAATCACAAGAACATTTAGATAAAATGAATACTGAGCTTAACGAGTATTTAAAAAAATCTATTCTGCAAGAAGCTATACAAGGCAAGCTCGTTCCGCAAATTGCAGAGGAAGGCACAGCCCAAGAACTGCTTGAACAGATAAAAGCTGAGAAGCAGAAACTCGTTAAAGAAGGTAGGCTAAAGAAGTCTGCTTTGACTACTTCTGTTATCTTCCGTGGTGACGATAACAAGTATTATGAGAGGATAGATGGTAATCTATTGGATATCAACGAAGAAGTGCCATTTGACCTGCCTGATTCTTGGGTGTGGGCAAGGCTGTCTTCAGTTTGTAATATGTACACGGGCAATAGCATCAGCGAAAAAGATAAATCAACGTATTTTACCGGTGTTTCAGGGATGCAGTATATAGGAACCAAAGATGTTAGATTTGACAATAGTATTGATTACATGAACGGCATCGCAATTCCTGATATGTTCCTTCCTAACTTCAAGATCGCTCCGTCTGGATCAGTTTTGATGTGTATTGAAGGTGGAAGTGCTGGAAGAAAAATTGCGATACTGAATCAAGATGTATGTTTTGGAAATAAGTTATGTTGTTTCTCGCCGTTTGTTGGAATCGGGAAATACACATATTACTATCTACAGTCACCATCGTTCTTTGAACTATTTAACCTAAATAAAACGGGTATTATAGGTGGTGTAAGTATAGCGAAAGTAAAAGAAATATTAATACCATTACCTCCGATTAAAGAGCAACATCGCATTGTTACCCAAATAGAAAGACTATTTGAGCAACTGCGATAATTCCTCAATGCGATTTGTAATGCGCTTTTGCTCAGTGATTGGAGGGATTCCGATTATCAAATTATAGAATATGTCTTTATTGAGGTGCGGTATTGCCGCGCCTTTTTTCGAATTACGGAGTTCTTCTTTATAGAATCGGATGCAAGCTAGCACATAAGGCAAATAGAGCGTTTCGCTTACCCACAACTGCTTGAAAGTACTGCCCATATAACCATCAATAGGAGTTGTAAAAACCTCCCCGGAATTTTCTCCATCCACAAGGATAATATTATCACCGGAATGAACGAAACGTCCTGCCTTCATCTGTTCTCCGTAAGACTTGCCTCGGAGGTATTTGGCATCCAGACAAATGTAGTTTCCAGTCCGTTTTTCGCCGTCAAGCAAAGCGGATATAGAGTGCAACTTCACAATGGCCCACGACTCCGGGAAAGAGAATGGAAGCTCAATTTCAGCGATCTCCGTGCCTATCCTCTCATAATACTTGTTACATTAAGGATCTTATTAACAATTCTTTGTTGCTCTTTAACTGGCGGGAGAGGTATTAGTAGTTGATTTATTATTTTCTGATTAATGTTTTTTTGGGCTCCGCCCGCAGATCTCTCTTGAAGCGTGGACTTATTGGCTGTTATAACATAATATACATACTCCGTGACAATATGAGGATTTGGGTATAAGCCACATATTGCCTGATTAGTTGACATCGGCACATCTATTATTGAGGATTTTCCAATAGCATCATTACAATACATTGCAACTAACAATGTGCCCTTGGGAAATAATTTTGCAGAACTTGAATCTAATCCAATTTGTGTTATACGTTCTTCAACATTCGTTATGTGCACCTCTTTTAGATCGCCAACCTTAGCCCAAAGAATATTTCCGCCGCAATAGTACTCTGGATGTCCTTTTTCGGGTGTGCCTCCTGATGTAGCATTATATATACATCCGAGTCTGACCCATGCCCATGATGACGGGATTTCGAATGGGATTTCATCGTCAATGCAACTTATCTTACCGGAATTATTCTCGTAGTACTTGTTATCGTCACCTTTGAAAATTATAGAATCCGTCAGATCCTTTTTCTTTAGTTTGCCTTCTTTTACGAGTTTCTGCTTCTCTTTCTTTATTTGTTCGAGCAATTCTTGCGCAGTACCGTCTGCGGCCGTCTGCGATACGAGTTTGCCTTGAATTGCTTGCTGCAATATAGACCTTTTCAAGGACTCGCCAAGTTGAGTGTTTAATGATTTGAGGACTGATGCTGTTTCTGAATATCTGGAGACATAAGGTGATAATTGCTCAATTATATTTATAATTCTATTTTGTTCATTTGTAGGGGGTACGGGGACAAGCGCTTTATATAGTTTTTCGTCATTTATGGCAGGATATGCCACACCTTTTGCGTTGTTTTTGTCATTTGCATATGTGTCAAATTGTGGAGTGAGCAGATAATTAAAAAGGTACTTATTGATAAGCCCTCTATGGCATGCAAATACAGCAAATCCTGTACTTGCAATTGCTGGTTTTAGAAAAGTCCGATCAATAATACAAGTATTATGTAAATATGGTCGCACTGTTGAATAAATTATATCTCCAAAACGAATAATCCTTCTCGCTCGAGATGGAGCTTCATTAGCATTGAGGATTGTCTCTTTGGAATTTAGTTTTTGATTAACATTATCAATTGAACCTATATCAATGTAGGAAAAAACTTCATCAGGAGCTTTTTGTCCATGATTATAAACAATTCGGCTTAATCTCGTCCATTCCCATCCCTGCGGAATATCAAATGGAATCTCCTCATCGATGCATTTCACCTCTCCCGTGGCAACAATCTTCTCATAATAGGAATTCATGGAACGAAGTGGGGCGTGATTATTAGTGTATGTTCACTAATAATTAATTCAAAATGGAAAAATTTAAAATGCATCTTCGCCAATCGAATATGGCGGAAAACACCATCGCAGCGTATTGTTATGCTGTTAAAGAGTATAGTGGCAGGTATAAAGAACTAACTAAAAAAGATCTGCTCCTTTATAAGGCTTACCTTATTGAGACATTCAAGCCGAAGACTGTGAACTTGCGCATTCAGGCAATGAACAAGTATCTTGAGTGCATTGGAAAGCCGAAGTTGCGACTCAAGTCTGTTAAAGTTCAGCAGAAGTCATATCTTGAAAATGTTATCAGCAATGCTGATTATGTGTTTCTTAAAAACAAATTGAGAGAAGATGGACTGACCGAGTGGTATTTTGTGGTCCGGTTTCTTGCAGCGACCGGTGCGAGAGTAAGTGAGTTGGTCCAGATGAAAGTGGAACACGTTATGACAGGATATTTTGACATTTACACCAAAGGAGGAAAAGTAAGAAGAGTATTCTTCCCTAAGTCTTTGAGATGCGAGGCGTTGAAATGGCTAGACTCTTTAGGACGCTGTTCTGGTTATCTGTTTCTCAATAGATTTGGTGACAGAATAACTACGCGCGGGATTTCCCAACAACTTAAGAATTATGCGGTCAGATATAAGCTGAATCCAAAGGTTGTGTACCCACACTCTTTCAGACATCGGTACGCCAAGAACTTTCTGGAGAGATATAATGATATTGCATTGCTCGCCGACTTGATGGGGCATGAAAGTATTGAGACAACTCGAATCTATCTTAGGCGGACATCTACAGAGCAACAGCAAATAGTTGACAAGATTGTTAATTGGTAGTATTGTTTTGACGACGATATAACCTGCCGTAATAATCGATTGGGGTTTATCATTGTATTCTCGCGGGTTTTTAATAAATTTGATGGATAGTAACCAAAGAATGAAAATTCATGAAAGGAGAAGATAAACCCCTGTTGAAACTAATGGATGGTTCTGAGAACCGCTTTATTATACCTGTTTATCAACGTAATTATGATTGGGGAGCCAGTCAGTGCAGGCAATTGTTCTCTGACTTGATTGATATCGTTAAGTATGATCGACCAAGCCATTTCTTTGGGTGCATTGTAAGGTCCAGATCCAAAGGTGGCCGTGCGGATGAGTTTCTTGTCATTGACGGACAGCAGAGAATGACGACAGTCTGTCTTATATTTCTGGCGATTTACTGGAATCTTAAGCGCGGTAACATTGAAGCAGATGATAGCAAGCTTGCGGAAAAGATATTCAAGAAGTTCTTGGTGGATGAGTATGAGACAACCGAGAAAAAAGTACGCCTTAAGTTGAATAAGGAGGACCGCGCAGCGTTTGATTATCTTGTGGATGAGGGTGAAGGCGGAGCATTTGCAGAATCGAATGTTGTCTCAAATTTCAATTACTTCTACAATAGCGTCAAGAATCTCAATGTGAAGATTGATGACTTCTTTGAGGCTATCAAGCGACTGATTGTGATTGACATCTTTCTTGGAAATGATGATGATCCGCAGTTGATTTTTGAGAGCCTGAATTCAACTGGCCTTGACCTTACGGAAGCTGACAAGATTAGAAATTTCGTTCTCATGGGCCTGTCTGAGGACAAGCAAGAGGAGTATTATGTTAAGTACTGGAGTTCCATTGAGAAGGATTGTTCCGGAAAAGATGAGCTTGACAATTTTATTAGAGACTATTTGACCATCAAGTCTCCGATAGGTGATATTCCTAAATTTCAAGATGTGTATCCGGCTTTTAAGTCATTTGCGGAAGGGAAAGAAATAGAGCCTATAATGGCTGAAATGAAACGGTATGCATCTCTGTATAAACGAATTAAGTCTGCTCGGGTAGGTGATGCTTCAGCTAACGAGATAATGGCCCGTTTGAATTATCTGGAATTGACAATCACTTATGCATATTTACTTGGTTTGCTCACTTATGCGGAAGAACAAAATATGCCGCAGAGTGAGATTACCGAGATTCTTTCTTGCATTGAAATATTCGTCTTCAGGCGTTTAATATGTGGGTATCCTACAAATGCGTTGCTTAAGATGTTTGCGACTTTGCACCAGCAAGTACTTAAGAATAAGAAGGATGAAGATGCTTATTATGATGTGATGGTTTATCTTCTTGAAAATCGAAAGAGAACAGTTGTTTTCCCGAAGGATGATGAGTTTCGTCAGAGTTTTATAGAAAAGCCGGTATATCTGATGAGGCCAAAGAGCCGGACCTATATCCTTGACCGTCTTGAAAATGGAAATAGTAAGGAAAAGATCGATGTCATAAATAATGTTCAGAAGGGAGAGTTGAGTGTGGAGCATATTATGCCTCAGACACTTACTCGGCATTGGAAAGACCAGCTTGGGAGTGATTACTCGAGGATTCATGAGGAATGGTTGCATACTATTGCGAATCTGACATTGACAGGATATAATGTTCAGTATAGCAACAGACCGTTCCTGGAAAAGAAAGAAGATAAGAATGGATTTGCAGCAAGTCCACTTAGGCTGAACAAGTATATATCCAAGTTCGATAAATGGACGGAGGCTGAGCTGAAGGAACGTCAAACAGAAATGGGTAAGCGTGCTCTAGCTGTGTGGCCGTATCCGGAAACCTCATACAAGCCGGCTGTAAAGTTCGATGATGAAGTGTCTGTTTATGACGAAGACTTTGTTTTTAAGGGTAGGAAGATTAACAATTTTACATTGAACGGGACAATTTATTCTGTTCCTGACTGGGCCGATACCATTCGAGACGCATTTAAGCTGCTGTATGAGATAAATCCGTCAATTCTTCAGGACGAAGCTAATAGCAGGGACAATGTTTGGATTACTCGTGAGAATGCGAAGAGTGAGACTTATATCAAAAGGGTGGCGGATGATGTGTGGGTAAATACGGGAAATGACACAAATACAAAAGTGAGGTTGCTCCGCCATGTTGCCAGGCTATATAATCTTGCTGAGAATGACCTTGTGTTTTCTCTTGTGCCTATAAAAGAGGAGAGTGAGAATTAAATGAAAAGTCCCAGTCTTGATGCGTTTTCAGAGATTCCGTACGTTTGTTTTTCTGATTCCAGACTCAAGTGTCGGGACGGCGCCACATTTTATTTTGGAATTGGTTGGTTTACAGATAGTTATGTGATTTGGTGTGGATTACTGGCCAAAAAATTGCCAAAAATCCACACCGGAAATAAATGGTATTTGATTATCAATGTGTTATGAGGGTGGCCGTGGCGTCTTCCCGCTGGAGGAGTACCTTGCTATTGCGCAATATGCCACAAATTGTCTTTCAACTGTTTCAGCTGTATATCTGTCATTTTATGGATTGTTTCTTGTGATTTGTAAAACTACGAAAGGTCATACATCTTCTGAATATAAAGGACTCTTTTCCATTGCGTGAATAACTCTCAACTTTGTTGCTTCATCCATGTCTTCATGATAGATTACTGAATTAATAATTGGAAGAAGCAGGTCCTTGTCTATATTACCGGCAGCAACGTGCCAAATGTATGCTTCCATATCAGGCAAAAAGTGAAAACCTGCCCAACTATATTTGTTCTTTATTAAGAAGTGAGCACCTGCGACGAGTGAAATCCTCTTATTGCCATCAGCGAAATAATGTCCGTGACACAGACCGAAGACAAGGTATGTGAGTTTGTCTTCAAAGGTTGGATAGTAGTTGTCGTCCTGAATAAAAACCAGAACTTTGTCCAGTCCACCTTCGTCGCGAATATCGGCCATTCCACCACCACTTTGCTGGATGGTTTCGCGATAGTATTGAAGGAGTTCTTCTTTTGTTAAATATACTGTCTCCTTCATCACGATTATTGTTTAAGTCTATTGAGGACTGCACGATTCTCATCATTATCAAGAAGTTTTTCCAAATCCAATGATTCGCTTCCGATAAATCTCTCAAAATCTTCCGGAGACAATGACTTCAAGTAATCTGAAATATTCTCGTGAAACACATCCCTGAAGCCTAAGTCTCTTGATGCCATTTTTTGCCTGGCATCATATAAGAACGGCTTCATCGCTGCGCTCTCGGCTTGTTCTTTTATTAGAGCCTGGACTCTTCTAATGGATAAGAGACTGCCGGTTTGTCCAAATTCCTGTCTGATTGCAGAGGCAATGCCATTCTCAAAAGAACTGATAACTCGAAGTACTTCTGCATACATTGTAGCTCTGGCACTGTCCTTCTTATCCAGTTTAAGAAGTTCCTTATACTCTTTGGCTTTTTCAAAAAAAACAGCGCTATAAATCATATCCGTCACTTGGGAATACTTGAATGTGGTATGTCCTTCAACACACTCGTTTACTGCCGACGTGAAATTTTTGCGATAATTTTCTTCTTGGATTGCGGCAGGGAGATATTCTCGATCTCTCCAGTTTATATATTTCGTGCCACCGCCGGCTTTCTCATTGATTGTCGCAATGACGATATCTAATATTACACTTCTTAATTTTTTGGCTTTCTCACTGTCGCTCAGAAGCATCCCGATATTGAGGAAAGCTCGAAAATCAAATAATCCCAATTGGGTTGTTTTGCTCGCGAAATCAATTTCGTGAGCAAAATGCAACTTGAACTCACTCAGCATTTTACCTTTACATAAAATGTATCCGTTGTTCTTTAGCTCACTCTCATATGTGGATAGATAATTATCAATGGTGCGCATGTCTACCTCAAAGAAATCTGCCACCATCTGCTTGGTCAGATAGAACTTGCCTTCAAACTCTAAGGCGTGAACCCCGATAGCATCTTGAATCCTCGGTATGGCTATCCGATTATTCAATACATTTTGTCTTTCTATTTGAGATGTGGTCAAATCCTGTGTCATGCCAGAAATATTATTGATAATAGTATAGCTCCATCTCAGGAGTCTCACACAAATTTAATCATTTTTATCTGCATTTCAGATTTGCATGTGGTTTATTCTCATATAGACGTGTCGCGCCATTTGGTTAAATAGAGTAAGGGATCAACGTAAAAAGTAGGTTGGTAAATTTAGTCTTGTTACCTTTGCGTTATGGTAACAAAGACATTATTAGAGACAATATTTCCGAGTGTCATCGTTGATAACTTTGACATCGTGTCAATCCAGCATTATCCCAAGGATGAGGAGATACATATTCATTTAGACGAGAAGAAGACCATTCCAGTGGAGTTTTCTTCTCGTCGTGTGATTTTCCATGGCTTTACCTCGGCGAAGAAGATCCAGGATTATCCTATTCGAGGCAATGCTGTGTACCTTCACGTACGCAGACGCAAGTGGCTTGACCAAGACACTAACGAGATATTGACCAAGACCTATTCCATTGCGTTTGAAGGAACACAGCTCACCAAGGAGTTTGTGTCTTTTTTAAAAGAAGCGTATCGAGTCCACGGTCTTGAGCATTAAGACTATCGGACAGATGTATTGTGTTGACGGAGATCTTCTGGCCCGTCAGTACAAGCAGCATATCAGCGGCTTTGAGGATTGGGAGCTTCGAGATACAGCGGAGGAGTATGTCCTTTTTCCAGAGAACATAGGCACCCACTTGAGTATTGACGAGACATGCTTGTCGCATGACGAGCTCTACACGATTGTTACCAACAAGGCATTCAGGGGCAAGAAAGGCTCTCTGGTCGCCATGGTCAAGGGAACCAAAGCTGAAGTTGTAATAGACGTACTTAGAAAGATATCGGCGGGCAAACGCTCTCTTGTCAAGGAGGTTACACTTGACTTGTCGCCGTCAATGCAACTGATAGTAAAGCGTGTGTTTCCGTGTTCCATACAGGTCAGCGACCGTTTCCATGTTCAGAAGTTGCTT
>Ga0129311_1002319_pt1 | contig 11708 bp, 11 predicted proteins | sample Go1ome_FD_94435 | JGI IMG/M metagenome (GOLD analysis project Ga0129311, IMG submission 94435) | Western lowland gorrila individual fecal microbial communities from Wisconsin, USA - Go1022B metagenome | ecosystem: Host-associated > Mammals > Digestive system > Large intestine > Fecal | place... | reverse complement strand
TAATCGTTGCATACTGCAATCCGAAATGGCAATCGCTTATGTGTAAGATTTTCAATGGAGTATTCCTTTCTATTTTATATCTAATGATTCTTCTTATACTCCACTATAATAGTAATAACACCTAATATCAACAATAAAATACCACACACTAATATAATTGTTCCGCCCGCAGATGTTCGATCCAATTCATGCTGTGTAACCGGGTTACCCTTGTTTAAAAATTCTCTTATACCCTGTGGATTCTGTCTTGCCATTACACCAAATACTATACACAAAATACCAATTATTAAAAACTTCATTATAATACCTCCTACTATTTATACTCCTTTTAGACGCTCAAGTAATCCTATAAGTGTATCGCCACCTCTGATATCAGGATTTTCATTACCTTATTCCTCATTTTATCACATTTAATGCATATATCAGTTTATTTATTTCTGACATATTCTCATCCCATTCAATATTCGTATGTGTCCGTTTAATATAATAATTAAAATAACGCTCTACATTATCTTTATCTTTGTCAGGATATTCACTCACAAACGGATAACTCAAAAAATATTCTGTGGCATCTGCCACAGCAATAAGCTTATTATTTCTTCTGTTTATCGAATATACCTTATCAATTATGTACATACGGTTAAATGGCACTTCTGTTATATTATTGCGATCCATTACGTATCTGATAAGCATTTGACTTCCAGTATATCGGACAGCATCATAAACAGCAATATTACCATTTAATAACACACACGTTTTCTGCCGTTTAATATTAACATTTATTTTATCCTTTGAAGCACTATGACTCTCCATATATGCCCCAATGCCGCCAGAAACCAGTGCTAATATTAAAAAAAATGGTATTGCCAGCATACTAAATAAAGATATGTTCCTTAAAATCATATCATTATTTCTTTTACTGTATATACCAAACACGACACATGCAATTACTAATGATACAGCAGCAAGGACAAGACATAATTTCATCAACGCAAACACTGTCCTATATGTTTTTTTCTTATTTAAACTTTCACTATTATTACAAGCAAGCCCACTTGCTGCAATTTCATTATCTATTGTGTAGTCCACCTGTTGAAGCATGCGCTGAAAATCATCCATAGGAGAGTGATCTGATATAAAATGTGCCATAAATACATCCTTCCCCTTTATACCATAAGACTTAATATTGGTTTATTTGATGCCTCCACGATACGTTTATCCGCTGCTGCTTTCTCTGTCTCGTGCATATCCTCATATATCATTGAGCGAAGAAGATAACCCTCTATAAATTCTCCATTTGTCAATGTTATAATGTAATTAGCCGCATCTAATGCCTTCCCATAATCCTTAAGTGCCTTATATGCTACACAACGATACACATATAGATTAACATTTCTTGGCTGCTTAACACATTCAGAACGGAACTCAACAACTGCTGCATTAAATAGTGCATTTGCCTTTTCTATATCATTTTTCTTGTAAAATGCTAATGCTTCATAATATACCGCTGCATAATATGGAACTAAATCCTCCGCCTTATCCTTGTGTTTTTTTATTTCCCTCGCATAATATATTGCACTGTCATAATCTGCTTCTGTGAGCTTCTTAAACATTACATAATATGCCATGCGATCATCATGCTCAGAATTAAGCACTGATAAAGCCACCTGCTCAACCTCATCAAACCTTTTTGCCTTAAACAAAAGATTTGCCTTATCTTTTATAAGATTGTCCCATCTTCCATCATCGTTATTTGCCATAAAATAATTATCTATAACTTCTATTGCTTCATTGTACATTTGCTCATGATCATAATACATCATTAAATCATATTTAAATCCAAGGTCATCGGAGAACATATCTATTGCCTTATCAAGAGTCTGCTTTGCTTCCTCTGCGTTATTCATTGCAAGCAATGCCATAAACCTGTAGTGATACCCTTCAAACGCCTCCGGCTTAATCTCTATCAAATGCTTTGCATTATACAATGCCTTAGAATAATCTCCAGCCTGTATACACAACTGTATCTTCTTGACCGTTGCCTTACCTTCATATGGTGCCTGCTGTTCAGCCTTTCCATAATAATATAAAGCCGCATCCACTTCGCCCTGCTCAGCGAGACAATTAGCCAGATGAAAATATACGTTATTAGTATCAAATCCCAGCTCTATTGCCTTTGAATATGACGCCTTTGCCTTGGCTATATCATTATTCAGATATGCAACATTTCCCTCCTGATAGTAAATAACACCCTGCGAATCATCTATCAGCTTAGCCTTAGCCAGCTCCTTTTCAGCAAGCTCAAGCTTAGAAGTCATTATGTACATTACCGCCCTATCCAGATATATCTTAATAACCTTCTTATCTATTTTTTCTGCGGCATCAAGCTTTTCAATTGCAAGTTCTATCTTGCCGGTAGCAGCAATCGCCTCTGCCTGTCTTATTAGCTCCTGAACCTCTATTGAAATATTACTCTGTGTCATTGACTGTTCCATGATACCCTCCTATAAATATATTTATATATTTTGAATCTACGCGATTAATATCTTTGGAGATATTTTTCTGTTTTTTTCGTTATACATTTCAAAATATTCTTCCCTCTTATCTACATTATTCATTTTATTATATATTTCACTAATGACGTAATATACAGTATGGTTGTCACCCACAAATACGGTTTCCATATATTCCGCACATTTTAATGCCTCATCATAATTTTCCAATGAAATCAATGATAGTGTTCTATATAAATACAAATCAAAAATCATTGGATATTTAATACATTTTTCCATATATTTTTCTAATGCATCCTTAAATATTTCTTTGGATTTATCAGTATTATCCAATATTTTATATATATATCCCTCATAATATATTGCACTTAAATACCATATTTCATAATCTGAATCACCAATATTATCCTTAATAAGCTTTATACATTGTAACGCTTTATGATAATTTTCCAAATGAATTAAACTTATTATCATAATCAAGGCTATATCATCAAGATACAGTGTCTTAAATAACTCTGTTCCAAGCTTATCAACCCAAGCATACTCTCTCATATTATATAATATCTTTATTTTCATTTGTTTGACATATAGATTCCCTGCAAATTCAGAATCATTATCTGAATATATTTCTAAGCATCTTAACGCTTCCTCATAATTACCAATAGTACTGTAATAATTAATCAAGTCATATTTTATGTTGATATCATCAGGGAATTTATCCAGACAATAATTAATAATCTCCGTAGCTCTTTCTATGTTATTGTACCTGAGATTAACAAGGAAATTAAAATGATAGCCACTGCTTATATCAGGGAATTCCTTCATAAGCTTTTGTGCATTTATCAGACATTTTCTATAATCTTTTTCAGAATAATAAATTGCAGCCTTGGCTTCCACAGCTCTACTCTTATTCGGAGCCAGAGCTTCCGCACGAGACAGCATTTCCACAGCTGCATTGTGCCTTCCAAGATATTGATATATATTACCAAGATGAAATGTAGAACTTTCCGTAACGTATCCACCATTTATAGCATCCTCATATGCCTTCATAGCTAATTCTATATTTCCATCTGAAAACTCTATTATTCCCTTATAAAATGACATAACGGCAGCCTCTGGCGCAAGCGTTCTTGCCCTCTCCAGATACTCCCGAGCTGCTTCTATATTCATACCATCTATGCACTTTACAATATTTTCAAAGCATAATCGAATTTCTTTTTCATTATCCGCTAACTGTTCTACTGTCTGGGCATTATCCATTATTATTTTCCATCCTCCCTAAATCATACATTCTTTTAATTCAATAATACGCATACATATATATTTATTCAAACAAAATCCTTGTTAAAGAAAACAGCAAAAGTAAAACATAGAACAAATTAATGTTAACATCAAAGCATTGTAATTCCGTAACAGCAAAAATACCACAACAACGGGAATCAAACCTCATCATTATGGCATTGTTGCTATAACTTATTCTGTTTTGGGTAATTACACTTTGTTGTTTTATGCTCCTGCGAGTGACTGGCTTAACTGCTCGTCAGTATCCTCAAGAGTATCTGCAACACTTGTAAGCTGTGTGCTGATTCCTTCAAGAATTTCTGGGAACTGCTCAAGAGTTGTCTGCATCTCCTCATAGCTCTGGAAGAATGCATCCTGTGCTGCACCATCCCATGTTGACTCAAGGCTGTCAACCTCTGAACGAAGATCTGCCAAAATCTGTGTAATTTCATCTGCCTTATTCTGGAACATTGTTGAGGAATCTCTTAACTCCTCTGGGGTGATAGTAATTCTATCTGCCATTTTTTTGTCCTCCTTTTACCTTTTCTTTTTTCTATCAAAATACAGCAGTGCTGTAAATTGTAGCATAATAAAATACATAATCTAAACTGCTATGTTCGATATCTCATTTTCAATGTTAGCATATGTATCTACTGCATCCTTAAGTAAATCCCGTATTTCTTCTACTATCTCAACCTGTCTTTTCATATCAGGAATCCATGAGCTGTCATAGTTTGAAAAATACTGTGTACTGGCTGCTGATTTCCAATCTGTATTTCTAAGATTGTCTATAGCACTTTTCAAATTAGTAAAGGCAGTATTAAGCTCGGTGTATTTATCGCAATACAACTGGTATGTTCGACTTAAAGTATCCAAATCAATTTCTAACTTGTTTGCCATAACTATTCTCCTTATCTAAATGCTGTGTCTACAATAAAATCACCAAGTGTTGGTTTTTGTACACTTGATCCAGTAACTATATTCCCAATGGATATAGTTGAACCAAATGAGGAACTGCCGGTTGCAGCAAAACCAGTTACTGTAGCTCCAATATCGCCTAAATTACCAGCATTAAATATAAATCCTGTTCAAATCATACTCATGTGACATATATAATTTAAGTGTATCAAAAGCTTTCTCAAACTCGTCCTTGGATTTTCCAACCCAATTTCCAAGCAGGTCCTCGGTCTGCGTTTCCAGATTTTCTCTTATATCAACAAATTCCGTAACTGCTGTATCAAGAGAACTTATGGCATCATCCATTCCCGAGGTATCTATTCTTTGCACTGTACCACTCATCCTTTTACCCTTCCCTTTCGCCTAGATTTTGTTGCCGTTCTGTTTTCTACACCTAAAATGTTACCCTCAAATATGCACAAAAACAAGCCAAGTTATTGTAAAATAGTACGGTTTATGTAGTTATTTCTTAACCCCTATTTGTCATTTACATTACACGTATTTTACATTTGTACATTTGCCCTTTTCTCTTCACATAGCTTTAACACCTTTAACATTTTTCTTACATTTCATCCGTAAGGAATGTCTTAATTTTAACAATCCTGCTTCCTGCAAAATAATATGCATCGCCAGGAACCAGTGCTTTAGAATAAGACCTTGCAATCTTCGGTGTGATATCAACAATCTTGATATTGGACATATCTTCAAATACATAGTACTTTTTCTGTTCTTTAATATACTTAATTGCATCATAAGTATTAAATGCTATGGCAGCATTTTCAAAGTTGGCGAACAGAACCATAAATTTATATTTCTTGTACTCCTTTATAAATTTATTCATAAAGGCCTGAAGCTCTTTTTTCTTTGCTATTTCATTAAGCACCTGCTTGTCATTAATTACAAATAATATATATGGTGCCTCAGCAAAGTTATAGCTGCTTCTTCCAGCTACATCTATATCTTCCTGACGCTTAATCATAATCTCATCTATCTTTTCCATGAAACTCTGGGTATCCGCAGCCTTAGTAGAATATGCCTTAACTGTTGTATTGTTCTCATATTCCTTAAGCTCACCCTCATCATTGTCAAGAATATATACGTTAGATGGATATTCAAAAATATTCTTTTCAAAATGATTAAGAATAAGCTTAGTAAGATTTGTTTTCCCTTTGCCCTCTCCTCCGGTAATAACCATATAATTTTCCGCCATAAGGTCAATATACTGATAATCAACATTTGCATAATCAATAGCATATGGCAGTTTGGATAAATCTGAATACAACTCAGGATTGTTTTTCATAACCACACTTTCAACTACCATCTTAGGTACAACAGGTATAATTTTGGCTCTGCTTCCTGTATACTTGACTGAATTATTTGTTATGAATTTCTTCATATTTTCTACTCGTTCAATCTCTTTATTTCCCTCAAAAGCAAGTGCTGTCTGAAACTCCTTAACCTGCTTATCTATCACACATAAGCCTCTGCCTGCAGTCTCCTTAGGCTCTATCCTGCATCTTCCAAATAAATTCGCATATTCTGCTTTCTCAGTGCAGAAAAGCACGAGCCTTGTGCCATAATTTGCAAGGGCTTTAAATCCAAATGAGTTAGCCTGTGTACCCGTAACTATAAGATTTATACCAACACTTATACCATTTCGCGATAGACTGAGCAGAATATCAAAGTAATCAGCATACTGTTCTCTGAAAACAGCAACATTATCAAGAATAACAAGTATCTGAGGAACATCCTTGAAGCCTGCTTCAATATATGCACTGAATGTACCAAGTCCTTTTTTAGAGAAAATTTCTTTACGTTCCTCAATAAATCCCTGAAGCATTTTAAACAGATTTACAAGCTTTTCTTCCTCAGAGCCTAAAACAACGCCGCCAACCTGCTTAGCCTCCTCAAATATTTTTAATGCCATATTTCCACAGTCAATAATATATATGTTAATATCCTCTGGCGAATATTTATCTAACAGATTATAGAGTATTGTCTGAATCATAGTTGTCTTACCCATCTGTGAAGCACCTGCAATATACACATTGCTATCTGACAGATTAATAGTAAGCTCCTTCTGTAACTGTTGCTCAGGATCATCATATATACCTATGTTCACGCAAATTGACTGACTTGATGTCTTATCAAAGCTTGATATTTCCTTCATGTACAACACATCCTTGAGAGGCGGCTGACATATTCCCGGTAACCTCTTTATATTCTCCGCCTCACAATAATCATGTGTGTATTTAACTATAGCCTCAAGCTGTGTAAGTGCTTTATCATCATTATCCTTTTTCTTATTAGAAAATACGACTTTTCTCTTTCCCCATAAATTAAGCTCTTTTAATTCAAATGTTTTTTCATCACCTACGGCATTATATGCCTTGGCTCCACTATATGCCGATTGAAACAATTCAAAAATCTCATTATTTCCAACTTGGAAATATGCACGTCCAGGTTCCTTTATTTCAGCGGCAAGTGGTGACTTAATAACCTCATTACTATCTTCCTTAGTCTGTACCTTAAGACACAGCTTAAACTTGGAATTAGACCAAATCTGATTATCTACGACACCAGCCGGCTTCTGTGTAGCAAGAATCAGGTGCACACCAAGTGTTCTTCCTATTCGGGCAGCACTTACAATTTCCTTCATAAAGTCTGGATATTCTGCCTTTAGCTCGGCAAACTCATCACAAACCATAATCAGATGTGGCATAGGAATTGTAACCTCGCCCTTTTTATATTTTTTTATATAATCACTAATATTATTGACACCCGCTCCCGCAAATATCTCCTGTCTCTTTATAAGCTCTGCCTTAATAGAAAGCAGCGAACGATTTATTTCTCTACCATCTATATTTGTTATTGTACCTATCAGATGAGGCAAATCCTTAAATTGATTTGCCATTCCTCCTCCTTTGAAATCAATTATCATAAATCCAACATCGTAGGGATGGAAAAGAGTCGCCATTGATAATATATAGCTTTGGATTATCTCTGACTTACCAGAACCGGTTGTACCAGCAACCAAGCCATGAGGTCCATGCTTTTTATCACTCAAATCAAGATAAACCAAAGTCTCATTTCCTCGTATTCCCAATGGTGCTGCCATTGATTTATATACCTGGGATGCTGCCCAACGAGCTTTCAAATCCAAATCATCAACTTTCATGATATCTAACATTTCAAATAAAGTTATGTTGTGCAAGGTACTCTCAACACTCACTTGATTAACATACACTGAACCAAGCTTAAGCATAGCCTTATTGAATGCATCCATATTTACATGATTGTACATAAATGATGACTTCATATCACCATCATGTGCATTTACAAGCAATCCCTTAGAATTATCTGTAAGTGTTATTACCCTGTCAGCCTCCATGGGAATACATTCCCTATGCTCCTCTAAAAATATAAATATACATTTAAGCTCTCTTCCTCTTCCATAGTATCTGGAAATCGGATGATTATTTATACTTTCTGACTTTACTATGAATATTACAAAATACGGCACATCTATATCACCTGTGGCAGACTCTGCAATACTCTCACGACGTAATAGCTCTTTATATATATTCTCAAATATATACTTCACAGACTCCTCATCATATATAAAATTCCTTACTCCACCCTGACCACATGTGATGTTTTTCAGCCACCTCATTCCATAGAAAAAATTCTTATCCTTTTCATCAAATACATAGAACATTTTAATGTCATCATAAAAATGAGTTACTGACAAATCTGTAGTAATAATGGATATCATATTAAGAAGTGCCTCATGTGTACCAACAAATCCAACAGTATTACATTCTCTTAATTCGAGAACAATTGGTGCATTATCAATATATTCATATGAATTAGCAAGTTTTTCAGGATAATCCATTATCTTATCCTCTGTATCCTTAAATTCCTGTTTCGTATATTCTACCTGCTGTAAAGACCTGACCTTTCCTGTTCCAAGACGAACAGTAAGAAAATCATCATCTGGTCTTGTTCTTTCAAAAAGCCTTGTATCAAAATCAAATACCTCCTGTAGCTCCTCCTCCACTCTGTAATATTTATCATTTAATATCTCTAACTCTTTTTCCCGTTTATTCTTAATCTCCGTCTCTTTTTCATTTATATATTCTGTGTATTGCTGCTCTCTATGTTCTACATCCTTTTTATATTGTCTTTTATTCACGAAATATGTAATAAATGAGGTTACAATGCCCATCAGCATCATAGCACCACTATACATAATAAACATTTTGTTTGATGACATACTTCCTCTTATCGAAATCATAAGAACAAGTGTTATAATACTTGGTATGACGCTCATCAGAATATTCTTTTTGTCCTTCTGTGGTGCAGGCTTTGGCATTAATACCTCTATGGTCTCCTCCTTTATATTTCTACGTATACGCACATTTCTCATAAATTGCGGAAACGAATGAAAGCTTTTTGAGTCCAAAACATCAACGTAAGATAAACCATTAAGCTTTTTGAAATCCTGCTTTGATGTATACAGACAGTCACCACTCAGATAAAAGCCTGCCCCGTCAAGCATAAAAAAATCAGAGTCATGTATAATTTGCTCTGTACCTGACATTTTAGAGCCATTGATATAAATTCCATTTTTACAATCATTATCGATTATCTTATAATTGTTCTCATACGCAATAAGAGTTAATGCGTCCCCTTTTACCAATGGATTAGTTATGTATATATCACAAAATTCACGCCCACCTATACTTATTTGTTGTCTCCCCGAAATATTTATTGCCCTGTCATAATTGTAATCCTGATTATCGAAATTTATAAGAAATGAAATATGAAATAAAAGTGATTTACTCTCTTTATATTTTAATGTTATATCTGTTCCATGTATTAATTCCATAGAGTGGAGCTTCATAATACCTTTGGAATCTATGTATATGTTATCTCCGCACATCAGCTTCCAACCATATTCCGTTTTAATAAACTCAAGCATTATGTCATCAAAGAATCTATCCCTGTCAAAACGAACATTGCAGTGTTTATATGTTCCTACGCAAAATATTCCATTTTCTGTTTCTTCAAGTGGAATTTCATGATAAAACCCACTTCCATATATAATAAGTTTATAATTGTAATCCATTTTTTCTCCTTCTGTTAAACATTAATACATGTTCCATTTTTTAAATTGTACTCTGCTAATAATCTTCCACCCTTAAGTAATGCAATGGGATTTTCAGCCTTAAGATATCTCTGGTTGATATCATTTGTATCAATATTAAGGCTATATGCACTGTTTAGAGCAAGTACAAGATCATTTGCTGTTATATCAAGTGGTACTTCCACATCATGCTGCTCATTTTTTTCTACAATATTTAAAACAATTACAACTTTATCTGCCATACATATCCTCCTTATTATCATCCTTCTAAAGAAGCAGCATTGCTGTATCCTTATACATATGGGCATGCCTCATAGATGCTATAGTTTGTTCATTCAATAATTCTGTGTCCTCCACATATTGAGTTATTGTACAATTAGAAAGATACTCACTTTCAATTATGCAATTTCTGTCTGTCGCATTGTATCTGTTACATACAAACATGAATTTTCTTTCATCCGAAAAATCGAAATTTTCCAACATACTCTCGCTTTTCCACACTGATAATGCATCCTGTCTCAAAACGGTGAGAATCTTATCACACATACTCATAATCATAAGATTACATTCATCTAATACCCCATCTGTATCTATTACTATATAGTCATACTTCCGTTCCTTTATCAGCTCCTGAATAAGATATATGTAATCTTTTTTTTCAATTCCATATGATACAAGTGCTCCCTGAATAGGTTTTATGTAATCAAATTCCTCATTGCCCGTATAATTTATAAGATTTGATGTTATCCCCTTTGCCTCAACAGATAACTCCTGACAAAACATAGCATTTACATATTCTCTATTTCTCATATACCAGTGGAAAGACTGCACTGACTCCACATTAAGATATAAAACCTGCTTATTATAATCAGCTAATTCACTGCAAATATTTAATGCTACTGTCGTCTTTCCAGCGCCACCAATGGGTGAATAAACTAAAATAGTTTTCGTATCGCCTGTCTTATCTTCCAAACTCCCCCTTAGCTGTTTATCAAGTCTTCCTGAAATTTTATATATAATTTCCCTTACACTTGAATATTTATATATACTTACGAACCCTTCCCGATTGCTTATATCATCCGGATCATCATTTAACACAAAAACCATACCTATATTCTGTCTGTCAACAGCATCTGTATATTGACTTTTGTCAATCACCAATACATCTATTTTCTGAGGTCTGCTAAAATACCAGTTGAAGTACTCTGCATCTGTAATAAGCGTTATTTCCGCATAATCTCCCATTCCCCTAAGTAATCCTATTTCCAGGCAAGAAAGATATATTTCATCAAAAACACAAACAACCATCGAAACCTTATTCATAAATATCTCCCCTTAAATTTTACTTACTGTATATCTACAATCTGCAATATCTATAACATCGCCTATATTAATCTCTGTATAACAATCAGGCACTGCCTGTTCACCATTTACATATGTTCCATTGGTACTCCCAAGGTCTTTAACAAACATTTTGTCCTCAGCTATAACAAACTCACAATGAAAACGACTGACCGCCGTTGATGAATGTATGGTACAATTCACCCCTTCTGTACCCTTACCAACAATATAATTAATATTATTTACTATAATATCTGTGTCTTTCGCTGGGTTATCAGAAACCAATATAAAATAACCAAATATCTTTTCTCTGCTTGCTGCCTGCTTTACAATCGCATCTTCCTCAATATTTCGTATACCATATTTCTTGTTATTAAATGCACTTTGTATATCATCCAAGGACAAAACAGAATCCATACAATCATTAAATAGCACATCTACATATTTATCATTCATGCACTCTGACT